>Ga0129333_10002319_pt1 | contig 17678 bp, 24 predicted proteins | sample CPB6_08_DNA_FD_94474 | JGI IMG/M metagenome (GOLD analysis project Ga0129333, IMG submission 94474) | Freshwater to marine salinity gradient microbial communities from Chesapeake Bay, USA - CPBay_Sum_0.6_0.8_DNA | ecosystem: Environmental > Aquatic > Marine > Coastal | place: USA: Chesapeake...
ATCTGTTCGTAGCTCCAACCCCTGTATTTGTTATCTTGAAAGATTTGGATCCAGGAAGGCACTTCGCCGATGCGCTCATCTTTAAGGATTTGATTAGCGGCATAGTCTGCGGCAATGTTAGATAAAACAGGGTGACGACCTTCTCGACGGCCCATATGATCAAACACATTATGTAATACTTCGTGAGCAAAACCAAATTCTGCTTGTTTAGGGGTTAGTTTGTTAACAAAGTCGTTATTGTAATAAAAGGTGCGTCCGTCTGTAGCCAAAGTAGGGCACCATTCTGTAGCATCGACTAGTTTAAGACGAGTGGCTAAGTTACCAAAAAATGGATGACGCAGTAACAGTCCGACACGTGCGGTAACCAATTTTTCTACAATTTTATTTTTCTCGTGCTGAGTAAACTCACGTTTCTCAATTTTTTTAGTGCGTTCTGATTTCATCACAGATGACATAAATCACTCCTTGTTAACATTAAGTAATTATTATACACTCATTCTTATTTAAGAGCAATAAAAAAAGGCCCTTGCGGGCCCATTTTATTCCATAGCCTGGATAATGTATTTTCCGTACTGATCATGGAAGCGATCAAAGTTTTTCAACTTAGAAGCATCAAACGGCAACTGATAATTTGTGAGAGCCACTTTGGCGCCCATCACAACCAACTCTGTGGGGAAATTGTCCATCATGAACCCAAAGAAGTTATCTGCCATATCATCCCAACTTTTAACAGTTTTTTGATGAGCAGATTGAAGCTCGTAGCACATACTAACAGTTAGAGAGTACATAGCGGAGATTTCTTTGATATCACACTTTTTGACTTTGCCACCAAGGATATCTTCAGGTTTAGGCATCTGTTTGGCAACTTTACGGTGTGCCATAAACTTTACAGCAAGGCCTTCTCCTACGGCACCTGCTACCAAATCTGTAAGAGTACCTTCGTCTAAGTCGTCGTCAGTTAGTAACTCGCTTACAAAAGACCAACTACGCGGTGTAGCGAACGAACGGCTAGAGCTTTTCGGATCAAAGTCGTAGAGATCCTGTTTAGCAAAACCAATGTAGCCTACTACTTGTTCATGTACCTTATTATTGGTAGCCCAGTTCAACCAATCTTCATAGTCTGTACGCAGTTCCAAGTGTAGGAAACGATTAGCCAACGGAGCAGGCATACGATAAGTAACGCCTTTGTCAGTTTCACGATTACCTGCGGCAACAATTGCAACACCCTTAGGCAATACGTAGGTTCCTACACGACGATTCAACACCAATTGATATGCTGCCGCTTGAGTAGCCGGCGCCGCAGAATTCAATTCGTCAAGGAACAGAATAGCTGTAGAATCTGGATCAGTAGGCAACTCCGCAGGAGGAGCCCAACTCATAGTATTAAGTTGACTGTTGTAATAAGGAATACCCTTAATGTCAGTGGGTTCCCAAAGACTCAAACGGACATCGATAACTTCGCGACCTTGTTCATCACCAATTTGTTTAATGATATCAGATTTACCAATACCTGGAGCCCCCCACATAAACACAGGACGCTGTACTTTAATGCATTTACGGATAGAACGCTTTGCTTCATTGGGCGTTACAGTACGATTAGCGGACATCTTCTCTGCCATAATATCTCTCTAAAAATGTTAGTTAGTTAATATTGAATTAGTGTTTCAATATGTATATATTATACAGAATTACTAATATCTTGTCAATCTAATTTTGCTCGTTCTGCTTTACTGTAAAGGAATTTTTCAATGTTGCCTGAAAACAACACCAGCTGGATAGCCATACTTTCTGTGAAAACAAAGATGTGACTATTGGCTAAAAACCATGGACAGGTAATAAAATTATCTAACCAAATTATTTTTTGGTTTGTAAAAACAATATCATTTTCCATTGTAATTTTATGGAATTTTATATCTGCTTGATGTAAGGCCATAAAGCCTTCTTCAGTTAGTTGTAGCCCGCCTTCATCTTTAATTCTGGTGCTGGCCCACCATTTTCTTTTAAGTAAACGTAAGTTATTTTCTGTTGTTTCTAGTCCTAATTGGCTAGCAACATATTTGGTTACTTCAATCTTTAAGTTCATGTTGGCATACTTCGCCAGTTGTTAACTTGTAAACTTCGAACTTTGAGGTGTCGAATGTTTTGTTTAGTTTGTCTGCGAGATTGAATGCGTGTCCACTGTTAGAAAAACTAACTTTTTTATATTTTGGTCCTAATTGGTTAGCTATGATAGACACAGTTTTTAAATTAATAGGTTTGCCTTCGTAGAATACAGCCCAAATAGCTTCTGCTTCCAAAACTTGCTCAGTTTTAAAATTTTTTTTATTTGTTTGCTCTAGAATAACTTTAGGTTTTGGTCTACTCATGTGCGCATCTCCGATATATGCGCACATATTTAGTCAATTTATACAGTTAGAATGAACCGCCTGTAATTTTAATTTCTAGATTTTCTAAAGGATCGCCTGTATTTTTATCTAGATCTCCGGCTAATCTTGTCATTACTACGCTGAGGCTGTTTTGAAGATCGGTTACTTCTTTAATAGACAAGGTAAGGTCTTTTTGGTTGCCTTTTATAGCAACACGAGCCCTGTTAAGGAACTCTTCTATAGGGAGGGTATTAAGAGTTTGAGTCATTTTTATTCATGTTTTTTAAAATATTTTTACTCTCGTTTTCAGTTTTATAAGGACCGAAGAATGGATATCTTTCTAAAGTAATTAATTTAGGACAGAAACTTTTTACCCATCCTTTTCTAAATTTAATCACATAATATCCGGCGCAGTATTGGCTTTTGCTTTTATCACTTTTAGCGAATAACGGTAGTTTTTTTCTTACATTATAAATTGGTTGATATGGTTTTGAACTACAGGGATAATCATAAATGCTGAGTTCTTTATTATCCTGTTGTTTCTTTTTAAGATTTTCTTCAATTATGTTAACGCCTAATTCGTTGTTAATATCTGTAAGATTTTTGAATGGATGTATGTAACCTTTTTTAATAACCATGTAACCTTTTTTACCCTTAGCTACACTGGCAATCTTACCGTAGTTATCTTTAATAATCCATTCTTTATTAGGAATTAAAACCTTAGCTGATGAGTTCATTCACAGTACCTCGCATTAAGTGGTTCGGCATAACTTTGTACTTGTTCACTAACTTTTTGAAGATCATATGTGGAACAAAATTTCAACAGGCGTATACCTACCTGAGCAATGTTTTTAGTTTTATGTTCTTCTGCTTCTATTACAGAATTGATAATTGCCTTTATATTATCAGGCTGAGCGTTTAGATCACATAGAATTCTGTTACGTTGGTAGTCGTCAAGAACTCGATGTTCTACACCATTATGGTCTAACCATTTTTGTAGCATTAGGTTGTTCCATGAGTAACCTTTGCTATTTCTATCTGCGAATGCTTCTCGCAGGCCTACCTTGTTCTTAGTGCCTTTTTCACGAACGCCTGGATAGGCCGAAAATACGTTATCACTTGTGTCACCTCGCATGCATTTTTCAAATAATAACCATTCAGGATCCGGAGCAGGCTTAATTTCTTTAGTTTTCTTATCTACTACGGGTTTTCCCTTTTCGTCAAAGTATCCATCGTGTCTAATAGTGATGCCCATTACACCGTTGTACTGTTTTACATTAGGGGCAATCAGTTGAGCAAAGTCGCCATCTGTAGAAATAATAACATGATTGTCATTAGGATGTAATCTAATCCAGCCTGCAATTAAATCATCTGCCTCTAACTGAGGATGATGAAGAACAGTTGTATTAGTTTTACTTACGATGAATTCTTTAAACTGATCAAAAGTTTCCCAGAACACTCGGTCTTCTTCTGCTTCACGTGGATTTAGAGCATCGCGGGCTTCTTGCCTGTTGCGTTTATACGGCTCATAGTAATCTTTACGCCAAGAACGGCCTTCTAAGCAGAAAATAACATGATCGCCGTTAAAGTCTCGCCATGCCTTGCGAATACTGCTGAGAATAGTATGAATACTCATACCAACCTTGTCGTTAAGATTACCTCTTACCGTGTGTCTGGCCCGAAAAAATGTATTTGCAGTGTCTACCAGTATGTATGTTTTAGCCATTAACTGACCTCAGAGCGTCCGTTTCCTATGTTATTTACATTGATATATCCAGTGCCTCTACGACTCATGTCTATACCTTCCTCGTCTGCGACATTTCGGCAAAGTTCAGTAAACCATTGATTAACAATGTCCTCATCTGACTCACCTTTATATCCAGCACTTCTTAATTGTAGCACAAAGTATTCGTTCCAGTCAAGTTCAAAAAAACCATTTCTAATGTTTTCCTTGTTTACATGGGTGTTGAGTACGGCTACCCACGGTTCCTTATTTTTAGTGGCTAATTCTTTAGGGCTTACTTGAGATTCTTGCTCTTTAGCTTCTGCTTCTGCAGCAATACGTCTAGTTTCGGCTATGGCCTCGTTCATTTCGTTAATGCCAAATATTTTTTTAAGTAGATTTTTCATTTAGTTAACTTAATATCTATGTTAGTGTACCAAGATTTTTTATACCCTGCCGTTTCAAATTGAAGACAGAGTTGATCTAGAATGACTGTATTACCGGCATATGCTTGGTATTCATAAATGATGGTGTTGATGTTTAATCCATTATTTATTTGTCTTAAAACGTCTGGCAATATCAGATGCTCATAACCTTCTGTATCTAATTTAAGTTGATCAATGTGTGTTATGTTGTAAATTTCACACAGTGCCACGAAGGTTATCATTTTAACTTCGTAACGTTTTATTAGATCTAGTGGTAGTTGTTTTTCTTTGAGATGTTTTAAGGCATAGTAGTGAGGTTTGCCCACTGTGCTACAGCCCTTAAGCCAATGCGGTAGCTGGTATTCAGCTATAGTTGATTCCTCAAGATAGTAGATATTAACTACATCTTTTCTATTGCCTATAGCAAAGTTTGATTTAATTAATCTTTCGTGATTGCTTATTCTATCCAGATAAAATCTCAAAGGTTCTACCAGCATGACCTTCGCTGAATTATCTTGACCTAGGACATCTGCGCTGGTTTCAAAGTCGCAGGTACCTATGTCAATATATTCAAATTTCAATCAAGTACCCCATTCGTTCTTAAACAAAGGTACTTGTAGTCTATCCGAATACCTAAATCCTTTTAACATGGCGCCTTTGGCAACTGCTTTATTGTTAAGGCTGTAGACACTTTCTACACCACCTACTGGCATAAGATATACAGGACCTGTAAATCCTGCTGAACGATATTCTTCAACTGCTTTAACAGCCTCGTTGATATCTTCCATGCTATCGACAACAAACTTAAGATACGTATAGCCTACAGTTTGATAATCTGCCACTATGTCTGGATTGATAGCGTCGTTCCATGATTCACCGCTTACACTTAATTTCGGGCTGACACTGAATGTAATACTATTCCAACCATTCCCACCTTGATACTTTTCTCTACCATGGGGGAAACTTCTTTTTAAACCCCAGTTGGTTAAAAATTCTTTGAAATCATTTGATAGTTTCTGAGTACCGTTAGTTTCAAATGTGAGTTCTTTTAGACTGGCCATGTTTGGTAAATTTAGCAAATCTGGAAATGATCTTTGCCAACCTAGTAGTGGTTCCCCGCCTGTGATTACCAAATGTTCATCGCGCCATTCTTTGTGTGGCAGCATGTTCATAATTCTTCCTGCTATGACTTCTACATCTAAAGTTGGACTTAGGTCTTTAAATCCTGGATGCCAACTTGCGTAACTATCACAGCCCGTAGTTACTAACGGTAGTTGAGAATATGTTTTATATTTGTGCGACATTTCCGCAATGTCATCTGCCTCTGTACTAAGCAGTCCGCGTTCCATTCCGAACCCGGAACACTTAAAATTACAACCGAAGGTGCGTAAGAACACACTGGGCACACCCATATATCTACCTTCACCTTGGATAGAGTAAAATAGTTCTGAGATTTTAATTTTCATAAATTTTTTGCCTGTTGTTGAAGTTTTAATTTATAGTAAATATAATACTTGTTTATTTAGAAAAAGTCAACATCTATGAATAATTTTGTTAATATTGTTTGGGATATAAGTGATTATTGTAAATCAGAATGTAGCTACTGTCCAACAAGACTGCGAGGAGGAGAACGTCCTAGAGAAACTGCGGAGTATCTTAAGTTGATTGAAAAATTAAAAACTAATTATTTTGAACTTAACCGTAAAATAAATTGGAAGATAAGTGGCGGAGAGCCATTAGATATGGATGACATCGTACCTATTTTACGAAATTGTAAAGATATAGATAATCATGTAGAACTTACAACTAATGGAGGGAAGCTATGGATGGATTGGTGGGCAATTGAACCGTATGTGGATCATTTGAATCTATCCTATCATTATTGGCAAAATCATAGTTTAATAGAATTTCTTATAGATACATTTAGAAAGAAGGAAAAATCAATTGTAGTAAGTGTGCCTATGAGGCCGGAATATTTTGATTATGATCTTTCTAGGGCTTTACAATTAGAATTAAAGTATAACATGGTAGTTTCTAAACATGCTCTATATCATGAGGCGGATCCTAACGCAGGTTTGTTTCCATACACTCAAGAACAAATTGATATAATGGAAGGACGAAAACAATTACACAAATTGAAATCAGATTTTGAAAATAAAACTTGGACTGAACGACGTGAAGAAAGTTTTAATTCCAATCCTGTTTATACAGGTAAGATGTGTAATGCCGGCATTGAGTTTTTGTATATAAGTGGTACAGGCTGGACTCTTGATAGTTATTGTAAAAACAGGTCTTCCAATAATGCTTTCAACGAAGATTGGCAACCACCTAAAACGCCACAATTATGTAGGAGAGTAGCCTGTATTTTCCCTTCAGATCAACAAATTACTAAGTTTGATTCTTAACCTTTTTGCGTTTTGGTTTTTCTACTTCAACGGATTCGGCAGTTTCCACCATTAGAGCTGCTTCTTTTACATCAGCCGCAATTTTTTCCCAATCAATTTCGAACTGAATAATCTCTCTAACAGGCAATTGTGCTAACTGTTTTTCAGTTAACGGGCCATCATCTCGTTCGTAATCTGGTTTCTTTTTTCTGCCCTTTTTAGGAGCAGGCGTTTCTACTACAACTGCTTGTTCTTTTTTCTTACGAGCCATCATTATCTCCTTTTTAATATTTAATTAAAATGGAATATCGTCGTTATTTTCTTCTTCTCTCAATGTGGCCAGACAAACATTGTAGTCAATAATGAATGCTTCCCAACTCTTGCGCATAGCAGGCCATCGTTCTAGCATTTGTTTTAGTCTCCACCAACTTACCTGTTCAAATGTTTTATATTCTACAATGTAATCATCTATTGTAACAGGACCATCGTCGTAGTAATTACTCATAGGCCACTCTGTGTCGTAATCAAAATTGGCCTGTAAGTTGCAGGCCGACTGCGGTGTCTGTGACTCCATCTTGTCCCTTAAAGTTTTGACGTGTTTCAAGATAGGCCAATGATTTTAACCCTTTAGCATTATCAAATTTATGATATAGTCCTAACCGTGTTTCTTTAACGTCTGCTGCAAGACTAACCCTACTAGATTGGATAATGTTAAATTGGCTATCTAATCCAACTGGTGCTACAAGAGTAGCATTGGCTCTATATACACTAACTGGTTGGTAGGCCATTAGGCCAAACGTATTTTTTTCCGTAAACTTGTGCTCCAGACCAAGTGTCCAACTATAGCTTAATACAGTATTAATATTGGTAATATTACTACTATTAGCATTAGTTCTCGTAAATCCCTGTTGTAAATTGGCATAGACTTTGGTATCGTTGACTGCCGTATCCGCGCCAAATCCAACAAATTGAGTAGCACTGGTTGTATTCTTACCTGTGATAGCGAAACCATTTATACTATTGCCTAACCATGTATTAGACTCGCTAAATGCTCCTGCACTAATTTTTAAATTAATGTCAGATACTTGTTTATTAACTGCTACCTCTACCATTGTAGGAGAGTTGATTAACCAATTGTTGTCTCTGTACAGAGCAACTTCTAAACCGCCTTCACTGACATGCAATCTTTCACCGTAGTCATTAAATTGAGTATAGTTGTTTAGACTTTCATAGGGTAATGAACCTTTTTTAGGATTATAGTCTGTGGCCTTAATATGTGCTACAAACGTTTTACCTGGAACATAAAAGTCACGTTGAAAATCATCTAGTATCATAATGCTAGTTTTGTTACCGATACTAGCTGTACCGCCTGTAAGTAGTAATGGATCTGAACCGGGAACAGTTGGACCAGTAAGACGTCCAGTAGTAGGAATGCCTAAGTTACCAACTGGGCGTGTGGCCTTGTCCATATCTAATAAACCTTGTCCATGAAGGCTAACATTATAACCTTGGATAGTTTTATCTGCCGTGACTAATAATAATTTTACAATATTAGAACCGGTCATTTGCGGCCACATTTGCCTAATTAGAGCAACACCGCCACTTACTGCCGGAGCGGCCATTGATGTACCGCTTAAACTAAGCATACCTGATTTATTAACACTAGAAGGCACAACGGAGTTAATTCCTACGCCTGGCGCTAGAATATAAAAATCACTTAATTTATATTTGTCTTGGCAAACATTATTAGCCATAACCGTACACAAATGAGCGGCACCATTATTATTTGGTCCTGTCTGATAGGTTGTTGTATTAACTTTCTTACCGTTTACTCTTGAGGAAGTTGTAACACCTTGTGAATTCCAATTACCAACAACCAGCATTTGACCATTTAATACTAAATTGCCAGAAGAGTCTGTAGCCGTGGCCATTTGCGGTAGTGATCCTGACCATGCCGTATTATCATTACCTGCGGATACAACTAAAACCATTTCTTTCCCAATAGCAGTACGCCATTGATTAGGATCAAATTCACCTGCAATCTTACCAGTATTTGTTAATGAAGTTTTATATACCCCGGGGGAGATTAGAGTTGGATTAATAGAAGCGGCTGTAATGCTAAATCCACTACTAAGGTTGGCCACATCTGCTCCTGTTTCACTTGCCCATTTAACAGCGTTTACGGCTGTAGTGCTTGTAATTCTCCCACTAGAGGTAATCTTACCAATAATAAGTTTAGCATCTGGAGCAACACCTTGTACACCGGATCCATTTCGTGCTGCTGCCGCAATACCTGCCACGTGAGTACCGTGACCTATAGTATCTTGAATTGTAGTGGTTCCTGAAAAATTTCGTGTAACTAGAATTTTATCTTTAAATTCTGCATTGTTGACATCTATTCCAGAATCTAAAATAGCAATCACAGTGCCTTTGCCAGTGTACCCTCTACTATAAGCTGAGCTGGCCTTAATAGCAGGCAATGTAGGACTTTTTCTATATTCAGCAGTTTCCCATGCTCCTGTTTGAAGATTTTGAGCATATAGGTTTGAATAGGCAAGAGCAATGCTTACTGCCAGAATTTTGAGTTTCATATGAACTCCTAGTGTAGATTGTTTAAAAGGTTAGTTGCGCTAAAAAAGTATTTACTAAGATCTTCGCTCTGTTTTCTCAGTTGAGGAATATGTCGTTCATAATTATTCATCATCTGAATTATAGTATAGCAAATATCTGCTCTGTGGACAAGATACAAATCCCAACTTTCTGTCCATTCTGAAGGGTATTTAAATCCTTCATAATACATTTCACTATAACTCAGTCTATCCGGAACAAATGGAATAGCATCAACTAGACACCCTTCATAACAACTAATGCCCAGGGTTTCTTGAAGATTGGCGGAGAATACCATTTTGGCTTGACCTAACAAGGTATGATATTCATCTTTGGTTAACTGCTTATCTTGACAAACAACAAACTCATATTGAGGTAGTAGCAGTTCCAAATCTCTAAATATTTCTACTTGTTTTTCTGGTGCTACGCGATGGGGGAAAAGTATAAGATTCCGTTTTTTCAAATTCTTAAACGGTGCCAGTGTTTCTGTCATATATTCCATAGGCCATCCTGTTCTGACAATTTTGCCTACGGTCATGAGAGCAGTATTATATCGTTCGCCTTGATCGCCCTCTCCAAGCAGATTCTTCTTAAACATTTCAATATGAAAGTCTGTGGCAAAGTAATTATAGTCAACGGCGTGGAAAAAACTTTTCTCAGCGTGTCTAACCCACGGAGCATCACCAATAAGCCTACCTAAAAAGTCTTGGGGGTCATATGATCCAGCGTGGAACATACCGTGTATGGTCCAATTAAATCCTAATAGTTCCTTTATATATTTAAGTTGAATAATTGTAGGATTCCAAGCATCTGTAAATAGGATATGATCATATGTAGAAGTCTCTCCTCTATTATGATGTTCTAAAAAATTACATAATTGCGAACTTTTCCAATAATTAGTGTTGGAGAAGTTCAAGAACGCACCGGGCGTGAGTTTCGAGTCTTTTTGGACGCCGTCAATCTGAACTACATTAAACTTATATCCTAAATTCTTTTCTAATAGTTTTGGAATATGTTCGTGCCATTGTGCTGTATATCTTGTTTGAATCGGCTCAAGGGAGAAGATCCAAATTGTAGGTTTCATTAAACAAGCCTCCGTGCCATAAGTTAGAAGATTTTAATCGTGCCAAGCATCAGTAAAAACAAAATGATCGCCAGATTGGACGGCTCCCTCACAAAAAAGCCTACTGAACTGTTCAACCTGATTAGACTTATATATATTGGTGCCGCCAAAATTAAGAAAGGCACCAGGAGTAGTGGCGCTAGGAATATCCGTAGGACCAGAGATAACGTTAACTTTATGTCCTTGCTCTTCAAGTATTTTGGGTACATGACTTTTCCATTGTCCTGTGTAGCGGGTTTCGACTGCCTCTAAATCTACTAAAAAGATTGTTGCCATTAAAAATTGTTCTCTATAAAATCTTTATGTGATAAACAAGATTCTAACATAGCTTGCTGTCGTTTTACAAGTTCTTCTTTTTTCCTAAACAATTTAAATAGGTCAGCATCTTGAAGATATTTTTCTCTAAAATTATGTTTGAGCTGATTTATACCCAGGCCAACCATAAGCCAACTTGGTCCCCACATTTTATCTAGTGTAGACGGAGACAGAACACTGTGGTTGAGCTGCGCCATCATCTCTTCTTGAAACTCTGTCATAGGATGATTATATTTAAATTCTCTCCAAAAATCTGAATCATTTCTTTCTGATAGATAATGGAAATGTAAGAATTCCACAACTTGATCATTTCTATAAACACAGGCATTATTGAATGATTTTTTAATAATTGGATTATCATTTCTTATTAGGTCTGCATTTATAAAATCAAATAAGTTTATTAAACTTATCCAAATTGAAGTAGCTTCTAACGGTTCAACAAAACTTTGTGCCAGCCCCACTGCCATACAATTGTTAATAACTGTTTCCTGATAACCGCCAGCATTAAAAGCAAATGCTCTAGGACTATCTAATTTCTGACCAAAATATTGTTCTGCTTCTAACAAGGCTTTGTCAGCGGTTGTTCTGTTGTTATCAAATACATAACCACATCCGTATCGTCCATTAACAGGAATTTGCCACATCCAACCGTTTTTCATTGCTATAGCTGATGTTTGCGGTTTGACATTGTTATCGTGTGGTAAGAAAAATGGTATCGCACTGTTTAATGGTAGTTTATCAGTGTATGATTTCCATTTACTTTTGTAGAAATTACCAATAATTAATCTAGCAAATCCCGAACAGTCGAATACAAAATCACATTTAATTTTAGAATCATTTTCTAAAACAATAGAATTTATATAATTTCTTTCATCTGTGGTAAATGTTTTTACCTTACCTTCTATCCGGTTTACATCTCTGCTTATAGCTACATCTCTTAGATAGCTAGCTAATTTTCTAGCATCAAAATGAAGGGCATAAGTTACTAAGTATTCGAGTTCAGATCGGACGTCTGAAATCTTTCTTTTTAACCTAATGCCTGTTTTTAATTTATCAGCTAGCAGACCAGAAAACACCAATGGATTATAATCTCTACCTTCTTGTATATACTTGGCAACAATTAAAATATTTTCTGGATTAAACACATAATAATCATTGTTCATAGCGAAAGAATGGAAATAAGATTTTCCATCTCCATTCCAATTTATGAAATCGATACCATGCTTTATTGTAGCAGAGCAGTGCTTCACAAGATCAGAAACTTGTATTTTAGCTTCTTCTAAAAAAGTTATAAATTGTGGAGTAGTGCCTTCTCCTGCCCCTAGAATGCCTATATCTTCACTTTCAATAACAGTGACGTTATATCCATAATGAGCATTGATAAGCAGGGCAGTAATCCACCCTGCTGTACCACCTCCTATAACACAGACATTTTTATTCACTGACGGTCCTGCTAGCCTTGCTTTCCCTGCGGGCTTTTCTTTCCTTGTACTCCCTTGACCTTTGGAATTCCTTCCAGTCTTTTGACTTATACAGGTCGTGAGGGTTAAAAGGAAGAAGGTTGAATCTGCAATGATCTAACCATGCTTCTAGATCATCGAAGATTTTATGTACTTCTGGTTTAAAACGTAGAGTTTTTTGAATACTAGCTGATAATGCCATATTAATTTTAAATTAAAGAGTTGATGGAAATTTAATGAAGCAACCGTTTTCGTTGTCTTCACTTACGGAAATCCAAGCCTCGCGACCTGAATATCTTGCTGAAATGGTAGCATGAAGATCTCTAGCAATCATTTCGCAGGATTTATAGTTCAGTTGGAGTGTACCTTCGCTGTACAATTTTTCCAACCAACGTTTAAACTGAATGAATTCGATATCTCTGTCATCGTGAAACACTTCAATATACACTTTGAAGTGAAAGATGTGTCTATGCGGAGTGCCTAAAAAACTGACATCATACTCGTCTCCGGTTTTGAGTTTAGGATCTGTAGCAGCTGCCGGGTACATATGGATACCTTCTTTTGAAAAGGTTACCCAAATCATAGATTTTTCCATTATTCTTCTACTTTCTTTGAAGTTTTGGGTTTAGGTGTTGGCACAGAAGGCTTACTTGGTTCGGACTGTGCCTTCATCATATTCATCATTTCCCATAGTTTCCAATCCATTGATTCTAACATTTTGAAAAGTTTTTCTTCAACAGTCAGTGGACGTTCAACTTTATTTGCTTTAGGATTAATAATCATTTTATTTGTATATCCTCTTTATATTGATTCCAGTCTGTAAAACATTTACGATCCATTAGTGTGTGTAGACTGTGGGACCACACACCGGGATTAGTTGCTTTAAAATCCTTGTCATCTATTTTTAACATAGTGTTATAATTCCACAATCTTATAAATGGAATTGGTACACGTATTTGCGGAATGAAATTATCAAATTCGCAGTAACCGCTTTCATGAAATTCTTCAACCTGACTCATAGGAATGTCTAATGAACAGAGATAACCTTTGTTTAAAAAGAAGAAAATCATTTCTTCCCATTGTTTGTGCTCAGTTAAACTTTTTGGGTCAAAGCTATGATTAGCGCCAAAAAATAAATGTTTAATTGGAGTATTTACTTTTGTGAATGGGTCATCTAAAATTTTTAGAATTTCTGTTGTGGATTGTATTCCAACAATGAACAGAGTTTTCATGTCGTGGGCTGGGGTATGTTCGACCTCATGGCCTAAAAAGAACACAACCTCTTCTGATTCTCCGTGTGTATAGTCTCGTTTCATTTATATATTATAGATAATATTTTATTAGTTGTCAACTACGGTCTCTTCCAATTTTCTTAATTCTTCATCTTCTGGGTTGGCAAAGTCTATATCTTGTTGTTCTTTTTCTTGTACTTCAACTAAATTAGGATTTGCATAGGACACTGGACCTCCTCTTAACCTAGCACCTTCTAATGATTTAAGAAATGGTTTAGCCTGTTCTATCATATCAAATGCTTCAGCACTTGTTTTGGTTTCAAATAACTTTTCAACAAAGTCGTTGAAATATAAAATATTTCTAGGAACCCATTCTGAGTATTCGTCACTTTTATCTGCTTCCTTAACCTTTTTCCATTTCTTCCAGCCAATTTTATTTCTATTTTTTGCTATTTCAATATCCATTAATTGTTGAGCACGTTGAACAGCAACAATATGGCAGTATACATTATGCCCCATCATTAGAGCGTAGCTGAAACTATCCCATGATGTTTTACCTTCTCTCATAATCTTATTCAGCATACCGGGAGCATAATGACAGATATCTCCCATGACCATCCTGCGTCCTATTTCTGACTCGAATGGGAACGGGATGTCGCTTCCTGAAAGTGCTTTGTTGTCTGGGGCCTTGTCCATAATAACGCTCCAACGTTTCGAAGTATGTTGTGCGTTGGTGTAGACAAGTCCGTGTGCTGTTGCGATAAACGGTGAGGCGCAGTCAAAAGATATGGTAATTTCTTCATTAATATGTTTCCTAATTTGCCTTTGAATAGAAGTAAGATAGCAGCTCCAGTCTAACTGAGCAGTGCCTAGGAAGTGAATCCAGTTTTTGCCTTTCAGCAGCCCATCTTCACGCAATGTTATTAAACGTTTGAGTGTGATATCCATTTTACACATATTAGCACCACCAAACGCCCAACCTTCTGCTTCCTTGCCAGCATATGGACCATTAGGATCGCTAAATTCTTTCATACCTTGATACCACTTTTCTGCCGTATCCCAGTCAGAACCTTGTAAAACATTCAACCATTTAGTTTGACCTAATCTGTTATCTAAAAAGTATTTGTTATTAAACTTAGTTTTCTCTAAACAATCATCAAATGTCTTTAATCCGGTTTTTGGACTGTGTATATGATCACACGCCCATGTTGGAACATCAAGCATCATTGACCAATCCGCAGTAACTTCTAACCACTCCAGAATCTTTTGACGAACCTTGTTTGCTTCAGGACCTTCAAAATTTAACCAATCAAATTTGAGAACTCCTTTACCAATTTGGTAACCACCTGAATCTCCTAATATCATTGTAGAGTTTCGGTTACGTTGTTGTATCATTGATTCTTGTTCTAGACTTTTTTGTAGGTCAAGTTGAGCATGTCCAGCTGAATACAGAGCATATTTGTAATAGAAGTAACCATCTTCTGGATTTAAGAAGTTCATTCCTTCGATACCACGATCGAACTCTTTAGGTATACGATGCTTCGGAACAAATTCCTCTAATCGCTGTTTTGCCACGTAGGTGCTATAAAAAGAACTTATCGCGGGCAAATATACTGCGTAATCTTTCTGTAAGGGTGTTAAATCAATTGGTGGTTTCATTAGTTAATGTTCTTTCTTGTATGTTCCAGTATTGCTCAACTGCTTTTTTGGCAAAGTCGCACGTTATATATTTTCCGATAACAGCATCATCTTCGTTTGAAGATATTTTAGCCAGCCATACTGTGCTATTAAACACATTATGAACTAGACCTATTATTAATCCTGTGTCTTCAACCCAGTAGTAATAAGTATCGTTAGCTGTTGGTTTCCAGGCTTTCATCTTGACTCAATATAATTGTAGTTTTAAGTTGTTCCGATGCTTTTTGAAAATTGTCATAGGCTATTTCAACAGCAGGATGATTTTTACAAAGTTCTTTCATTTTGTTTTCTTCTTCAATCTGCTTTATAGACCATTCTATTGCTTTCACGGCATCTTCATGAAGCTTTATTGTAGGAAATGCCTGTCCTAGTTGTAGCCAAGTTGATCCGTCATACACTTCGAAGTTATGATTCCAATATCTGACCATGCCTGTCATAGGAGCATTGCTATTTCCTACATAAGGATCACTTGTGCCGCTATTTTCTATTTGTATATAAGGGCCTGCGGTAATTGAGCTTATAATCATGCTTGTGCTGGAATAATATATTTGTAAACTGCTAGCCCACTATCTAAAGTAATCTGCATGGCACCTTCGTTTGAAAAACTTACTGTGGTATTGTTAGCATCTGCTACTTTAAGTATAGCAAGCACAGGCATAACAGGCCATGTCCATCCTTTGGTAATTTTCCCAACTATGTCTGTGGCGAAAATAAATTCGCCACCGTGGCTGGCTGCATCACCGAAGGTAAAAATTAAGTTTGTACTTTCAGTCTTAGCTAGAAACGTTGTATGTTCTGTATTAGCCCCTGCTTGAAACTGAAAACGCTGTACGGATGAAATACTAGGACTTACCTCTACGTCCCACTTAACACCTTTAAATTTTACTGTTTTCAATTTTTCATTGATGATATCTTGATTCATAAAACGATAATCGTTTTTAAAATCGCCATCTTTATTTTCAAAATGTAAACCTACCGGGACGTCTTCTCCGTTTCTAGACGCAGTAATTAATTCAATCTTAGCATCCTCTTGATATTCCTTACCATCTAACAGGTAACGTAGCTTCTCTAATTGAGGCATTCCGAATGTGCCGATCATATCAGGATATGGTCCAGTAGTTTCGGCAAACATAATTACACTACGGTCTTCCGCCATGCTGTCGATCTGTGTCTTGTCTTCTGTGCCTGTAATCTTGACAATGTTAAGAAATCCTAACTTGTTTGTGTGTGCTACAATGTCTTGTAAAATATCTTTCATTTTTTGTCCTTTAAGTAATTATATTTAGAAAATAGTACAATGTCAATGCTATTTTTATTCAAAGCTGAATAAATTTTGGAATGTATTTGTTTTATAGGTTGATTCTAAGTTCCATTCTAACACGCCTATTAGGTTTTCGATTTTATTATTGATAATAGTTGTTTCCATTTCTGCGTGATCGAAAGGCAAGTCTTGAAACCATTTTGGTAATCTGAGTTCGTCTACAGGATAGGCTACCGAAGTATATGACAAGGCGTTTGATTTTAATTTACATACTATAACTTTCATGCCGTCCACTATCTGCATAGAATATTTGTCACTATTCATTCTACGTAGTGAATTCCAATTGATACTAGCACGTACATGTCCGGGCATGTTTGCTTTGCCCTGTTTCTTTTCTTTTTCCTGATATTCAGTTATATTATTAGCACGTTTTGGAGATCCCTTTTCCCAACCCGGCCTTGCCTTAAACTCTGTTCTAAATTCTTGAATACGTTCTAAGACTTCTTTTTCTTCGGCGCCATTTAGAACACGAGTAAGTATTTCTTCTAAAAACTTTTGCATAAATTCAGGAGTATCGCTACGTTTTAGATCAAGCCCCATGGCCTTAATTTTACCAGGACTACCTTCTACGTCTAGGCGTTTACCTTCTTTGTCATAGTATAATACAGCATATCGTTTTTTGGTAATAAACAGACCTTTACTGGCTACTATCTCTCTGCCTGCTTTAATTACTTCTCCTCGACTTTTGGGACAATGAAAAGCATCTAGCATGAACTTAGCAAATGTAGAATTTACTTCATTGGCCACATTATCGTAAACATTTATTACTGTTTCTTTGTCCCACGGTATTTCGCCTTTTTGGATTTCGTTTTTAAGACTGGTGTAGGCTGAGAAATAGGCCGAATCTGTATCTCCGTAGATGATTGCTTTTCCAACGTGGTCATACTCTCCAGTGACGACCTCATTGATTTTACTAGCCATGTGTTTGGCAATTTGGCGTCCTGTAAGTGTGGTAGATTGACCGATACGATTGTCGAAAAACCTACAACCAACATTAAGAATAGCACCGTATAAGGAGTTAAGA
>Ga0129333_10002321_pt1 | contig 17670 bp, 22 predicted proteins | sample CPB6_08_DNA_FD_94474 | JGI IMG/M metagenome (GOLD analysis project Ga0129333, IMG submission 94474) | Freshwater to marine salinity gradient microbial communities from Chesapeake Bay, USA - CPBay_Sum_0.6_0.8_DNA | ecosystem: Environmental > Aquatic > Marine > Coastal | place: USA: Chesapeake...
ACTGCAACGCACACCACTGCAACGCACACCACTGCAACGCACACCACTGCAACGCACACCATTGCAACGCAGTTGCTCGCTTCGCTCGCGTTGTACACAACTGCTTTGCGAACCTCCGCCTCCATTATATATAATCTTTGCATTTGGAAACACCCGCACAATTTCTTCTTTGATTTGTTTCTGCAAGTGGATGCTAGGGACGCCAAACAAAATTTTGGTAGCACCAAGTTTTTTTACAATGAGGATACTAAGCAAGGCTTTGCCGAGCCCACATGCCCAAATGATTTTACCAATATTGTGTTGGCTGTAATATTCTTGTATGCGGTCCAAAACCTCTTGTTGATGGGCAGATGGTTGAAGGGTCGCCTGCTTCGCTTCCTTCAACCGATGAACAAATGCAGGAATATTGATGGACGCAATGATCGCTTTCGCTTTTGCCTTCACTTTTTTAGGAATGCGTTCACACCGATGAAGTGTGTCGATTTCCGCTTTGGTTAACCTTTTATATTCAATACTCAAAGAATCTAAAAGGGGTTCAATGCGATCAATGATGCATCTTTTGTAAAATTCGGTGCCTCCGCCACGGTAGTCGTGAAAATCTTTAAACTCATGATGAAGTAAATTCTCGATGAGTCGCATCCGATCACGTGGGATTTCAAGGATCATGATATATTCACCTCGAATCACTTCGCCGGTTACGTAACCGCCGTTCTCGCGATCTTTGGGAGACGACGCGATGCCGAGTTTGATCACACCTTCGGCTCGGAACCAAGCATTATCTCTCAAATAGATTGTCATTTTTTTATGATCGCATAAAATGATGATTTGAAATGTAATCCAAATCGGCGTACTTCTCGAGATCTAGATATTTAACATTTTCCCACTGAAGTTCGCGGATTTCGATTTTGTCCATGTGAAATTTGCAAATATAATTGAAATAGAGTTCGTATTCGGACGCGCCCGATCCGTACCCATGTCGCAACCATGGCTCCACCTTTTCAAGAAAAATCACCCAGAAGGGGTCGTTGCCACTGTTTTTTTTAATAACTTGTTCCATCATTTCTCGGAGAATCCGGGTCTCAAACATCATATGGTGACAAATTCCCGAGAGTTCATAGACGCGCGTAAAGTCGGGATGTAGCCTCGACATATGGTCGAAATAGTGGGTGTGGTGTTCTCTACTAAAATTGTAGAGACATTGATTCTCGGAATTGATGAAAATGGTTGGATTCAAGAAAAATGTGTCGGCATCGATGACCAAATAGCGGTCAAGAATGCCCGGAATAACGAACCCTGCATACAATTTGATGAGTTGTTGGAGGTACCAACCATTTCGGTTGTCCTTGTTATGATAGACTGCGATTTGGTCGGCAAAAGGAAAAATAGATTCGTCGATGACAACGCAGTCGTCTATTTGTATTTGTAGCGGTGTTATAATGTAAATATTTCGAAACCCCATAACGTTTTTTTTCGTACAAGATATTTGTTTTTCGATGTTTTCAGTATCGTTTGGACCGAGTGGGATAACGATGTCGAACATTATTATGAAACAGCTGTGCGAAAAGCTTTTATGCTCTTTTCTTGTTCTTTTTCTTATTGCCACCTCCTCCTGTGCCATTGTTAAAGAGTTTCACAAGTTCTTCCTCGGACAAAGCGCTTGCCGACTGCATAGGCGCAGGTGGTGGTCTTAATCCGGACTTTTCTTGTATTTCGTCGCCGATTTTCACAATAATGGGTTGAGACGGTTGCTGAGCCTGCACTTGCACTTGCTGCGCTTGAGCGATGCGAAGCTGCTTCTCTTCCATTTTCTTGCGCAACCTCTCTTTCATGGCCGAATGTTTCGACAAAGGCGTGCCGGCGGCAGCTGCGTTTCCGGCCATATTTTTAAACATTTTTGCAAAAGGTCCGCTCGCAAAGTGTTTCATAATATCTTCGCCGCCGCCCATTTCCTTAAATTTCTCGGCAATGCCGGATACTTCTTTCATGAGCTCTTCTTGCGAAATATCGCCGCTCTTCATTTTCTTTTGCAGCCGGTCGGTGATCTTTTTCATAATCGACATGATCTTTTTGGGATCCTTCATGATTTGCGCCATGATGTCCTTCACGGACTTGTTTTGATCACTGCTTTCGTCAAACATATCCTTTAAGTCCTCGGTGAACTCTTCAGTCAGTTCTTTTGCCAACTTTCCAAGCTTTCCGTCCATTAAAGTCTTCATATGTTCCATCAAAACTTCGGGCTTAGGGAGCTTGAATGGCTTTGACTTTTGCTTATCTGATGTAGTTGTATCTTCATCTTCATCTTCTTGATGCTCTTCTGCAGCAGCCGTTGCTTCATTTTGTGCCTGCTCGAAAAATTCGCCTAGACCAGCCATAGTTTCCTGCATTTTGCTTTGCAAATCGTTTTCGTCCATGGACTCGAACATATTCATGGCATCGCCAAAGTTGGAGCTATCCTTCATGGATCCGAGAACAGTGAACAATAACAATTGCAAATATTTCCACATGGAGGTCTTTGTGTTTTCGCTGACACCTTCGCAATTAAACAATACTTTGAAATCGACGTCTGGGAGAAACATGGTATTCGCGGTAGAAGACTCGCTAAATATTTCAGAGTTGGAATTCATAATATCAAAAAATCTTTCGGGGAAAACGGCCAAAAAGTGTTGATGGAGGCGTTCATATTCATTGTCGTCGGCGGTTGACCAACGTTCCCACAAGAATGCATATTCTGGGAATACCTTGGTTAAATCGGTAGTAAAGTCTACAACAATTGATCGAAGATTTTGTTCACTCATTTTTTTTTTGTATAATATTGGTTCTTTTTTTCTTTTTATATTCTTTTTTGGTTCCGTTTCTTTGAGTGACGACGTTTTCGCTTGTTGGTTTGTCTGCGACGGTTTCGTCGTTTTTTGTATGTTCCGCCGCTTATACTTGTATCCGAAGTAGCAGTAGGAGCAGCAGGAGCTTCTGGAGTCGCCGAAGGACCAGCAGGAGCTTCTGGAGTCGCCGAAGGAGGACCAACAGGAGCTTCTGGAGTCGCCGAAGGACCAGCAGGAGCTTCTGGAGTCGCCGAAGGAGGACCAACAGCAGAGGTATCTGGTTCTGAAGATTCCAGTGAAGGAGCAGTTGCTTCTCCGACTTTAACATCTTTTTTAATATCTTCAACAATTTTAGCAGCCGCGGGGGTTAATGCTTCGGGTGGCAATTCACTGATAAGTTTATTTATTTCTTCATCGCTTAAATTAGACATTTGTATATATACATTGTCATAAAAAAAATAAAAATAAAAAATGAAAATCCGACAATTAAAAATATTAGTTGCTGTATTGGTTTTGTATATTGTAATCAATTCAATACAAAGATCACAAAATACCCAAATCGTTATTAATTTACACTTTTGGACATCTATACCAAGCGAGCCGTGTCAAACACCGAATTCTACGACACGGACAAATGATAAAGATGCCGCAACTTTGTTATACAAAATACCCAAATGTGTAAAGGTAATTGTAGATGCGGCAACAACGACAATAACTCAAGAGTCTTATGAGCCAGCTGCAGTAAAGTATAAACCCGTCGATTATGAACCTATCGATTACGAATCAATCACACCTTCGGACTCCCTTCGGGTAAATGCCCGAACTGCAGTACCATTGTCTACCCGAAAGGGAGAACTCGGCGTTTACCTAAACAAAACCATCAATATTCGCGATTACATAATGAACTTTATGGAAACTGTTTATTACTCGGGTTAAATGTAGGTAGTCAACCGGATAAACCCAAAGTAAACCAGGCCAAACAAGATACTTTTGAACAAAATGCCATACAAATTGAGATTGCCGTCGTCGCTATAAATTTTTAAAAAGTTCAAATATTTGAACATGAGCGCATTGATGATGGGCACTTGGAACAAGAAAAACAAAACCCCGATTAAAATCGGTGTCTGCAACTCGTCGTACACGGAAACCACCAGATCCTTGCGGTGCTGTTCTTTTTGGTGGTCCAAGTTCATTTTGGACATCCGGTCTTCATACTCGCGCAAATAGTCGGTAGTGAGTTTCTGCGCAGGAATGTGATTCGGAACCACTTGTTCGTCGTTTTGGTAGGACTCGGTGTCTTGAGGGAAACCGCGATTCATCATGGGTGGAGGTGCCCGCTGCATCGCCTCGCCGCTAAATCCGCCGGATCCACCACCAAAGTCACCACCACCACGCATGACGGGCAGCTTTGTATCAGTTGGTTCGGGGATTCCATACGGGTTTTGGTGAACATTCAACGGCTGATATTGATTGTTGGGCTGATTGTACATACCCCTGGATCCTGGATCTCTTGAACCACCAGAATCGGGTAAATCGGAAATGCGTGTAATATCGTTTCGATCCATATACATTATCAAACAGTAAACATAACCGCCTAAAACGCGTCGGCTTCCTTATTATCCGGATCGCTAATTTTGATAATTTTCTTGGTGACATTGCAAGGCACGGCATTCATATCAAATTGGTGGCAAGTCTCGCCAAACTTGTAAATTTTGTGGTCGATTTCATTGATCACTGGGCCGTTGAAAACCAAACATTTTTTACCTTCACATACTTGTCTAAACATGGTGGCGAGACCAAGTCCAAGCAAAATAGAAATTAAAATTTGTCCAAATTCAGTGTTTAATAATCGCTTGACATTCATATTTTTTTTTCTATACAAAGCCCTTAGAAAATTACCTCTTCATAAATTGCATCGTTTAATGATAACTTGTCGTAGTCAATTTTGTCGGGATGCTTTTGAAGAATATGTATAGCTTTTGGATTCGATGATAGTGCACTCCAGTTTACTTTGTCAATATGGTTTTCTATAATTGGAATAGCCTCTTCAAGTTCACAAAAAGCTTCCCAGTCAATATGATCAATGTTTTGTTTTAGTATATCGATGGCAACTGGATTTCCAGACAACTCTTTCCAATAATAAAACTCTCCATGTATAGCTAACAATTCATTCATTAAATATTTAATTAATTCAAAAGCTTCTGGATTCTGATTTGTAAAAATATTGCTATCTAAGTATTTTAGATTTTTTTTTAAGTATGGCACCATAGTGTAGCTATTTGATAACTCAAGTGTATGAATTCTTTTTGGGAGAATATCGACATATTGTTCATACAAAGCTAGCGCATCTGGGTTCGGATTATCAAGCAGATACCACATTTCAATCTTTGACGGTTCTTTCCTAAGTAAATGGAGTGCATTTGGATTTCTACTTAGGCCTGCCCACTCTACACTGTTAATAAATTTTTCTATTGTCGGTATCGCATACGGGTTTTCGGAAAGGAAGAGTAGTCCACGATAATCGAGCGATTTTATAATATTTTCGTCAAAAATATCATTTATCCAGGCACTATGATTTTGACATAAGAAGGTCCAGTCGGTTATTTTATTTTTATTATTTTGAATAACTGGTAAAGCGGCGATTTCTTCGATTCTTAAGAAGTTATCCCAATTAATTTTATCAATATTTTCTTTTAAAATTGGAATAGCTGCTGGATTTAAGGATAAAGCCTTCCAATTTATTTGGTGTATATTTTCTTTTATAATATCAATTGCTCCACTATTATACGAAATTCCGAGCCAATCGATTTTATTTTTATTTTCTCGTAAAAATGATACAGCTCTTGGGTCGTTAGATATTCGATACATATCTAATTTATTAATATTGATCCATTGTAAAAATTGGTAAGACGGCATTTATTTTTATATTTTATTTTAAATATATATATATGACGAGTAAGTATAAATTTAATTACGATATTTTCTATAATTTTTATACAAATCCAGTAAATATAATAACAGACATAAGTGATTGTGTCAGACTCAACTATTTCAATAAAACAAACTCCAAAACGAAAATGCCGAAAATTTCAAGTCAGGTCCTGAGTAGTCCGAAATGCAGTTATATTAAAATTGATGGCATAAAAGTGTATATTACAGAAACGGGAAAACAAAATACATTTATAAGTGGAACTGAAAGAAAAAATGAGGACACTGGGGGACTTTTGTTTTCGGTTCCGAAAATTATGAATAACGAATTATATGATTTCCATTTTAATTTTGGTAAACGTAATAAAAATGAAGGTTATACACAAATAAATGATTCAAAATACTTAAATTTTGTCCCGAATCAAGTAAAACCAAACATAAAATCAAACCGGACATTGAAGAATAATAAAAATTATTCAACTACTGAATATAAGGATCTTGAAGAAATTGAACCAAATATTGACACAGTTGATATTGACAAAGATGAAAAAATTATATACTTTCACAAAACCGAACAAATACTCACCCAAGAAAAAACTGGATATTTTAATCATCTTCATTGTCATTTTCAAGATAACACTACCATTGAAGATATAAACAATATTATTTGTTTACAAAAAAATGACAAAATTATGGGACGAGTACTTAGTGACGAAGACAAATTGTTACTTACAAAAATAATGGCATTACCATTTGAATCGATCGGTGGAAAATTAAAAAAAAAATTAACACAATGGAATCGAGTTGGTTTAAAAAAGCGAACGCTTCGGCGCCGTGTTCATAAAAAAAATATAAAAGCCAATAATATATTTCGAAGCTAGAATGTCGGCCGCCGTAAATGCAAAAAAATACCAAGACTTTTTGAAAGCATACTCCGTGCCAAAGGAATCGCCCAAAGAAGCGCCCAAAACCAACAGTCGGATCCCAAGTAAACCGACCGATGTGGAAAAAGTATATGGTGGGAAATTCAACATTCCTGACGATAAATATGACGAGTTCTTGACACTCTATTCGAAATTTTGTTTAGTAGATGGAAATTCCGAACATTTAACAGAGAAACAGCGCGATAAAGACGGCCCAATCCTCATCGATCTCGATTTAAAGTATGATTATGCAGTGACCGATCGGATTCACACAAAGGAACATGTAGACGATTTGGTTGCCTTATATTTAGATAAACTAAAGGAGGTATACCATTTTGACGAAAAGCCCTTCTACATTTTTGTAATGGAAAAGGACCAGGTAAATCGCGTGAATGATGGCGAGAATTCGATTACAAAAGACGGTGTCCATATTATTATAGGAATTAAGGCCAGTATAGCGGTCCAAATGTATTTGCGCACGCAAATCCTGGAAAAGATTGGAAACATGTGGCGAGATTTGCCGATCAAAAATACGTGGGACGATGTGGTTGACAATGCAGTAAGCAGCGGGAGCTCGGGGTGGCAATTGTATGGCAGTCGGAAGCCGGATCACCAAGCCTACAAACTAAAATATATTTACGAAAATGTGTTTGATCCGGCGGACAACGAACCGATGACAACGTCGGTAAAATTGGCGGATTTCAATGTTGTCGAGAATATCAGATATCTGTCGGCGAGATATCTGGGATTTCCCTCGTTTCCTATGAACTCGAATTTCACAAGATTAATTGAAAATGGGGGTGTCGACAATGGTCAGCGAAAACGCACATATGCCAACATTTCTACAACGTCATCGGCGATGACTGCATTCGGGATGGGAGCCAACCTGATGGATGCAATATTTCGCGTAAAAACTCACGCAGAACTCGACGCGCTTGTGGAAACTATGCTGCAACTTTTTGCGGAAAAATCCGAGTATGAATTGGTCGAAACGCACAAGTATACGATGACATTGCCTGAAAAGTATTATGGGCCGGGGAGTTACGAGAAATGGTTGCGTGTTGGAATGGCGCTCTCGGCCACCAACCAATATTTGTTCATCACTTGGATTGCATTCAGTGCGCAGTCTTCGCAGTTTCGTTTTGGAGATATAACCGATTTGTACAGCCAATGGCAAAAATTTGACAAAAAGCCTACGGCTGGCGGTGGCGCCATTGTGACACGCCGGTCTATTATGCATTGGTCAAAACACGAAGTACCTACAAAGTACAATGAAGTCCTTACGAATAGCATCGATTATTATGTTGAAAAGTCGTTAAATACTTCGATGGGCGAAGGCTATGATGACCGCCGCAGTGGCGATTTCGAGATTGCATGCGTCCTCAATCAAATGTTCAAGCACGATTATGTGTGCGTGAGCATTAAAAACAACATTTGGTACCGTTTCCACAAGCACCGATGGACGGAAATCGACTCGGGGACCACGTTGCGAAAATCCATCTCGACCGATGTGCGAGACGTGTACGAGGCGAAGCTGAGGAGCATCGAGCAAAATATCGCGGCGTTGCATTTGGAGAATGAGCAAAACCCATTGATCAAATCGTTGAAGAAGAAATTGGGAAAAATTATCGACATTACCATGTGTTTGGTGTCGACAGTCAACAAGAAAAATATCATGACCGAGGCGAAAGATTTGTTTTACGACCCGCAGTTCATGGAAAAACTCGACACGAATCCCTATTTGCTCTGTTTCGACAATGGTGTGGTGGATTTTAAGGAAAAGGTGTTTCGCGTGGGTTATCCGGAAGACTATGTGAGCAAGTGCACCAAGTTGGATTATATGCCGCTGAATCCGACTCGGGATGGGAAAACAATGGACGAAATTAACGACTTTATGCGAAAACTGTTTCCCAAACCGCAGCTGTGCGAGTATATGTGGAGCCACTTGGCGTCGATTTTGTTGGGCACGCCCGATAAACAGACATTCCACATGTATATTGGCGAAGGTCGAAACGGCAAGTCGGTGCTTACGACGTTGATTGACGAGATGTTGGGCGAGTACAAGGGTGTGGTGCCGCTTTCTGCCATCACCCAAGATCGCGCCAAAGTTGGCGGGACGTCGGCGGAGTTGGCAGAACTTAAAGGTGTTCGTTATGCGGTGATTATGGAGCCGTCGACGAAAGACGCTATTTTAGAAGGACCGTTGAAACAGTTGACAAGTGGTTTGGATCCGATCCAGTGTCGCGCACCTTACTCGGCAAAGACGATGATTTATTATCCGCAGTTCAAGCTCGTGTTGTGTACCAATGTTCGAATGGACGTAAAGACGCAGGATTTTGGCACATGGCGACGTATTCGCGAGGTACCGTTTGAGTCGCACTTTACCGAGAATCCGGATCCGACGAAACCGAACCAGTTTTTGATCGACACGACGATTCAGGATAAATTCAAGTATTGGAAGTTTACCTTTATGGCAATGTTGGTCAAAAAAGCGTTCGAGACGGGCGGCAAGGTGGAAGAGTGCGACGTGGTGATTCAGGCGAGCAAGCGGTACCAGGAGAGCCAAGATTTTATTGCGGAATTTATCCGCGATAAGATTGAAGAAGACCCGCGTGGCAAGATTCGCAAGTCAGAGTTGAATCCTCTTTTCTTGGCTTGGTATCGGGAATCCTATGGTTTTGGGTCTCCGTCCGTAAAAGATGTGCACAAGTATTTGGATAAAAAGTTCGGAAAGGCAAGCACGGAAGGCTGGCTTGGTGGAAAAATACGACACGAGCGCGTTCCGATCGAGGAGAGCGACGATATGCCGGCTGAAATTAATGCGAATGAACTTTAAGGCGGCGGTGGTTCTGCGACCCACTTGTGAATCCCTCACCTATTTTTTTTTTGTAAATTTTTATTTTGTAACATTAAATTAAATGAGCATTCTAAAATTTATTAACGTCCCCGTTTTTCTTGTAAGTTTAGCAATCGGATTTTTCTTTGTATACATTTTTAATCCAGAGAAGCGCAAAATCTATGTGTACCCCACTCCCGAAAATGTAGACACTATTCAATACAAAGACAAGTCAGGAACTTGTTTCGAGTTTAAGAATAAAAAAGTTGGCTGCCCGACCAATGAGAGTGAAATTTCGAAAATCCCGCCGCAAGTCTAATAAAGGAAACCTAAGGTTTCCTTTAAATCCTTCCTCTTGTGCTGGGTTGCCGCGAGTCTTTGTTAATAGGATGGAAATGACGCTTTCAGTTATAGGAGGGGTTAAAGGGGAACGTAGTTCCCCTTATCATAAATATATTTATATACAATAGAATAAAATGAAGTTCTGTACACAATGTCAAAATATGTATTATATCTCGATTGACGAGGCAAATTCAAACGAGCTTATTTACTATTGTCGCTTTTGCGGCTTTAAGGACCAGCAGCTAACTGGCGGTGGCGTAACCGTTTTGAAAACCAAGTTTAAGGGTGCTGAACAAACTTGTAATCACGTTGTCAATCGTTATACAAAATATGATCCCACGTTGCCCCGAAAGACCAACATGAAATGTCCGAATGCTGACTGCAAAAGTGACGGCGATGTTATATATCTCCGATACGACGACGACAATATGAAATACTTGTATATTTGTACCCAGTGCGACATAACATGGAAAACTGACGATAACAAATAAGGGGAACCTTAGGTTCCCCTTTAACCCCTCCTCTTTTTCCTTTTGATCCTTCCTCTTTCCCTTTTCTTTGAGTCCTTCCTCTTTCCCTTTTCTTTGAGTCCTTCCTCTTTTTTTATAAAATCCTGTAAAAAGAAAAAGGGAGGGATCATAAGGGAACCTACGGTTCCCTTAGCTTAGTCATAAAAAAATATAAACAATAATAGTAAATGGCAGACAAATTTGTAGAAAGCGATGGTGATGACGAAACCGACTTTTCGGACACAGGGTCTGAGAGTTCAGAGCAAAAACCAAAAAAAATAAAAAAAAAAGACAGCGATGACGAAGCTGATCAAGACGACGACAACGATGATGACATCAACAGCGATTTAGACGATGACGACTTTGCGCAACCCGATGATGATGATAACGATTCCGAAGAAGACAATAACGAAATGAATTTAGACGAAGAAGGGAATCCGGTATCTGCAGGCGAAGTGATGAGTTTTAGCGATGATGAATCCGAAGACGAAGAGCCCGACAAAAACCATTTGCAAAAATTGACCGAGACATTTAAACACAATGTTATTACAGAGCACCATCCAGAACTCATTGTGCAAAATTTTCACGAAGTTGAGGAAATGTGTGTAGTATTGCGTGACGAAAACAGCGTCATCAATGATCCGCGACACCGAACCGTCCCCTTTATCACCAAATACGAAAAGGCAAAAATATTAGGCGAACGAGCGAAGCAAATTAATGCCGGTGCCACGCCTTTTGTCGAAGTGAATCAAGAAATCATCGACGGCTACTTGATAGCGCTCGCCGAGTTTGAACAGAAGAAAATACCGATGATTATTCGCCGCCCCCTGCCAAACAATCAGTCGGAGTATTGGCGACTCGAGGATCTCGAAATTTTATAAGGCGCCAACGTTCGAACACTGTTTTGTGGTACGGATAGTTCGCAATGACTAAATAACTGTTTGCAAACTTCTCTTTCAGATCATTGTCGACTTCTCCGTGATCAAAGGCGTCACTTCTTATGGCAAGTTCGAGCGAAGAATTCATGTCGGTGATTTTATCAATCGCGCCCCTACATTCGGGGCATCTGTTATTCGCGGTCTTTATTAACAATTCTTGTACACAATTCTTGTGAAACGTGTGCATACAATCGAATCGGACACATTTCAACATAGTTTCGCCGTGTTCCGGGAAAAACATGGCATCCCAACATATTGCACATACTTTATGAATAAATTCGTGTTTATTTGATTGATAAAGTTCAAATGGTGATTTCATATATTTATACTCTTAAAAACTTTTTTTTATTATATTTTGTGTATACACACACAATAAAGATATGTGGACTATTTTATTGATTGTTTTTTTGTATGCAGGTTGGTATTTTGCAACAGGAACACAAAAAACGCAGTGGGTTCGGCTGGTCGACATTTTTGTATACGGACCATACCTGATTTATCTTTCAATAAACGATAGCTACACATTCTCCGAGTATGAGAAAATATTTTTGGTATTTTTAGGTGCGACAACCATTACATATAATGCTCGCAATTATCTGAGGAAGACTTCATAAAAAAAAAATGTCGGCAAGTCAAGTTAAAAATCCCACACAGTTTCGAGAAAAAGTCCGCGCAAAGTTGGTGGAGCGGTTTGGTAAAAACAATGCGAATCCAAAGATTTTTACAAATATAGAAATTGGTGTATACAATTTTGCAATCAAAGAGGCGACCAATCTCAAAGTGATCAAGAAATGGGACATCCCCGCGTTTTCGACCCTTTACATGAATCGGTTACGTACCGTTTTTAACAATTTGAAAAAGAACCCGGAGCTTCTAACTATGCTGTGCAATGAAGACCTCAGTCCGCAAACATTTGCATTCATGACGCACCAAGAATTTAATCCCGAGCATTGGAAACAGATGATTGAGCAAAAGATGAAGCGCGACGCGAACAAATATTCGAATAATATTGAGGCCATGACCGAGATGTTTACATGCAAAAAGTGCAAGTCAAAGCGGTGCACATATTACGAGTTGCAGACGCGTTCGGCGGACGAGCCGTCCACTATTTTTATTAGTTGTCTGGATTGTGGTAAACACTGGAAACAAAACTAGGAGAACTACGTTCCCCTAAGGGCGCAGCCCGACGGGCTGATAACCCCTCCTTTTCTTTTCGCTCCTCTCTTTCTCCTTTTCCAAACATAAAACACAAAAATTTATATGTATATTTGTATACAAATTAATTAAAAAAAATGAAAACGATACATAACCACTTGAAAAATAACTCAAGTTTTTTTAAAAATTTAGGCATCGATACGCCCGAAACTTTACGCAATCCATTCACAACTCGCGAAATCCGTCGCTATGTGCATTTGGGCGGCGAGAATTACGCCAACTTGAAAGAAAAAGTGCCCGTCTTTGGTGCTGACGGAAAACCCATTCGTTTCCGAGTGGGTGGCAAAACTTTGCTCCAAGTTTTCGAACCAAGATTCAAAGACAATTATGTCCCCACTCCCGGCACCGAACACATTTTTGTAAAACCAAGTTTTGCAAAAAGTAAAACGCGAAAGCAGCGCGACGGAAAGCAGCGCGGCGGTTCAGTCAGCTTTGCCGGCATCGGTTCAATCGGTGCTTTAACATGGGTCGGACTTATTTTCTATATTCTTATCCAGGCCGGCAATTCTGGCGCTTTCAGAGGATCCTCGAGATAATAAATAATATACACTTTGTATATAAAATGGACCAAATTCCAATCCAAACATCCAGTACATTTTTTAATTCAAATCAAACTGGCGGCATCGATAACAAAACCATCATTATCGTTTTGTTGGTTCTACTTTCCCTCTCGTTTTTAGGCATAAATTTGTTAACAGTCCTCGGCGACATTATCAAGACGATTGTCGATATTTTGGGTCCTTTGTTTGCACAGATCCTCTCCATCTTTGGATACACAACCGGAAGCATTATTAATAAAACTGCCGATGTTGTAGGCGATGTTGCAAAGACCAGTGTCGACATTGCGGAGGGTTCGGTGCAGTCAGTCGGAAACATATTGAGAGATGCTAGCCGACATAATGTGGACCAGCGCGCCACCAGTAGTTTGGACAATGCTTTAAATGTTAAAAGTACCGTAACCCAGGCCGCCGAGCCGACTCCGTCGGCGAGCCCTATTCAAAAACCCATTACCGCCGGCAAGGCAGGGTGGTGCTTGGTCGGCGAGTACGAGGGTAAGCGCGGATGCATTTCGGTAAACGACTACGACAAGTGTTTATCCGGCCAGGTGTTTGCCTCGCGAGATCAATGTATGTTACCAGCACCCACGAAATAAATACAAACATACAAAAATATTTAAATGTATACAACCTTTGAAATAAATATTAGAAATGCAACAGGAACACACTTGTAATATTTATGTATATTTATTGGAAGACGGAAAGTTGCTGCTTGCACTCGATCAGATTGAAGCTATAACCGCATATTTTTATCGAGATGTTGTGCGAAACAATCCAATCGTAAAGCTCGACCACGTTCGATACAATGTGTTGAATTGGCAGATTGACGCCTATGTGCACATGTATATGCACAAACATGGACTTGAACATGTGCGTGGCGGGCGATACAAGAACCGCGAGCTAACTTTGGCAGAGAAGGACGAGATTTCAAATGCGATCAAGTATTTTGCATACGAGATTGAAGAGCAGTTTGTGCAGTCGGACAAACTTCGCGACTTGGCAATGGGAACCGCGCCATATGAACTTCAAAACGTCATGAACAAATATACAATGCTTGAAGACAAGCGTAAGCGGTTTGAGATTGATCGAAGTGTCATCAACGAGCTCAAATGGTTAAGAGAAATTATGAAGACACCGGTGGATCAATTTTTGTTGATCGAAAATAGATACAACCAACTGATGAATAATTTAAGCAAGATATACGGTCAATTTATTCGAGAGATTGAAAATGCGCAAGACAAAATTCGGGTCTCTTGTGAACTCTTTTTGGTTAAACCCTATACATTTTTCGACTGCCGCGTGATACCCTCGGAGCGTGAGCACAATAAATACAAATTCGAGGAAGACACCGAAGTTGCAAGTATATTGGCGGCATTTGAAACTGCAATTTACACCTTGATCAATCGAGAGGATGAAGCCATCTTTGATAAGGAGAACTATGTATTCCGCGGATAACTACGTATTCAGCCTTCGGGCCTTTTGCTTCGCTAAGTCCTCCTTCTTACCCTCTTTTTCTCTTAGTATTGTCCACTCAATGAAAACACCCCAATCGAGTCTGTCGACGCCGGTTTGCTAAAGACTATCTGCGACTCTTCCTTCTTCACATAATCATTTTTAAAGTTGGTTATAATCGAAACTGACACCGAATCGATGTCCCCAGCTAGATAATTGGGCACATAGTTTAAATAAAACTCATAGGTTGCATTTGCCGGAGTATTCAAAAGAATATTCGAAAACGTCATTTCGCCCATATATATCTTTCCTTCAAACGGCGTCGGGGGCGATACAATATTGCCCGAAATTTCCTCTACAAAATGGGGAGAATAGGTGATAATAGGGTCGGACGCAAGCGTGACTTGCTGTCCACCAAACCGGACATCGAGGCTGATATTTTCTACGGGAATACTTAGTAGGAGAGATCCGCTTTGGGAGGTGAATCCAGACACCAAGATACCAATCGATGTAGTGAACGTGTAGGTGTAAAATGCATTGTCGATCGATGGACGGATATTCAAAGTAAAAATTTTTTGAGAATTATTGTCGACCACATCAGTGTCATAGTTCGTGACCCAAAATGGCTGATTTCGGTCATCAGTATTTTGCGTACCATATGCAAACTGTACCGAATTGTAATTGTAAAGTGGTACTGTCGGGTCGTAATACAAAAGCATGGGCGGACCAGGCACGTCCGATTTTGTCGTCAAAGTCGGGATCTTGATATCGTTGGGGCAGATTTCTTCTGGTGTCAAATTTCCTTCTTGCAGCGCCCGGATGTAATATGACGAATATTGCTTGCGCTGTGTAGAGCCTCTTACTAAAGTTGCCCACTTTTGTTTTTGGGTTGCTTTTCCGTTTGACGTTTTGTTGTATTGTAGAATTTCCGCTTTACGGCGCATATCGAGTTGTTGTTGAGTATACCCAAAACTGTATGGATTAACCGGCGTGTATCTTGTTCCCGGTATGTTGAATACAAGACCATTTAGTTTATTCTGTTGCTGAGTAGTGCAAGTTGTCGGCAGTGTTGTGTCTCCCATGAATATATATTACGATACAAAAAATAATATATATTTCGCTTATTCTCGTGTTCCGCGTTCCGCTTATTGAGTTGCTTTATACCAGAATGACGACAAATAGTAAGAATCCTTGGTGGTCTTTGCCTCAAATGCCGAAGAACTTGTCGATAAAGTGGGTCCCCAACCAACAATACTGTTGATTTCAAAGACATTGAGTGCCTTGGCATAGTAGCGAAGATCGGACAACGAACCATGGAAACCCCCGTTTTGGCATACAAACACATCGCCAAAGTTTTGCTTGGGAACATAACCCAAATCCTTGTGTTGAGTCAGTACGCCGTTGATATATACATCCAAGATGCGGTTCTCCGCACGAATCATCACATTCACCCACTTGTTGAATGGAACGCCACTTATGTCAATGACTTCTTGTTGATCACCAATGCTGTTAATAGGCTGATCAGTGAATCGATCCATTTTAATTCGCAGCGTGTTTGTAATACCCGACTTGATATACAAACCGGGAGCGTTTGTTAATGTGGTGTTTCCTTGGACAGCGCCCTTGTTGAATACATGCGCCTCCTTGTTTTCTTCGCCGGCGGTCGGTTTGCTAATTGTTAACCAAACACTATAAGTGAACTCGAGTCCAGTTGGTCGATTTTCCGAGTAATTAATGATGGCAGAAGATGTGCGAGTGTTTTGGGAAACAGTGACTGCATTGTCACCGCGAATCATTCCTTGGATCAAATAGGGCGACTCGGTCGGTGCCAAAATCAGCGAAATCAACATCATTCCAAGTCGGAACAAAAACATAAAACCAAACAAAACAAGGATAATAAAGGCGAATTTGGCAATCAATGAATTGGAATCCAAAAACTCGCTGCTGGCGTCCACCATCGACTTGGACGAAAATTCGTCGATCGACTGTTCCAAGGAGTTCTTTGTATCAGCGACAGTGTCTTTTAAACTTTGGATAGTGCCGGTAATGCCGCTCGAGATTGTGTTGCCAATGTTGCTGAGAGTTTCATTTGTGGTGTTATTTACTTTTTGGGGGTCTGCATTCATCATAGTTTCTATATTTATATTACCATATTAAAAAATGGTGACTTTACTGTAGTCTTGGTTGTTTTTCTGGAGAGTGAGCGACAACCCGAAACTAGCTAAATATTTGGCAAGTGGATTTTCGCCATTTCCGGCGGCATATTTGTCCCAAGCACTTTGGGGATCGGTTGCCGAAGTGGTTCGGGCAAGCTTTGCTAAATAGCAGTTTACAACTCCGTAATCCAAGGTCGCAGTATCACTCGGGGTTTCGATCTGGTCCTGGAAAGACTTGACAAGTTTTCCATTCATGTATACATCCACAAAGGTGTTGTCGACACTCACAATCAAGTGCACCCAAGTTTGGAGAGGCAAGTTGTCGGTGATGAGTTGCTCCTTCTTTACAATTACATTGGACGCGTTGGGTCCAGAGTATTCCAAAGTAAGTTTGGGCGAAGCACCGTCAATCTTGATTCCAATATTCTTTAGAGGATTTGCGGAAATTGCGGGATTTCCATTAGAAGCGGGACTGCCTGCGGTAGCAGACTTGGAAGCTCTCGATACAATATAAGTGGCAGCGCCATTAAAGTTGTATACATACATCCACATTTCGATCGAATATCGCGGAGAGCCGGGATTAAGTCCGAGCGAAGCAACCGGTACTGGAGGCTGGACTATGGCAAGGTCGAGTTTATTCGACAATACGGTTGACCCGCTATTATACATAAAGTAGTATATAACCACAACAAGAACTACTCCTAAAATTATAAATGCTAAAACGTCCATTTTTATTGATTTTATATATAATTTGACAATATATTTTAATAAAGCGAAAAACGTTTGTATACGATATATGGACGCCTCTGAAATTAACGATATTCGTCAACCCGCCAGCTTTAAAGGAATCAGTTTTTCGAAATACAAAAAAGCAGATGTGAAAAACGAGTTTGTATCAAACTTATTGAATGGGAAAGTAGAACCTGCTTGCAACTGGGCAGCCGAACTCGTCTGTGCCGGCCATTTCTTGGAATTGTGGGAAAATATCCTCTACT
>Ga0129333_10002323_pt1 | contig 17664 bp, 27 predicted proteins | sample CPB6_08_DNA_FD_94474 | JGI IMG/M metagenome (GOLD analysis project Ga0129333, IMG submission 94474) | Freshwater to marine salinity gradient microbial communities from Chesapeake Bay, USA - CPBay_Sum_0.6_0.8_DNA | ecosystem: Environmental > Aquatic > Marine > Coastal | place: USA: Chesapeake...
ATTATTAAAGTACCTAATACTGTGACAGCTTCATTCTCTGGTGGCGTAACAAGTTCGTTATCAACAGCTGTAGCAGGATACAATATTTATACTGTGACTGCTACGTCCACAACTTCTGAAACAGTAACTTTCTCCTAATGGCACACTTCGCACTTCTTGACGAGAACAATATCGTCACTTTTGTTACCGTTGGTCGTGATGAAGACGACGGTAAGGAAGACGAGCTGAGCGCTCGCACTGGTCAGGTCTACAAACAAACCAGTTACAACACTCGTGGTGGTGTGTACTACACTCCCAACACCAACGAGCCTGATCCTGATCAGTCCAAGGCTTTCCGTAAAAACTATGCAGGCCTTGGTTATACATACGACGAAATTATTGACGGTTTTATTCCGCCAAAGCCTTATCCCTCTTGGCTTTTGAATACAACGACTGGCTTGTGGGATCCTCCGGTTCCTTATCCCACTGACGGCAAGAGCTATGTCTGGGATGAAGACACACAATCTTGGGTAGAAGTTCCAGGCCCAGGAGCCTAAGAAATGACAATAAAACTTGTTGATGCGGCGAAGTTTTTTAAAGATCTTCCGCACCAGCGAGAAGCTTGGGAATGGCTGCAAACAGCTGTTCCCAACGCTGTCATTGAAGAGTTTGGCACTCGTTATAGAACAGAAACCAAACCTAGAAACATAAATAATTGGGACGGTGTGTACGCTGCCGCTAAAAAAGCAGGTGCCAAATTCCCTGAATGTGTTTCTGCTCAGTGGGCACTCGAATCAGGCTGGGGTTCCCACACATCTGGTAAAAACAATTACTTTGGATTAAAAGGATCAGGATCTACCGTTAGTACACAAGAGTTTATTAACGGTCAGTGGATCACAATCAAAGCTGGGTTTTTAGATTTTCCAGACCTTGAAACTTGTGTTAGCTACTTAGTTGATCGTTGGTATCTTGACTTTGGGAAATACAAAGGTGTTAATCGCGCTCAGTCAAGAAATGAATGCTGTCAACTATTAGTAAAAGAAGGCTACGCTACGGATCCGGCCTATAGTACAAAATTAATACAGATCCTTGATAACAAGCTTGGAACGCCAGGGGCCAATAGCCCAGATGTAATTAGTGAAAAAATACTTCCTATTCCATATGAATACCAATTAGACAATAAGTCTGGTAAAGGATACCGAGAATGTTTTTCTTCCACTTGCGCAATGATTGCTAAATACTATGGAAAAGTAAAGTCAGATGATGAATATAATCAAATCAGAGCAAAATATGGCGACACCACATTGAAAGATGCCCAGCTTGCTGCACTGAGGGAGCTGGGACTAAATGCAAGATTTATTACGAATGGCAATGCTGCGTTGCTTGAAAATGAAATACGAAACGGAAGGCCTGTAGCCGTTGGCTGGTTGCATAAAGGAACAGCGTCTAAACCGATTGGTGATGGACATTGGACGTGCTGCATTGGCTTTACGCCAACACAGTTTGTTTTTAATGATCCCAATGGGGAAGCAAATCTTGTCAATGGCGGCTATGTAAAACATACGCCTGAATCTGGTAAAGGTGTAAGATACAGTCGCAAGAATTGGTTGCCGCGATGGGAATGCGACGGCAAGAACACAGGATGGGCAATACTGGTAAGCAAATGAAGAAATATAAAGAACCTAAAATTCGGGTAAATTTATGCTGGCAAATTGGCGACGAAAAAAAATGCGTGACTCTACCAAAAGAGCACGCATATGAAACAAGAGATTGGGTAGAGGAGCAAGGTGGTTGTGTATTTTGGTTTCAAGCTTTGCCGGATTGATCAACGCTGCTTGGCACGACCAATCACTAATCCAGCAATCTCAATTAATTTATAGAGCTTACCGACAAGCTTGTCGTCAGAAGGCGTAGGAGTTAATGCACAAATTGCAGAAGCAGCTGCATGAATAGCGAGGGCTACTTCGAGATACTGATTAAGGTGTTCCATGGTTATATTCCATTTCTTTCATTCTAAAAGTATATGTTTACATTAAGTATTTAGATATCGTAAATACGGCAACCCAAAGCACTTGGATTTTGTTCGCAATAGAGATGCCAAGGATGTTTTTCTTTGTTTGATTTTTTGCTGAGCAAAGCAATTAAGTATTTGATCATGGTCTATTTGTTAGAGGAACAAGGATTTCTGGGAACGGATCAGTATCTTGATGTTCTCTTGCCCATACGGTTTTCCATTCTGACAGTGAATGATCATGGACCGTTGAGTAGTAGGCGTCATCCCCTGGTTCCAGGATAATCTCAAATTCGTCAGTTTGCGTTTCTTGTAAGCACATACTCCCATCATTGTCTTCCAATTGAAACAAAGATTGGTTGTGTGGGAATTCGATAACAAGAGCTACGTGATAATTAATTGGTTCATTGCGCGTAGAAGAAACACAAATCAGATAGCTGCCTGCGCTAAGCGGATAGTAGCGTTCATCGCCACGGTCAAGCCTAATTTGGTCGAATTGATTGTATAGATCTGATTGGGTATGCATTACCGTATTTAGATACGGGAAATAAACAAACCCCTCTGAATCTATGCGTATTGAGTCAGCATCAAAAATTGAGTTACCTTCAATTGGATTCTTATTCAAGTCATATGCAGACACTTGAATATACTGAGGTCTCGGTGGACCCTTCGTTACAATAATCCAAGCCGGTTGCTCAATGTTTATCTGGAACCAATGGTTGTAAGTACCGCCGCCATAACCACCATTTGAGTTTTGATTGGTATCTGCGCGACCAATAACTTTGTATTCAGGACCAAGAGATCCACTTAGGTAGCGAATAGATGTTGAAGTAAAATTACCGAGCAGCAAAGGGTTGTCTTTTGTTCTTTGTCTTTGCGTTAGCTGGTTTCTTGACATTCTATCTCGTAACACTGCTGATATTGATCATCATAAACCCGGCAATTCTGATGCACCAAGGGATGTTGAATCGTTTGCTTGCGTCCACGATCCCTAAGTATCCTGATTTGGGTCTCATTTGAGATGCTTGCAAACTGCATGAGCTTCTCCGGCTTGAACTCGTAGTCAAATGGGCTAATGCTGGCAGGAGGGAATAAACGATTCCAACTTGAGACCAGATGTAAAGGGTTGAGACAGGTTTTGTTGTCGCAGACACGTGTCACAAACATGCTTCCCACATCACCCCAGGCGCATTGGTAGATGGCTTTCTGCGCCGTGACATTCGTTGCCTTGTCTCTGGCGTACAACGACCGGTAAGAGGGCATGCGGATGCGCTTTTCGGTTAGCTCAGGCGCCTCCCAGCAGTCTTCAAAGGAACCAACCTCGATCTTGGCCCACAGCTCTGCGTACCTGCGTTTGTAGTCCTTGTGCAGGTAGTTCAAATCAAACCCACAGATGTTGTCGCGGATCCTTGTGGCGCACTGATAGCACCAGTGCCCATCGAGAGAGCGGATCGTATGGCCCTGGGGGCAGGCGTACCCCTCATACAAGCCTTCCCGCGTGAGCTCATCACCAGAAAGCCCATCAACGTCTGGTACGAAACGAAAAACATCGTGCGCTGTTACCACGGATTTGATTTTTCTGGGGATATTTGCCATGGAATGAAATCTGGTGTTGGTCCAAGAGGGCGGACTTTCCGACTTTACCCCCCATTTCATCTTTATTCTAAAAGGGGTCATACATTTCCTGGGATAACGTGTATGTTTTTCTCACTCTGAGACAAACTGAGTTTCATAAGACAGCAACCAATACAGCCTGCACCCCAAAATGTATGACCCTCGTACGCTTAAAGATAAAACGACCCCTAAAGTCGGAAAGTTCGACCAAAGTCCGACCGTTCTTCCCCTTATCCACAACTAATCCGCGTCTCACCTGGTACAAAAGAGACCAAAAGTCCACAAAAAAGCCCCCGCAGAAGCGGAGGCCAGACCCGTTGTCTCCGGTGACAGCTTATACGGAAACGGCGAGCACTTCCTTGCGGTGACTCTTCTTCTTTTTCTTAGGGCCAGGAGGCTTCACTGGCAGCTCATGGCTCACCTCCTTCATGACGTCTTCAAAGATGCCGCCAAACTGAGACGCAACTGTGTCCCATGCGAACTGTGCATCCGTCACCCGCTGGTAGCAGGAATCGCCCACCTTCTTACGACGCTCAGGATCCTGGTACAGACCATTCAGAATTTCAGTGAGGTGATCTGCTGAAGGACATGGCATCTCGCGTGCGTAGTTAACGTCCACATCGACGTGGTCACAGCGAATCAGCTCCCCATAGCCATCAAAGATCTCCTTGCAGGACGTGTGGTTAGGCACCACCTGGGGCACACCACAGGCAGCGTGCTCAAAGTTAACGAGTCCCCAGCCCTCACCTTTACAAGTGTTGACGCCTACATCACAAGCGTTGTAGATCGTATTAAGCATTTCCACATCTACATTCGGAGGACCTTCTGTTTGCGTGGTCATAATGATCCGGCCATTCGGATCTAGACCAACTTTGGACATCTCTCGGCCAAAGACACCCATCACATCCCAGCCTTGATCTTTCATCCCCATGTGGAGATAAAGACGTGCTTCTGGTTTGCCTACCGCAAACTGAGCAAAAGCTTGGATCGTGATATCAATCCGTTTACGGAATTGATTGCGATTGCCGTTAAAGACAATGAATAGGTCTTCTGCTAAACCAAGAGCACGGCGACACTCAGCCTTGTCTTTTGGATAGAACTGACCAGGTGTTACACCATGGGGGATGACGGCGATTGGGTTGCGAATACCGCCCCTCACAAATTCATGTGCACCAAATTCCGTATAAGAGACGATTGCATCCCAGTCATTGGCTGTCTCTGCTAAGCAACCAATCCAGCCGTACGAATCCATTGGTGCATAACCAACGAACTTAAACTTGCCCTGCTTGTGCAGGTCTTGGATCTGCTGGTACTGCGTATTAATGATCCACATGTCATTAATCGTGAAGACAATATCCGGTTTTTCACGTTCAACGACCTCTCGAATGCGCTGCTCACCAAAAGGTGCAGTTTGAAAACGATTAGACGAAGGATAAATCTTGAATTCATTCTGTTGTTCACACGGATCACCCCACCAGTTATGACCAAGCACTACGATTTCAAAGTCATCTTTCAATCGTGTGATCACGTTTTCAGTGACACGCGCAAAGCCAGTCATGGCTACGATGTCACCACACCATAAAATCTTTGTTTTTTTAGTCACAGGTAATTAGATATTCTCGGATTAACTATACACAAATTTTTGGAGTAATTGAGCGTGTTATCTCTTTTTCCTCTACAGTAGTTGCCTTTAGTTTTTCACTTAAAAACCTAGCTGCCTTGTGGGTTTGCGTTGTATCGCCACACGTATAAAGATCAATTGCGCAATAACCCATCTCAGGCCAGCTATGTACAGACGCATGCGATTCAGCCAGTAGTGCAAGTAGTGTCACGCCTTGCGGTTTGAACTTTTCACCAAAAATTCGCAGGATGGTCGCTTTCGCCATCACAAGAGAAGCTTCAAGTAATCGTTGAAGCTCCTCGTAATCATCAAGGATCTCTGGATCACAACCGTAGAGATCCAAGATAAGATGGCGACCGTTGCTCACATGTCTAACGCGTTTTCATCCATTATCTCATCCGTAGTCGTTACTATCGTGGATCCGTAAAACTCTTTATATTTCTCCGGATTTGCCGCTACTTCAACAATGGATGGATAGCCATCGTACTTGGTTTCATTTGCTTCCCTGACAGATGCATTAATGATGCGAAGTCCTTTGCTGTTCTTGACGCCATAGACATTGATCTTCAGCTGATGACGGCAGATGTCAAGGAATAGCGGCTCAAAGCGACCACGCGACATGATGCCGACATTACAGCTACGGCAAAATTCAGCGTAGCTTGCATACAACCACTTGTTCCAGTTCGTGTAGTAACCAGAGCCACCACCAGCCTGGACCTTACAGAAACCAACAGGTGTCGATGTACCAGGATCAAAAATTACTTTGTGATCCATCCAATCAAGCAATGGATTAGAGCGCAGGCTTTGCGTCTTCTCATACTTCTGGAAGAAGCTGACGTTCTTACCGGTTTCCATCAGATAAGAACGCATGTCATCTTCTGACATATCAAGAAGCCAGTTCACAAGACCAGGCAGTAAAGGAGCAAACACACCTTGTGGATTGCCCTTAGCATCAAACTTAATCAGCTCTTTTTGATCTGCCTGCCCCCCTTGGAACGGCCTATCGAAAGGAATAGTGAGACGACGACGTGCCAGTCCAGATGTGTAATCCGTCGATTGAATTGCTTCATTAGCAGTAATCATTACCATTCCGTGGTACTGGAATGGATCCTGCCCTTCGCTTTGGTACTTCCGTTCCGAGCTAATCCAATCATTACCGGTGATGGCTTTCAGTTTTGATACCGAGCCACCCCAACGATCTGCATCTTGGAACAGCAACAGCTTTTTACCCATGTAACTTGCTGCTTCAAACCTGTTCTTTTCAAGGTTTTCAAAGTCAGTTGAGTAGGTGTTTTGCTTACCGACGAGTGCTACTGCCAGGTTTGCGTAGGTTGATTTACCCGATTTACCAGGGCCTACGATTTCTACAAATTTTTGAATCTCGTAGCGACCAAGCAGTGTGGCACGCAACCAAGCACGGAGCACTTGAGCACGATGCCAGCTGTCATGTTGAGTGTGCTTCAGCCAGATAATGATGTCTTCACATGTAGCGGATGGGTTGTATTCATATGGCATCTGTTGCGTCAGGTATAACTCCCGATCAAAATCAAGCAACTCCCTTGTCTTTACATCTAATACACCATTGGTGAAGAGCAGGTAGTCGGAGCCGTCATACCACTCATCAAAGGGGATGATCGATTGCAATTGTGCGTACACATCATTCATCAGGTTTGTGCTAAAGCCTTTGAAATTTTCCTCTGTATCCACCAAAACCTTAAGTTTTTCTCGGATATCGCCAAGCATTTCAATCTTGGTCAGCGGTTCCCACAAACCTTTCCTGTAGTTGTAGGCAAAGAACTGGTTGTGGGGTTGACTGTAACGAAGATTGCCTGTATACATGGCGAACACACGATCCGCCACGAGATCAGATGAGAGCTTCTTTTGTTCCTCTTGGTCTGATTTGCGCTTTGTTTTTTCCCCAAGCATCTGTTGCTTTGTATTCCAACCCTCAATCGTTAATGGAGTGCCGCTCTTTTGGTTATTCGCCATTTGTTTTAGATCCGAATCAATCTGCTTTGCCAACTCCGCAATATGCTCCAGTGTCTCATCATCAACATTCATCGCAAGATGGTCCTTGGATTCGCGCCATCCATTTTCCTGGGCAATATGAATCAGAGAGCCAATACCACGACCACCATTGCGACTAAAAGAAAGCCAGCGTTTATGGCATTCCCCTTCTCGATATTTAGGCGACTGCTGGGACCAAGCATCCCACTCATCAAGTAGGGACTCATCTAATGAGTGTAGGGATTGCCCCACTGTGATCCAGATGTCGTAGTCATCACAAGCATCTGCGGGCATACCCCACATTGCTTCTTTAGCACGTTGGATATCACGGTCAAGATCAACTTCCATTTGTACGACAGAACCAGCTGTCACCATGCGTGTTATTTCACGTGCCGGCTTACCCTGCTTGACATTTTTATTGATGATGCCATTGAGTAACCAATCCGGAAATTCGGGCAGCTTATCAACCCACTCGAAACCAAGCCCTTCCCCCGTGTAATAGCCTTCCGTTTCCGGATGCACACCCATCAATACGCCCTGGTGCCGCTTCCAAAGAATTTCAAGTTTTTCTTTATTTTGCTCGCCGTGCCAGGTGTACTTATTACGTAGAAAATGCTTGTGTTTATCGCGGGCTAGCTTGTATAGCTTGCGTTCACGCCCAACTTTACCGCTGAAAATAGTGAGAGTAGGAGGCAGTGCTTCTTGTAGTGGCAGCTCACTTAGTTGCTCGACCAGTGGGTAAACACTTGGACCATCGATATCAACCCAAATCAAGCCATAAGGATGGTTGTAGACTGGCCCACCTAGCAGACCGATTGCCCGACAATCACCTGTCGTCAATTCTTCTTCTATTTCTTTAACACTAAATGGCTTGTTCTGCCAGCCTTGTACGTATGGATCTTTATTTGCACCCAGTGGTGTCAGCGGCCAATCAATAGGAAGAAATTCAAGACGGATTTCACCAGGCTTTAGGGCGTATTGGTTTTGCGTCATTGGTCTTTCGAGCAGTCTTCTACGGTTACTTTAAAGTTTTTATCAGGGAAAGAGCCTTCTTTTAAAAGAAGATATGCATGTAAATGCATTGTTGTGGGCAGATAAAAACAGTCCCCATCTGCCGCATTCATCATGCGACTCATGAGACTATTTATCCACTCACCCGTGCAGACATTGATGTCCATGGTGAGGGCTCAGTTGTGTTCCCTTTATCCTACGCGGACCAATCTGTGAAGGGCATCAAGAGATCGTTAAAATCTTAGAGTCTTGCAAGACGCAGCTCAACACAGTGTTTTCCTTATCTTTGTTTTCAAAATCTTTCATGATTGTTTCATAAATTTCGAGAGCATCTTTATTTTTTGACACCGCTTGCTCAACTGCAATTTGCCATGCAATGCGCTTGCGAGCTTCTTTTTTACTGCTTGGATCGTAGTTCTTCATCGTTTAAATAGTTACTTTCTATCATGCTTGTCAGATGTAGACTGTAAAAGTAGGCAACAAAATTAAAAATGGTTTCACCACGTCCTCGTCCAGGTAGAGATCCTCAAGAAGCAGCAAAGAGAAAAGAAGCATTAGAAAAGCTAAAGCAAAAAGATTCTAAAAAGGGTTCTAAGAGAATTTCAAACGATGAATCTAGTGCTGCACTTCGCAAAGCCGCCCAAGAAAAAATTGAGGCTGCAAGAAAAGCTAAAGAAGGACCTAAAAGAGTGCAGCGGCCAGGACGCGAAAGACCTGAGCCTACAGGCAAGCTAACGAAAAAGCCTGGCGACAATTCTAAAATTAATCCGGATGATTTAAAAAATACACGAAGAACTCAGAAACCCAATCCAGATATAGTGGTTAATACTGAACCACCTATTGTTGAAAGAGCAGAAAACTTTGGCATTGGTCCGGCAGGTCCTGCTGTAATCCCACCAAACAAACCAATTCTGATAGCTGGTTTTGGACCGGAAAAACAAGGTCCTGCCTTTCCGATGCAACAACAAGCTCCTGCCTTTCCAATGCAAATGATGCAAGGCATGGGACAAGGACGTCCTAGCGTCGCCCAACCTGGCCCAGCACAAATGGCAAATGCACAGCAACTGCAAGCACGTGCCCAACAACTGCAAGCACGTTTAAATGCTGCCCGTGGCCAAGGTGGCCAAACTCGCTTCCGTTGATTAGTTTTTATTCGTCTAACCAAGGAGCTCTAAGGCGCATCTCACCACCTAGTTTTTGAGATTCGCCAGTCTGTAGTTCAGGATCAATAGGCTTCTCACTATAGAGAGGCCTATTTTTTTCTTCTAATTCACGCTCGGCTTCCCATTGGTTTTCCCATTCGATCATTGTGAGACGAGCTTTTAGCCTGGCCTCAAACCAAATTTTTTTCCACCATTTAATGACGCCTTTAATGACGTCGTCAAATAAGATCCGGATCATACTGATTACAATTTTCTATTTGTGTATAATATTCTTCAACAATTTTGTACCAATCGTCACGAAGAGAGTCTAAAAAGCGACGGGAGATTTTAAAGATTTGTGTACGTACAGGCGTTGACACAAGAATTGCCGCTTGTTGTACAGTCATACCAAGAGTCTGCTCAATGGCGATGTCATATGCCGCGAGTTGCTTGCAGGTTTTTTTAAATTTCATATGACCACCAAGCAGATCTCTCCATTCTTGGGACCCCTTCTCCAAATCTTTTGGCCACTTACGGCTGTATGGCTTGACGCTGGTCTTTAAGTCGGCAAGTGTGAGTTTGTTATTAGCAACAGCGATGATGTCAGGAGCACCAGCCCAAGCCCTGCCTTCGTTATCGCAACCCCAGACACGAGCGACGTCATCAGCACCAATAGTGAAATCAAACTTATCGAGTACAGGAGACTCTGCCCAGAGAATTTCAGAAAACTGATCAAGAATTGGCGGCATACCCGCCCAGAAATCCGTATATTCATCTTTGATATCTGGATTTTTATTTCCTTTAAGGTATTGTTCCATTCCATAGTGGATAGCTGTACCCCTCTCAGCTGCTTGCTCTTTAACGCCTGGGTTTGCTTTCGACCACATTTCAAGCTTCCGCTTGTTTGCTTCGGAAGCTGTTTCACTAATGATTGTAGTTACGGACGGCGCAGGTCCAGTGGGTAACGGAGTTGTATAGTGACGTTTTCCGTTAAGCGTAATTCTGGCTGCGGTCCGATTAATCGACCGCATCATCTCTGGTTGCTCTTCCTTGGCCTTAATCCAAGGATCTGATGTATTCAGTTTAGCAACCATTGATGGTTTTGTATATTGCTGCTAACTTAACATATAAATCAAGTCTTTGTAATGGACGATTTTAACTACGCGATTGCTTCGATTCTTGGGGCTATGCTTGTAGTGATTGGCATGGATGCCTACCTGTTCTTCACGGAAGTAATGTCTCGGCAATGAACAAATTCCTACTTGGGATTCAGGGTTATGTAGCATGCCTGGGCTGGCTTCTGCCAGCCTTCTGGGAATGGCTCCTGGAAGCCGCACCAGATATCCAATTTTGGAAGTGGCATACAAATTGGGGTGATCATTTTTGGTATGCCGAACGTGTCAACGGGCGTATTGCCATGCTGGCATTGACCTTTTTATTCATCTGGTGCTTAACACATGGCCTCAAACTTAACTCGTTTTTATTTTGAATTCGACGAAGACTGCCGCACAGGTTGTTTTGAAGGCCTCGCTTTTGAAGATGTAGAAACTATTGAGGCAGATGAGTACGAAACAAATTTAAAAGAGCAGGAAATTCCCTATACTCGAATAGATCTGTAAACAAGTGTCGTGAAAGTTCCGGCCAAAGATATTGTTTTGTATGCTGTTTGCCTAGAAAATTCACACGTTCGTTTTAAAAGCTCAGCAAGGGTTGTGCCTTTTTATGGTGACCAAGGAGAGCATGCAGACGTTAATCCTTACTGGGGCGAGCTCAGCTGCATGTATTCCCTATGGAATGAGTGCACAGACCCCTTTTTTGGTATTGTTAATTATCGCCGAAATTGGGAAGAACGATTCTTAAACGAAGCAGAGGATGATACTTTATATATTCCACGTCCAGTAACTTTCCCTTTTTCTGTTCAAAAACAATTTTCACAAGGCCATGGCCAAGGCCTAGATGAAACAGTTGAGCTTTCCCTGGAACTAGCACGTAACAAACGTATTCCTTTAACAGAGGAGATGCTTTTGCAGATGTGGAATCAACCGAAGTTTTTTGAGACTTTACAGGTGATGGGGCCAAATGAAGCAATGCATACTTACTTCGATGTTGTTTTTGACATCCTGCTCCCAATTTGGGAGGAAGGCAAAGATTATTTTATGAGCCGCACTGGTTACAATAGGCGTGGCCCTGCCTTTTTGATGGAACGACTGCTTACCGCAGTCTTCTTGAACAAAGAACATTTCTTTGGTAAACAAAAGATTAAAGAAATTCCCTTTGTTATTTATCGTTGATCATGCAAGTTACACAAATTTTTCTTACGGATAATAACTCCGAGCTTGGCCCTTTTCTGCAAGAGGCAACGACTAGTGTTAGGCGTGCCTTTCCCCAACTGAAGCATCGTATCTATCGCAACCAAGAAGTAGAAGAATTCTTGGAAGAACATTACGACCAGGGTGTTGTCAATGCTTATCACAAAGCAAAGCCTTATTCCTACAAGTGCGACTTAGCTCGTTACTGTATTACCAATGTTGTTGGCGGTTGGTATTTTGATGTAACAGTCCGCTGTCTTCTTGGTATTGAGCTACCGAAAGATTGCAGCTTACTTGCATTTAGGGACATCAACCGTTATACGCGTGTTTCATGGGCATGTGATGGAGCAGTCTTTTATAGTCCTGCGAATAATCCTATTCTTGATGAAGCAATCTCACAGATTGTTAGCAACATTGAAAATGAATATTACGGCATGACGCCTTTGTGCCCCACTGGTCCAACTGTATGGGGCAAAGCAATTGCCTTGGAACACCACCTTATTGATGACAAGGTGATCTTTGGTGATGCTATTGAACTGACGCCCAACCACGTGAATAAAAATAAGGCGCTTGTACTACCTGATGGCACCATCTTTGCCTTAAAGAAACCAGCCATGGGCGGAGACCTAAGTGCACTTGGCGCTACAGGCGTAAACAACTACAATGAACTCTGGTACAAAAAAGACTTGTATGTCAAATGATGCAAAGCTTACCCTCTACGGAGGCACTGGCATCATTGGGACTTACTACAGAGGGATGTACCCGTCTCAATATGTAGAGCGTGAACACTGTTGTCCGCTTACAGAGGATGTGTTGTACCTAATTAGTACAACAGATAACACCAATATTTACACCAGCCCTCAGCTAGACATTCACACAAATTTATCAGTGCTTGCTAATCGCCTAGATCACTGCAGGGACTTTGGTATCACTACATTTAACTTTGTTAGCAGCTGGTTTGTTTATGGACCAGGGCATGTCAAGCCTAGTGAGCGTTCGATTTGCAATCCAAATGGTTTTTATTCGGTAACTAAGTATGCAGCCGAAAAGTTAGTCATGGAATATTGCAAAGCCCATGACATGAACTGGCGCATTTTCCGCTTAGGTAATGTTTATGGGGGACCCGATAAAGGTACTGCAAAGCGCAATGCCCTTCACCACCTTATTGAATTATTACGCAAAGATGATGACATCAAGATCTACGAAAATTTATCCAGGGATTACATCCATATTTTGGATGTATGCCGAGCCATGAATTTTCTTTGTAATCATGGACAACTCAACCAGATCTATAACATTGGCACTGGCATTGAAACAAGGCTTTTTGATTGCATCGCAGATGCAAAAAATATATTGAAATCACGCAGTAAGATTGAGCGCATCGTACCAAAAGAAGACTATAATCAAGCAATTAGATTCAGTCTTGATTGCACCAAGTTATATGAGCTTGGCTTCCAGTCAACACTGACATTACAAGAAGGCTTAGAAGACCTATGTCGCGATCAAAAGTTTTGTACTCCGGTCCGTACTTCGACGGTCGCGAAATAGAAGCAGCGATTGCAACACTAAAAGAAGGAGCCTGGTACCCAGCCGGCAAAGAGGTCGATAAATTTGAAAGGGCTTTTTCCAAGCAGTTTGGATTTGCTTCGTCACTTATGGTGAATAGCGGCAGCTCCGCTAATTTGGTGATGCTTGCCGCATTAAAGAAATACTTTGAGTGGCCGGATGGAGCCGAGGTAATTGTTAGCGTGGTCGGTTTCCCGACTACTATCAATCCAATTATTCAGAATGGTTTAACCCCTAAGTTCGTAGATATCACCTGGGAAGATTTAAACTGGGATCTGGATCAGGTAGAAAATGCAATCACGGACAAAACAGTTGCAGTTTTTAGTAGCCCTGTTTTGGGTAATAGTTACGACTTGGATCGTTTACTCGACATCTGTGAACGGCATTCACTGAAATACATTGCAGATAATTGCGATTCCCTTGGCTCCAAATGGAATGATGATTACTTAACCAAGCACGCTGTTGCAGCGTCTTGTTCTTTTTACCCAGCGCACCATATCACAACACTTGAAGGTGGGATGGTGTCCTCCAATCTTCCTGGGCTAACGACACTTGCTCGTCAGTTTGCTTGGTGGGGACGTGACTGCTACTGCGTTGGTGAATGCAACATGCTGGCCAATGGTAGTTGCGGCAAGCGCTTTGATACGTGGTTGCCCGATTATGACGTTGTCGTTGATCACAAATATGTCTTTAGCCAGATTGGCTACAACCTGAAACCTTTGGATCTACAGGGTGCAGTCGGCTTGGTACAGCTAGAAAAATTTAATGAAGTACATACTATTCGCCGATTAAATTACAAGACAATTGTTAATTATTTTCAGGATTATCCAGATGAGCTAAAGATTATAGGCGAGAAACCACAAGCAGAAACCTCTTGGTTTGGCGTACCTATTGTTTGCGACAACCCCAAAGTTAAGCAAGGTTTACAACAACATTTAGAAAGCAATGGCGTACAGACTCGAAATTATTTTGCTGGTAATTTGCTGCTCCATCCTGCATATCGGCACTTGGGCAGTGCTAAAGATTTCCCCAATGCGTACGAAGTCCTTAAGCGTGTCTTCTTCCTTGGCACCTCCCCTTCCCTTAACTACGATCAGATCCATTATGTAGGGGAAACCATCCATTCCTTTATGGTAAATACACCCATTTCATGTGATGGTTATAGCTGCAGATTTAAATTATAGTTATTAAATGCAGAATGATTACAGATGTTACTGATTGGCCCTATACTAAGAAAACCAAAGGAATCAGAGATGTCGCTTTCCAACCAAGTTAAAGATTCTATTCAACAAGCAGGTGATTGCTTACGTGATGCTCTTGCCTTTGCGGCACGCACTGAACACCCTGTTACCATAACAACGATTTCTGATATCTTATGCCGCTTGGAATCTCTGGAGCAAGTTGATGATTTGATGCAGCAATTTGTAAAACGAGATGATGAAAAGAAGAATCCCTACCGAAGCTGAACGCCTTGAAAAATACTTTGATGATTTAAGGCGTCTTTTTCCAGAGCCACCTAGGAATTGGGCGGTTAATGCCAAAGAATGTCGTTGGGATAAAATATTAAAAGAAAAAGATAAAAATCCTGATGTCTCAGGAGAATAAATATACAAAACCAGGGTTACGCGAGAGTATAAAAGATCGTGTAATGGCTGGCTCCAAAGGCGGCAAACCCGGGCAGTGGTCTGCGCGCAAGGCTCAGCTTGTTGCACAGGAATATGAGAAGGCTGGTGGTGGTTACAAAGGTGGAAAGGGAAAGAATCAAAAGTCTTTAGAGAAGTGGGGCAAGGAAAAATGGAGCACTCGAGAAGAGTACGAAAAGCGTGCAAAGGCTGTTAAGGTAGCCAAGAAAGCCAAACAACGCAGTGCCCAAACAGATTCACGGTCATAGCTTAGGCAAACGAGGAGCGACCAAGCGTTCGCCTACCTATAACAGTTGGCGTGCCATGTATGATCGCTGTTTTTTAAAATCAAGTATTAGTTACAAATATTACGGCGCAATTGGAATTACAGTTTGTGCTCAATGGCGTTCTTTTGAACGCTTTTTAGAGGACATGGGAGAGAGGCCGGAAGGTCATGTTCTTTCTCGTTTTAATGATCAAGGTAACTACGAGCCCGGCAATGTTACCTGGAAACTTTTAGAAGAAAATTCCTCGGAAAAAAAACCAGCAGTTGGCATTAAAACAGGCAATTCTAAATTAACAGAAGATCAAGTTTTGGAGATTAGAAAACTTGGGGGTAAAGGGTATGGCATGCGCGAGTTAGGTAGAATATTTAATGTAAACCATAAAACTATTTCGGCTATCATAAAAAGAAAAACTTGGAATCATATTTAAAATGGCCGTTGACAAAGCAATTCAAAAAGGATATACGAAGCGTTACCTACCTGAATCCGCCTGGGCTTCATTGTCTAAAGAAGAACGTCAGGAGACAGATCAAAAGAAACGAGCTGCTAGCCGAGAAGGAAAACAGTTCGTACCAAACACTAAAAAAGCAAAGCTTGCTGGACGTGCAGCCAGACGTTACAAGGGAAGTAAGTGATTTTATAATCAATAGAGACACTTAAATATCATGGCACCAGCAAAGAAAGCAATGAGTGGCAAAGGCATGCCAATGAAAGGCAAGCCAATGGCAGAGAAAGGTAAACCAGTCGCTCCTAAGGGCAAGGGCGGTGCTTCTGAAAAGCAAATGGCTGCACGCGAAAAGTTTAAAGAGATGGCAGCCAAGAAAAAAGCTGGCCCTACAACCAAGAAAAAATAGTGATATCCTGACACCGGAGCAATACAGCTCTGGGACTAATAGTCGCAAGTCCCTCCACGTTACGAACGTGGTGCTCAACACACTTGAGCGAGAAGGAAGCTATGATCCCGGCATAGTACACCGGGATTTTTTGTGACAACTCTTGTTGCCAACGTGCCCCCGGTCAAGGTGTGGGTTAGGCGAGAATACTTGCGTGACCTGCGTGATGGACACGGGGAATACACTCCTGGTTATTGGGTGACTTGCAAGTCCTTGACTGGACGTGCGTTGTATTTTGAAACGTACCTAACCGAGTATGGCGCTCTCTACGACAAACTTCCCATCAGTGCGTTCCTTGAATGGGATCCTAACCATCCTGATAAACCAGAAGCACCAACGCCGGACCTGGAGCTAACCGACCTGCAGTTCTGGAATGGTTTTGATACGGGGCTTACGATCATTGAAAAGAACTTGATCTATAACATGGAGTTCCAGGTAATGACACGTAGTGCTGGTGTAATGAAAGGCACATATTTATTTACAATTGACAATTATCATCCACATAGGAACGAACCAGATTTTTACTTTGCGGAATTTCCTGACGAGCACAAGTCCCATAACATTGTGGCTTTGGACAACGGTCAAATTGGCGCTTATCCCAACAATCGTTGTCGGATGGTTGACCCATCATTAAGTAATCACAACCTAAAGACCCCAGACTTTAAGGTATCGACGCGATACTTTGATGTCGAGCACGCGCCGAAGTGGGGCAGACTTGGTGAATGCGATGACTATTTCTGGAAGACACCGAACGAAAAAGATGTAGAATAACTTTTCTACCGGGAATTAGCGCAGCGGTAGCGCGTCTGCTTTGGGAGCAGAAAGTCGCAGGTTCGATCCCTGCATTCCCGATTATTCAAATCCTCAATAAATAAAGTATATTATCTATACAAATAAAATTATGCATGGGTTGGACTGAATCCAAGAAGCGCATCGACAAGAATCGACAAAAGCTTTTGGAGTACAAGAAGACTTTGCAATGCGATAAGTGTGGGTTGGATGATCATCGTGTTCTTGAGTTTCACCATGTTGGAGATAAAGAGAATAACATTTCCAGCATGGTGAACCATGGCTACGCCTGGAGCAGGGTAGAGGATGAGATCAGTAAGTGTATTCCGCTATGCTGCAACTGCCACAGACTTACCCATTACGCAGAGTAGCCTTTAAAAACCAAGCCGCTTTGAAAGCTTGACCACAGAGATCAGCCATATAGTTTTGGATATCAATAGCACCAATTTTTGCTGCAACTGGTTCTAGTTTTTTGGTCTTCATACCTAGCTCTTCTAGGTTTTTGTAGTAGGTAGCAAGCATGTCGGTACCTTTGTAGCTCGTGACATGCTGGATACCTGGGCCAGAGTCAGCTAATCCTCTAACACACATTGGGAGAAGATAATCCATACTGCGAATAAATTCAGCAAGTGTATCAAACTGACCCAGATGTGCTTCATATTGCTCCTTTAAAAATGCATGCACACCTAAGAAGTTTGCACCTTCATAGTTGAGATGGATAAGGTGGCTTTGTGTCTCAAGTTCCTTGAGATAAGAACACAAAGAAATGCATTGCTGAATGAAAGCGCCAACATCACCACTCTTTGATTTACCAGG
>Ga0129333_10002324_pt1 | contig 17662 bp, 19 predicted proteins | sample CPB6_08_DNA_FD_94474 | JGI IMG/M metagenome (GOLD analysis project Ga0129333, IMG submission 94474) | Freshwater to marine salinity gradient microbial communities from Chesapeake Bay, USA - CPBay_Sum_0.6_0.8_DNA | ecosystem: Environmental > Aquatic > Marine > Coastal | place: USA: Chesapeake...
CGAAGATCCTGTCACTGGAAGCCTTAATGCATCACTTGCTCAATGGTTGATTAGCTCAGGTCGATTTAGTCCCCCGTACCTTGCTTCGCAAGGAACTGCAATTGGATACGCAGGCGTCGTGAAGGTAGACGTTGACGATTCACATGTCGTGTGGATTGGTGGAAAGGTCGCCACCTGTATCTCTGGTGAAGTCGATCTGTGAATTTCGAAATCAGACGCGTTTCAGGTCGGTGACCACACCGCCAGCAACGCGCACGATGTCATTCGGGTTTGCACCAAACACGTCGTTCCAGGTTCCCGCCGCCGCCCACACTTCGTCATATTGCAACAAGTCCGGATCCACGAACACGCGCAACTGCGTCGTGTGACCAAAGGGCGGAACGCCACCAATCGGAAAACCAGTGGCAGCACGGACAGCATCTGCATCGACTCGTGAGCACTTGTTTCCGCCTGCAGCTGCTGCAAGCTTCTTTTCATCGAGTTGGTTAGACCCGCTGACAAGTGCCATCACGATTTCATCATCGACGCCGAACACCAAGCTCTTGACGATTTGTCCGACGGACACACCGATTGCATTGGCCGCATCTTGCGCGGTCTTTGTTCCCTCGGGAAAACGTCGGACCTCAAGTGTCAGACCAGACGACTTCGCAAAGGCGATGACTCGTTCGACATTGGGGTGCCTTCCACCCGCCTGACTTTCCAGATTTTCATCCTTTGGGGGCATAACGACTCAGCATAGGAGTCACTTTTTCGAGGCAAACGTTGATTCGCAGCGCTACCCCGCCCTAGTGTTGAGGACGAAGGGGAGTATCCCACTCAGCGCATCGTCGTCAATACGACACATCGTCCGGCGATGCAGGCCAGCGGCCGGGAGAGACCTTCGGAGCACATAGCCCGAAGGAGACCCCCATGAATGCATCTGCACTGAAAGACCGAGCAGGTTCGCCACCTCATTGTTCCGTCGCAGACGACGTCATTCAGAACCTTGACGCGGCGCCACAGACCGGACTGGCCGATACCCAAGTACTTGAGCGACGAAGTACCTATGGCGAGAACAAACTCGCCGAGGCGCCACGCATCCCAGCTTGGAAGCGTTATCTCGCCCAGTTCAAGGACCTTCTCATCATCATCTTGCTCGCAGCGGCGCTCATCAGTTTTGTCGTATCCGGTGAGCTGAAAACCCCGATCGTCGTGCTGATCGTCGTCATCGCCAACGCGACCATCGGATTCATTCAAGAGAACCGAGCTGAGGCATCACTCGAAGCCCTTCGAAAGATGCTCACAACAAATGCGAAGGTACGACGAGGCGGCAAAGTCGTCGAAGTGACAACCTCTGAACTTGTCCCCGGTGACATCGTTCTTGTCGAAGCTGGCGACCGAGTGCCCGCGGACGGAAGGCTCCTCCTCACAGCAAATCTCGAAATCGAAGAGTCTGCACTAACCGGGGAGAGTCACCCCTCAGAAAAGAACACCAACCTCGTCGCACGAGTCGACGCCCCTCTCGGCGACCGTTCGAATATGGCCTACAAGAACACGACAGTTACCCGTGGTCGCGGCGAATTCGTGGTGACGGCAACCGGCATGAACACCGAGATCGGTCGAATCGCAGGGCTGCTACGAGCGACGAACGTCGAGCGCACTCCCCTTCAGAAGCAACTCGACGACTTAGCCCACCACTTGGCGATTCTCGCTGGCGTGATCGTCGCTCTGGTCTTCATCATCGGACTCATCTCTGGCGATTCCTTCGGACAGCTCTTCCTCACCGCCGTAGCACTCGCAGTGGCGGCCATTCCTGAAGGTCTTCCCGCTGTCACCGTCGTCACACTCGCACTCGGTGTTGCGCGCATGGCGAAGAAGAATGCGATCGTGAAGCGACTTGCCAGTGTGGAGACGCTCGGTTGCACCAGTGTCGTTTGCTCTGACAAGACAGGAACTCTCACGCTTAATCAGATGACTGCGCGCGCTCTCGTGATCCAGAACAGGGAGCATGCCGTCACCGGCGAGGGCTACTCGTTCGAGGGTCGCGTCGAGCGTCATGACCATGACGAACCATTCACTCTCACGAGTGCATTCACTGCGATGGCGTTGTGCAGTGACGCGGTTGTAGGTATCAGCGACGAAGGAGAGCCACAACCAGTCGGAGACCCGACCGAATTGGCACTTGTAGTTCTCGCCGAGAAAGGTGGGATCCCGGTCAACGGTGTTCGCCAACGACACCCTCGCATCGCGGAAGTGCCGTTTGACTCCGCCACCAAATATATGGCGACATTCCACTCGATTCCCAATGACCGTGGTGAGTCGATGATTCGCATGTATGTCAAAGGTGCGCCAGATGTGCTGATGGTTCGCTCAACACAGGCGATCAGTGTGACCGGTGCAGCTCAAGACATCGACCTTCTGCACCGCGAGCTGACGACACACAATGACAATCTTGCTGAACGCGGTCTGCGTGTTCTGGCGGTGGCAGAGCGAGTATTCACGAGTGCCGACTGGCACGAATTTGTCGACAACGGCGGCAACCCTGCAGACCTCGTCCATGACCTCACGCTTCTCGCACTCATCGGCATCATGGACCCACCCCGACCAGAAGCACGTGATGCGATCAGCGAAGCAAGAAGCGCCGGCATCGACGTCAAGATGATCACCGGAGACCATGCCGTGACAGCAGCCGCGATCGGCCGCGAGCTGGGTCTCACGACAAGCATCGATGTTCAAGCAATCACCGGCGCACAACTTGACGAGATGGACGACGATGAACTTGACCGTCGTATCGACGAAGTTTCTGTGTTTGCTCGTGTCGCTCCCGAACACAAGATTCGCCTCGTGAACGCACTTCAACGCAAAGGCCATGTCGTAGCAATGACTGGCGACGGAGTGAACGATGCTCCGGCGCTGAAGAAGGCGGATATGGGCGTGGCGATGGGTATCACGGGCACCGAGGTGACGAAAGAAGCATCAACGATGGTGCTCACCGACGACAACTTCGCCACCATCATCCGGGCCGTCAGAGAAGGTCGTGTGCTCTACGACAACATCGTGAAGTTCGTGCGATTCCAATTGAGTACGACTCTCGGATTTGCCACCATCTTCTTACTTGCGTCTGCGCTGAACATCGCGGGACGCAAGCCGTTCACAGCGATAGCGATCCTGTGGGTCAACATCATCATGGACGGGCCTCCGGCGATGGCGCTTGGCGTCGACGCGGGCGATGACGACATCATGAAGCGCGCTCCCCGACCACTCACCGAGCGCATACTCACCAGACCCCGCTGGGTGGCGGTCGGATTGGCCGCTGTCACGATGGCAATCGGAACACTGCTGGTTCTCGTCTGGGCTCCCGGTGATGCGCCGACAGCCGGTATTGCAACTGTTGCGGGGACAATGGCCTTCAACACCTTCGTGTTGTTCCAGTTCTTCAACATTCTGAATGCGAGAAGCGACGTGCGCTCGGCATTCACCAGGGCGACCTTTAGTAACAAGTGGCTCTGGATCTCACTTGCGGGAGTCATTCTTCTGCAAATTGCCGTCACCCACGTGGGCTTTGTGCAATCACTCTTTGAGACCACAGATATTTCATTGTCTCAGTGGTTGGTATGTGTCGTAGTCGCAAGCTCGGTCCTGTGGATCGAGGAAGTGCGCAAGTTCGTTGTCCGTACAACGATGCGAAAGGGGAATCATGTTTAAGAACACAATGAAGACCACGGTGTTACTCGCCGCCCTCGGCGGTCTCATCGTCGCGGTCGCTGGCCTGCTCGGCGGTGGCAGCTCAGGAGCCGTGATGATCGGACTCGTGCTGGCTCTCGTCATGGTCGGCGGCTCGTATTGGTTCAGTGACAAATTGGCACTGCGAGCAGCAAACGCCCAGGTGATCACCGAGTCTGACCACCCTGAGTTTTATGGCATGGTGCGCGACTTGGCACGACGAGCAGAACTTCCAATGCCCACGGTCGCACTTTCGCCGTCCGATCAGCCGAACGCATTCGCCACTGGTCGCGGACCACAAAAAGCAGTGGTGTGTGCAACGACAGGACTTCTGCAGTCACTATCCCGTGACGAAATCGAAGGCGTGATGGCACACGAGTTGATGCACGTCAAGAACCGCGACATTCTCATCGGCTCGGTTGCAGCGGCCATCGCGACTGCGATCTCATCGATCGCCCAGATGGCAATGTTCGCCACCATGTTCGCCGGATCCAGCGACGACGAAGATCGACCTAATCCGTTCGCAGTGATTTTGGTGTCGATGCTCGCGCCACTTGCCGCAAGTCTCATACAGATGGCGGTCAGCCGCTCGCGCGAGTTCGAGGCAGACAGAGGCGCGGCCGAGTTGTTGCGCAATGGCGAATCACTCGCCCGTGCCTTGGAACGCATCGAAGTGATGGCACAACGTCACCCCATGGTGGTGGCTCCCGCTCAGGCCCAGGCGTACATCCACAACCCACTGGCAGAGATGCACGCGCGCGGCTCGGGGCCAAACGTCGCTCGCTTGTTCTCCACCCACCCGAACACTCAGGACCGCATCGATCGCTTACGCGCCATGCGATTCAACTGATCCCCCTGATGCTCTCCGGCCGTGCCGAGCGATTGCACGTGGTCGCCATCGGTATGGTCGGAGAGCATGAGCGCCACCACCCCACACTCGACGCCGACGATGATCGTCGGTGGCTACTTGGGTGCTGGGAAGACCACGTATGTGAATGCACTGCTCGCGAACAATGACGGCTTGCGCATCGCAGTCATGGTCAACGATTTTGGAACTCTTTCCATCGATGCCGAGTTAATTGCCAACACGGACGGTTCCACGTGGAGTCTGGCAAATGGTTGTGCGTGTTGCGAGGTGGGTGACGACCTCGCAACTGCACTGCAACAAGTGGCCGACACGAGCCCACCTTTCGATCTCGTCGTCATAGAAGCATCGGGAGTTGCTCTCCCGGACCGTATGCGTGCAATGTGCAGTCTGCCGGGGCTGCACGATGACGGAACCGTGGTGTTGGTTGATGCCACCGACATCGGCCGACTCGCACTCGACAAGTACGTGTCGTCCATCGTGAAACGCCAGATTCAGCGCGCTGATGCGATCATCGTCACGAAGACCGATCTCGCTTCACCAGAACAAGCGAACCGAGCAACTGACATCGTCAATTCATTACGCGGCGACATACCGGTGGTCGGTGACGATCATGACGATCCCCACGCCGCCGTCGATGTCGAACTGTCACCACAGACACTCGATGAACTAAAGGAATTGTTCACCCATTGCCCGAGTGGCGTCGTGCGAGCAAAGGGTTTCGTGGCCCGCAAGGAGGGTGGGTCATGGTTGGTTCATTACGCGAGCGGGCGCCTCGATGTGTCACCGAGTGACCATGCACCGACAATGCTGACCGCCATTTACATCGCAGCCTTGCTGTCAGCCACGAAGACAAGGCAATGGCTAACTGGGCAACTCGACGAGTGAATTAATGGCCTCTGCGAGGGCGATATCGCGATCCGTCACGGTCGAGTTCGCTGAATGTGTGGTCAAAGAGATGTTCACCACGTTCCAGCTGTTGCTCCAATCCGGGTGGTGATCCAATTCATCTGCCAACGCTGCGACTTTGTTCATGAAGGCAAATGCTTCGGTGAAGTTCTTGAATTGAAACGAGCGGAACAGCGTGCCATCGCGCTGTTCCCACTGATCAGGAATGTTCATGCCTCGACAGGGGCGAAAGCCGCGTAACCGTCACGCTCGAGAATGTCCGCCAATTCAGGTCCTCCGGACTTCACGATGCGACCCTTGGCAAGGATGTGGACATGGTCCGGCTTCAATTCTTCGAGCAAACGAACGTAGTGCGTGATGACCAACGCTCCGAGGCCATCTTCGTTGGTGGCATCTTCCACTCGGCGAGCGCAATCACGCAGCGCATCGATGTCGAGACCGGAGTCGAGTTCGTCGAGAAGGGCGATCTTGGGCTTCAGTACGGCAAGCTGCATCGTCTCGTTCCGCTTCTTCTCACCACCGGAAAAGTCGACATTGACTGCACGTCGCACGAGGTCTTCGTCGAAATTGATGCGGGCAGCTTCTCGTGCAATGACGGCACCCATGTCGCTCGTGTCACGACCACGACTCGTGAGTGCTTCAGACAACACGTCGGTCACCTGCACACCGGGCACCTCGGTCGGATACTGCATGACAAGGTGAAGACCGGCAACTGCGCGCTCCCATGTCGACAAAGCCAGCACGTCACGACCGTCGAGAGTCACTGAACCTGCAGTCACCTTGTAACCGGGCTTGCCCATGATGACTGCCGACAACGTCGACTTTCCGGCACCGTTTGGCCCCATTACTGCATGTACTTCACCGGACGACACGGTGAGGTCGACGCCACGAAGGATCTCTTTCCCCGCCACTTCGGCGTGCAGTCCACGAATTTCAAGTGTGCTCATCATGATTCCTTTGTTACGTCATCTGAGTCGTCAATGACGACGTGACCATCGACGAGCTTCGCGGTGTACACCCGTACTGGTTGCGTGGCTGGCAGGGTGTCTGGTCGACCAGTCTCTAGCTCGAACCGACTTCCGTGCCGAATGCACTCGATTGTCTTCAGGTCGCAATCGACTTCGCCGTCAGACAATGCCACATCGGCATGGCTGCATTTGTCGTGCAGCGCGTACACCTTGTCATCGATACGCACGATGACGACAGGGGTAGAGCCGACCATCACGCGCTTCGACCCGCCTGGGGCGATGTCAGCCAATTCGCACACCGTGACTGTGGCCATCACTTGACTCCAGTTCCGAGGAGCTTGCGCGAAACGGAATCGCGCAGGTCAGACACGCCAGCGGCAGCAGGCAGACGATCGATGACTTCGTTGAAGAAGCCGAGCACCACAAGTCGCTCGGCAATCGACGGCTGAATACCGCGACTCTCCAAGTAGAAACGCTGATCCTCGTCGATGGGGCCGACAGTCGAAGCGTGACTGCACTTGACGTCGTTCGTCTCGATGTTGAGGTTCGGCACGCTCTCGGCCCATGCACCCTCGCTGAGCGTGAGATTGCGATTGGTCTGAAAAGCTTCCGAACCCTTTGCATTTTCTTTGATGTGAATGAGGCCCGTGTACACGCTTCGCGCATCGTCGCGAACCGCCCCCTTGAACAACAGGTCGGAATGGGTACGCGGAGCTGCGTGCACTTGAGTGGTGCGGAAGTCGTGCATCTGCGCACCGTCAGCGAAATACAGCGCCACTTGCTGCGAGTTGGCACCTTGTTCCGCGAGAGTAGAGGTGGTCTGCACGCGTGCATAGTCACCACCGAGCGCGATGGTGAAGAGGCGTGTCGTGGAATCGCGCATGCCGAGCGATTGTTGATGTGCGATCTTCCATGTGTCGCGACCGAGCGCGTTGATGGCCACGTACGTGACCCGCGCTGCCTGTGCACCTCGTACTTCGACGACCGGGCACACCAGTGATGCGATGCCATCCGCCGAAACGAATTTCTCTACGACCGTGACTTCACTGTTCTCGCCGGCATCGATGATCAAACGTGGATACGCGACGATTCCCGACTGATCGACGTGATGCACGATCTCTAGAACATCGCCAACCACTTGCCCACGTGGGACGACGATGGTGATAGGAGCCGACGAATTCTCGCGGTTGAGGCGTGCAAAGACATCGGCATCATCGACCATCACAAGACCTGAGCGGTCGTCACCGCGGAGCGCGTCGACACCGATGGTCTCGGTTCGCAACGAACCACGGGCGTAGTTGGACAGGTCGAGCTCGCCGATTCGGCTGTAGCGCCAAATCTCTTCTTCTGTACTGGGGAGAACGGGGGTGGGGGTCATGTCGGTTTCTGCCTATTTCTTGCGTCGCCACCAGCGACGCTTCGTCGGTTTTTCGAATTCGTCGAGCACTTGCCGCCCGATTGCATTGACGATGTCTTCGGCTGCATCGAGGACTGCCGCCGCACTTCCGTCATCGAGCCCTGGCACTTCTGCGGGCGTGGGCGGAGCGATGGTCGTGCCGTGCACCCAAGCGACATCGGCGAGACGGCGCTCGAATTTCTCGCACGGTTCCGGACAACGCCACGGGGCATCGGGAGCAAGGTCGAGGTTGCACTTTCGCACGGCATCGCCGTTCGGATACGTGCGACTTTCATAATGCTTGCACTCTGAGCGCATCGGCATGTCGTTGCATCCGCGGCTCAGCCGACGGAGCCCTCCATCTGAAGTTCGATGAGGCGACTCCATTCCACTGCGTATTCCATGGGAAGCGTGCGAGTCACTGGTTCGATGAAGCCGTTGACCACCATGCTCATCGCCTGCTCTTGAGACAGCCCGCGACTCATGAGATAGAAGAGTTGCTCGTCGGCAATCTTCGACACCGTCGCTTCGTGTCCGATTTCAGCGTCGCGCTCGCCCACTTCCATGTACGGAAGAGTGCGACTCTCGCTGCCTTCGTCGAGAATGAGAGCGTCGCATTGCACGTGGCTCTTGCATCCGTAGGCGCCCTCGTCGACACGCACGAGTCCGCGGTATGTCGTGATTCCGCCATCTTTGCTGATGGACTTCGACACGATCTTCGACGTGGTCTCAGGTGCTGCGTGCACCATCTTCGCGCCGGCATCTTGGTGTTGGCCGGCACCGGCATACGCCACCGACAACACTTCACCGGTTGCTTTCGGGCCGACCAAGTACACGCTCGGGTATTTCATGGTGAGCTTTGATCCGATGTTGCCGTCGATCCACTCCATGTGGCCTTCAGCTTCGACACGAGCGCGCTTCGTCACCAAGTTGTACACGTTCGGCGACCAGTTCTGAATCGTGGTGTAGGTGACGCGAGCACTCGGCTTCACGACAATTTCGACCACAGCGCTGTGCAACGAGTCACTTGTGTACACCGGCGCCGAACAACCTTCGATGTAATGCACCTTCGAGCCTTCATCAGCGATGATGAGGGTGCGTTCGAACTGTCCGGCGTTTTCGCTGTTGATGCGGAAGTACGCCTGCAGTGGCATCTCCACTTCCACTCCGGGTGGCACGTAGATGAACGAGCCGCCCGACCACACCGACGTGTTGAGTGCAGAGAACTTGTTGTCGCCGGGTGGAATGACCGTGCCGAAGTACTGCTTGACAAGATCTGGATACTCGCGCAGCGCAGTGTCCATGTCGCAGAAAAGAATTCCCTGTTTCTCAAGATCTTCGCGGTTGCGGTGGAACACGACTTCTGATTCGTACTGCGCCGTGACTCCGGCAAGATATTTGCGTTCGGCTTCAGGAATGCCGAGTTTTTCGTACGTGGCCTTCATCTGCTCGGGCAGATCGTCCCATTCATCGACCTGGTCAGTTGCCGGCTTCAAGTAGTAGTAGATGTCTTGGAAGTCGATATCGGGCATGTTGACGGCGAACCACGGTGCCATCGGCTTGCGGTCGAACATGCGAAGACTGCGCAAACGGAAGTCGGTCATCCACTTTGGCTCGCCCTTCCACCACGAAATCTGTTCGACGACACCGTCATTCAGACCCTTCTTGGGCGTGAACGCGTATTCCACATCGTCGCTCCAGCCAAGGTCGTACTTGGAGAGGTCGAGATCGAAGGTGCTCATCGTCGCTCCGTTTCTGCCCCGTGCCGGGCGGGGGGAATTTGCACTACGGACATAGTAACAATTCGCCCTTCGGAAGCCCACAGGTAGCGTCACTTTTCGCATGGAACGCTTCGGCCTCGTCGGCCTCCCCAACGCGGGCAAGTCCTCTCTCTACAACGCCTTGACCGGGGGTGGGGCCCTGGCCGCCCCGTATGCCTTCGCCACCAAGGACCCGAACATCGGTGTCGCCAAGGTGCCCGACAGTCGACTCGAAGCGCTCGCTGCAATGTCGGCTTCACAAAAGACAGTGCATGCGGCAGTACAAGTGGTCGACATCGGTGGCCTCGTCGAAGGCGCAAGCAAGGGCGAAGGACTCGGTAACAAGTTTCTCGCCAACATCCGCGAGGTCGATGCAATCGTGTTCGTGTTGCGTGCATTCGTCGACACCGACGTACCCGGCCCAGACGATCCGCTCGAACACCTGCGTATCGTCGAGTTGGAGCTTGCACTCGCCGATTTGGAGACAGTCGAAGCTCGACTCACTCGCGTTCAGAAACAAGCACGTGTCGACAAATCAGCTGCTGAAGAAGTGGGCGCACTCGAGCGCGCTCATGCAGCACTTGCCGAAGGACTCCCCTTGTATCGCGCAGGTCTGTCCGCCGACGATCGCGAGATGCTGGCACCACATTTCCTGCTCACGAATCGCCGAGTTTTGGCGGTTGTCAATGTCGGAGAAAATGACCTGGCGTCGATACCTGCCGTCGAAGAGCGTGTACGAGCCGAACTGGCACCACCGGGGTCCGCGCACGAGCACGATGTCGAGGTACTCGGCATGAGCGTGCAGATCGAAGCAGAAGCAGCACAGCTCGACGACGCCGATCGTGCCGACATGCTGGAGGCCCTAGGCCTTGGCGAAGGTGCGCTCTACAAAATGGTGCGCAGCGCCTATCACTTGCTCGGACTTCGTACCTACTTCACGACTGGCGACAAAGAAACTCGTGCCTGGACGTTCCGCGCCGGATCGAAAGCACCTGAGTGTGCTGGAAAAATCCACAGCGACCTGCAGCGTGGTTTCATCCGCGCCGAAGTGATCCACTGGGATGAGTTGCTGGAGATTGGTAGTTGGAACAAAGCCAAAGAAGTCGGGAAAATCCGTGCTGAAGGCAAGGACTACGAAGTTCAAGATGGCGACGTCCTGGAGATCCGATTCAATGTCTGAGCCGGTGTGGCTGGTGAGCGCGGGACGCGTACTCGCCGCCGCACAACGTCCGCACACTCGGGCACAACGCCGACGTGGACTCATCGGTCAAGTCGAGTTCGAGCCACTCGTGTTGCAGCCCTGTCGCTGGGTTCACTCACTTGGAATGCGCGTGACCATTGAGGTCGCCTATCTCGATGTTGACGGGCAAGTTGTGTTCATCGAACGACTTCGTCCGTGGCGAGTCGCCGCACCGGTGTGGCGTGCACGAAGTGTGATCGAGGCGTCAATAGGTTCTTTCGAGCGTTGGAATCTGAATGTCGGCGACGTCGTGGAAGTGCGCCATGGAATCAACTGATCACGGAGACGAATTCCACGAATCGCACGCAGCCACTGCGGTGAGCCCTGGCTTGTGGCTCGTTGCCACACCCATCGGGAACATGGGCGACATGACGACTCGAGCACGCGACGTTCTTCGTGCATCAAAAGTGGTGTGCTGCGAAGACACGCGTCGGAGTGGTCGACTGCTGGCAGCGATTGCAGCGACACCCGAACGACTCATGGTGGTCAACGAACACACCGAACACGAGGCAATCGATGCGGTCGCTGACTTGGTCGCAAATGGTCATGTCGTTGCACTCATCTCCGATGCTGGAACACCGGCAATCAGTGACCCTGGCGAACGACTGGTGCGAGCGATGGTCGAGCGATCCCTCCCTGTCTGGTGTGCGCCGGGCCCTGCCGCTCTCATCGCCGCTGTCATCGTGAGTGGCTTTCCCACGCACCGCTTCGTGTTCGAAGGGTTCTTGCCCCGTGACGGAGCTGAACGACGCGAGCGCCTTGCAGACGTCGCACGCGAGCGACGTACATGTGTGTTGTACGAAGCACCACATCGCATCGGGCGCACGCTCACCGACCTTGCAGAGGCATGTGGGCCAAACCGTCTCGTCTGTCTCAGCCGAGAGCTCACCAAGATGCACGAGGAACTGTGGAGAGGAACGTTGGCCGAAGCAATCGAGCGCACCCACACCACTGAACCGCGAGGAGAATTCGTGCTCGTACTCGAGGGCACACCTGTCATCACTGCCGATGTCACCGATGCCGACATCGTGAAGGCACTCAATGAACGGCGCGGTGTCGGGCTGTCCACGCGCGACAGCGTCGACGAGGTCTCGACCGTACTGAACGTGTCTCGCAAACGTGTGTATGACTTGGCAACAAGCAGCACCGACCCAGGTGCAAAAGGGCGCAAGAAGCGCAAGACTTGACCCATGGAAGCCACTCGCCGCGCGGCGTTCTTCGACCTCGATCGCACGCTCATCGCAGGTGCATCAGCATTCGTCTTCGCGCGCGCTGCTCGCGAAGCCGGCTACCTCACCACGAAAGATTTCGTACGCGATGCTGTGAAAGCAGTCCAGTTCCGTTTGACCGGATCAACCGACGAGATGACCGATGCGGTGCGTGACCAGATGCTCGCAGCAGTCGGCGGACGCCAACAATCCGACTTGGTCTCGCTCAATGAAGCTGTGCTGCCTGAACTTCTCGGAATGATTCGCCCCGAGGCGCGCAACCTCATCGACCAACACCACGCCGCCGGACGCGACACGTACATCGTGTCTGCATCACCGATCGAACTCGTCGAGCCGCTCGCACGTGCACTCGACATGACCGGTGGAATCGGAACAGTCAGTGAAGTAGTCGACGGCGTGTACACCGGTCGACTCGCAGGTCCTTTCTGTTACGGAGACGGCAAGGCAATTGCCATCGGTGACCTTGCCAAACGTGAAGGCATCGACCTTGAGAAGTCATGGGGATATTCCGATTCATCTAGCGACTTGCCGATGCTCGAAATTGTGGGCCATCCGGTGGCGGTGAACCCCGACGCGAATCTGTCACGCGTCGCACGCGAGCGAGGCTGGCCGGTGGTCGTCTTCTCACAACGCACAAAGACGGTCGTGCGTCGAAGCACGGCTGCAAGTGGCGCAATCGCCATTGCCCTGCTCGCCTATTCGCTTGGTGTGCGTCGCGGCCGGTCGATCAACTGACACCGGTCAATTGATGCGTGGGGCCAGCGCGATCTGCCTGCTCATCGCGACACATGTTCCAGCGGTATCCCATATCTGACCGTCTTCTTCCAAAAGTCCACCTTGCACGATGTGGGTGGTGAACACGCAATGCACAGGTCCGGGTGCGGGCTGCGCGCGAACGTGCACTGTCAATTCGACAGTCGGCACCCAACCTTGCATGCCCATCAAGTTGAACAACGTCGGTGGAAACGCATCGGCAGCGAGCAACAAACCGACCGTCGACATCGGTGTTCCGTCGGCGAACTCGAGCCAACCCCGCATACGAGCAACTCCTGGCGGATTGCCGGTGGCGAAACCGACGTCGTCTGGGTGTAGATACGTCTTGAGCCTGCTTTGCAACGCCGGCACCATCGCCGACTTCTCGCCACGAGGTGCACACTCCTCGATAGGTGGAATCTCTGGTGGCGCCATCGTCACGTGAATGGGCTCACGGTGCGCATCGACATCCCCGAACGACCCGATTGCTCGCGCAATTGGTGTGTCGCCGTTTCGAAGTGATGCGACAACGGTCGACAATGTTCTGCCAGCTTTCACCACCTCGACATCGGTGACATAGCCATCTGAAGCAGGTGCCGGTGCAAGGTAATGCATGGTGACACTCACAGGGTCTTTCCGATGCGATGCGACACACATCGCGTGCGCTACTCGCGCGAGCAAGAAACCACCATTTGCATTGCCCATGATGTCCCAGCCGTCTGGAACCGGGGTCGAATACGACCCTTCGGTGAGTTGAGTCACCGATATCGCCTCATTGAATTCCGACGGCACGCGGTCAGCATAGGAAAATGCGCCCGAGTTTCATGTGTCAGTGCCAATAGCCTGAACAGCGTGAGTCGCTTCTATCTGACGACACCGATTTATTACGTGAATGCTCAGCCCCACCTCGGGCATGCGTACACCACGATCGTCGGCGACGCACTTGCTCGTTGGCATCGACTTCTCGGCGAGGACGTTCACTTCCTCACGGGCACCGACGAACATGGTCTCAAAATTCAACAAGCGGCTGATGCCGCCGGAATTCCTCCCCAGCAGTTTGCCGACAACATTGCTCCGCTCTTCATGAAGGCCTGGGAACGTCTCGACATCACCAACACCGATTTCATCCGCACCACAGAACACCGCCATCGCACGGGTGTGCAGAAGTTGCTACAGGCCTGTTTCGACGCAGGAGACATCGAACTCGACGTGTACCGCGGCATGTACTGCGTTGCTTGCGAGGCGTACTACACAGCCGACGACCTCGATGGCGACAACTGCCCCATTCACAAACGTCCTGTCGAACACGTGGAAGAGGAGAACTACTTCTTCCGCTTGTCACGTTTCGGTGACCGCCTACTTGATTGGTACGCGAAGCATCCTGATGCGATCGTGCCCGAACATCGATTGAACGAAGTCACCTCTTTCATCAGACAAGGTCTGCACGATTTCTCCGTCAGCCGCAAGACTTTGACGTGGGGCATTCCACTTCCGTTCGACGAGAGCCATGTCGCATACGTATGGTTCGATGCCCTCGCCAACTACATCACTGCCATCGGCTACGGAGCTGATGATGCGACCTTCAACAAATGGTGGCCGGTCAATCGACATCTCATCGGCAAGGACATCATCAGGTTCCACTGCATCTATTGGCCCGCGATGCTCATGTCAGCAGGTATCGAGCCACCAAGTGGCTACGCCGTGGGTGGCTGGTTGCTGGTCGGTGGCGAAAAGATGAGCAAGACCTCTGGAAACGTCGTGAACCCGCTCGACCTCATCGACGAAATCGGCCTCGACGGCTTCCGCTACTACGTGCTCGCAGACACTGCCTATGGCAACGACGGCGACTTCACGTATGAAGGCCTCATTGCGCGTTACAACTCAGATCTCGCGAACAATCTGGGCAACCTGGCCGCACGGGTGGCGACGGTGGTCGGGAAGAAGTGTGACGGCATAGGAACTGCGCCGTCGCAAAGCAGCGCTCTCGCGCCGATTGCGTCACAAATGGTCGCTGATGCGATGGAACAGTGGCAGCGAGTTCAACCAAGTCGTGCACTCGAGGCCACCTGGCAACTCATTCGAGCAACGAATGCACATCTCGAACAACACGAACCGTGGAAAGCAGAACCGGGCGCGCAGGTCGATGCGGTCATGGGCGACGCTCTCGAGGCACTTCGCATCATCACGATTCTCGTGTACCCAGCCATGCCTGACACCGCATGTGAAATCTGGTCACGCATCGGCATGACCAGTGACCTTGCAGATGTTCGCGTGCCAGATGCGCTTCAGTGGGGTGGTTACATCGCAGGTGCGACTGTCACCAAAGGTGACCCACTCTTCCCCCGACGGACCGTGTGAGCGCGAGACACATCATGACCACGACCGAATGGATCGACTCGCATTGCCACGTGTTCGACGAGCGAATGGAACATGGCGCCGATGCAGCGCTCGATGCCGCTCGCGATGCCGGAGTGACAGGTTTTGTGGTCATCGGAACCGACCGTGACACCAGCATCCAGGCCATCGACTTGGCATCTCGACGTGCCGACACATGGGCAACCGTCGGCCTCCACCCGCATGACGCACACCTCGGTGTCGACACCATCGAAGACCTCGTCACCTCGCCCCGGGTCATCGCAATCGGTGAATGCGGACTCGACTTTCACTACGACAATTCACCTCGCGACATCCAGCGCGATGCGTTCGCGCGACAGATTGCGTTGGCAAAAGAGAACGACCTGACCTTGGTGATCCACACGCGCGAAGCTTGGAACGACACGTTCGATGTGCTCGATGCCGAAGGAATTCCGCCACACACCGTCATTCATTGCTTCACCGGCGGACCTGAAGAAGCGCGAAAGTGCCTCGACCGCGGCGCATTTCTCTCTTTCAGTGGTGTCGTCACCTTCAAGAACGCACAGCCAACTCGCGATGCCGCACTCCTCTGCCCTGCCGATCGCTTGATCGTCGAGACCGATGCCCCGTACCTGGCACCGGTGCCACACAGGGGTCGTACCAACGAGCCGGCATTTGTTGCTGTAGTGGGTCAGGCCATCGCAGATCTGCGCGGTGTCAGCGCACAAACGCTTTCTGAGAGCAGTCGACACGCCACCCTCCTTGCGTTTCCGCGCATGGCTTCCTAGCGTCATTGGCACCGTGAATCTGTCTCGTATCGATCGCAACCGCCTCACGTTTGTCGGCGTCATCACTGCCCTCGTGTTGCCACTCATGTGGATGGCACAAGGCCGCTCCGACACCGCCGCCACGACCACCACGATCGACGCCACGACCACCACGATTGCCGTCGGCATCGGTGCCGACGCCACGGCCGACGCGCCAGCGAATCTCGAAGGCCCACAAAGCGTGGGTGTCACCGACAAGAACCGCATCGCGTATCCGGCCGATGTGTCGGCGTCCAGCGCAAAAGGTGATGCCACCTTCAAACGTTTTCCAGATTCTGCTCAAACTGGTTGCGCCACCAACGCGGCACCGCTTGGTGCCGTCATCACCGTGAGAAACGTGAACAACGGATTGAAGACCGAGTGCACGAACATCAACATCGGATATCTACCGGGAGGTTCAGACATCGTTCTCAACATGGCGGTGTTCGAAAAGATCGCAGAGCTCATCGATGCACCGTTACCAGTCGAGATGACCTGGTGACCCTCACTCGCGCGCATGCATCTGACCAGCTCCGTGATGCTGGTCTGTCGCCACGACGGGCACTCGGACAGAACTTCGTCGTCGATGCCAACACCGTCAGGCGTATCGCGAAATTGTCAGGCGTCGGGCCTGGAGACAACGTCATCGAAATTGGTGCCGGTCTCGGATCACTGACGCTCGCGCTCGCAGAAACCGGTGCCAACGTCACCGCTCTCGAGGTCGACGACTCCCTCGTTCCACTTCTCGCTCACAATGTTGCATCACATGACAACGTTCGGGTCGTGCACGCCGATGCGATGAAGCTTGATTGGACGTCATTGCTCGGTGATGACACTGATTGGCATCTGGTCGCGAACCTCCCCTACAACGTCGCGACGCCGCTCGTCGCCGATGTGCTCGACATGGTTCCCGCCGTGAAGCACGTGTTCGTGATGGTGCAGAAAGAAGTTGGCGAGCGACTCGTGGCAAGACCCGACACTGATGCATACGGCGCACTCAGTGTGAAAGTTGCGTACTGGGCCACAGGGTCGATCGCCGGCCTCGTGCCGCCAACTGTGTTTCTGCCGCGACCCAAAGTCGACTCAGCCCTCGTCGACATCGTCCGACGGAGTGAACCACTCGACCACGACGTCGACGTCGCTCAGTTGTTCGCGCTCGTGCGCCAAGGCTTTGCAAAGCGACGAAAGATGTTGCGGGGGGCTCTTGCCGGCACCGTCAACTCAGCTCAGTTCGGAGCAGCCGGAATCGAGCCAACCGCTCGAGCCGAGAATCTGTCAGTGCACGACTGGATTCGATTGTGCAAGGCGGTCAACGACTCAGGTGCTGACCGATGAACTCACTCACGGCACACGCCAAGTTGACACTGTCTCTACGCATCACCGGAGTGCGCGACGACGGTTATCACCTCATCGACGCCGAGATGATCTCTCTTGACCTTGCCGATGACATTTTCGTAACGCCGGGCCGCTCTGGCATCGACGTCGATGGCGAGTTCGCAGACGGTGTGCCGACCGACAACTCCAACTTGGTCTCACGAGCACTTCTGCTCGCAGGTGCGAGTGCGCACGTGCGCATCACCAAGAACATCCCCCACGGAGGTGGACTCGGTGGCGGCTCCACCGACGCAGCTGCGGTGTTGCGTTGGGCCTCGTTCACCGACATGGTCGCTGCATCGAAG
>Ga0129333_10002328_pt1 | contig 17648 bp, 7 predicted proteins | sample CPB6_08_DNA_FD_94474 | JGI IMG/M metagenome (GOLD analysis project Ga0129333, IMG submission 94474) | Freshwater to marine salinity gradient microbial communities from Chesapeake Bay, USA - CPBay_Sum_0.6_0.8_DNA | ecosystem: Environmental > Aquatic > Marine > Coastal | place: USA: Chesapeake Bay...
CGGGTCGTACGACAACCGTGCATGTGATTTTCTCATTTTTGACCGGTTTGTCTCTGATACATTGTTCTATGAACCGTATCGGTATCAGCTTCCACCTATCCCCCATGCCTATGCGAGCGAGGTAGAATCGATGCTGATTGAGTTATCAGAACGTCTAGATGTTGTATTAATTAACCATGCCTGGAACGATGACATGGTAAAACGACATAGAGATGAAATTGTCGCTGATAATCCTGGCTGTACAAGTTACTGGATAAATGCGCAACTAGAAAAAAGACGTGCTGAGCACGAAGCGTATTACGAGTTTACACGCAACTACTTAACTAATACGACAATCACCCCTAGAGCCTCTATCCACTATCTCGATGGCGACCTGTACAGTGATGATATCAACCTATCATATTGCGACGGACTCGAAATCCCCTGATTTCGTTGAAAGCTATGTAGGGATGAGGACAAGCCTTTGACCCATAAGTTTTTAACCATCCCATTGGGCGTATATACACACTGTGTATTGCGCCCATTTTTTGTATCTACACCAATTACATGGCCAAAGCACGGACGCGGAGAGAAAAGGTTACGGAATCGTCTGTACCTGGATACGATGAGATCGCATATGGAATTCCCTCTACGCGGGGTGATGGACTTCATCCAATTCATCCGATGAATGAGAGCCAAAGGGAAGCGATGGATCATTTACGGAATAAGACGCTAGCTATTCTCACCGGTCCCCCTGGAACCGCGAAAACGTTGTTATCCGTATACGTTGCATGCGAACGCCTTCAGAAACGTCAGATTGACAAGATTTATTATGTAAAACCGATTGTGGATACGCCAGGTGAGAAGGGCATAGGGTATTTGCCCGGATCTGAGATGGAAAAACTCGAACCGCACTTGGCCTCTTTGCGTGATGCGTTGAGTGTATTTATGGCGAAAGGAAAGGCAGACTACCTTATCGACAAAAAGGTTATTGAATTCCTGCCCATTGAACACTTGCGCGGTCGGTCACTCCACCGCTGCATGATCATCGCCGATGAAATGCAGAATGCGACAAGCCACTCGGTTCTCACTATCCTCTCCCGACTTGGAGACCACAGCACTATCGCATTACTCGGTGACGTGATTCAGCGTGACCTTGCTAACAGATTTGGTAAGGACGGTCTATCTGACGCCGCTGCTCGGCTACGCCACCTCGACGGATTTGTCGGCCATGTAGAATTTGGCATGGGCGACATCGTCCGCTCAGAGTTTGTACGGAACGTTATTTTGTCGTATCGCGACCTCTATGAGCCGAAGGCTGCGTAGTTGTTTGAACGCTTGAAGGAAAGAAAAGTCCGGCCGTAAACATCCATCGATCCACGCATTGGTTGGGTGAATACGGCCCTTTTGTCCAGTTTGGGATCTCACAAGCGGACAAAAACGCTAGACAGAACACAAGTTCACCAACTAAAAACCAAGCACTTTCAAATACATTAACTTTTCCCATAATCTCAACTCTTGCCTCTACCCCGCTTTCAACGTTGAAAGCCATATAGAATAGTATTGTATCTGTAGCATGGCGACTCGTGTCGATAGGACTTCTGGTCTTTCAACCCTTAACGAATCGAGTCTGCTTAGACGATTTAGACTTCGGTCTCCTAGAAAAGAAGGCGAAGCGAATTTTATCGGACTGAAGCGATCAGAAGCGCTGGCTGATGTCTTTGATCCAGGAAAAACTCTTAACAACATACTTGAAAAGATTTCGTTACTTGATGCGGCTGAACGTAATAAATACAACGGCCCGTATAATTCACTAGATTGGGACGTAACACGAGATTTTGTTGACGAGGAAATTGATAAAAATTTTCTACTTCCCCTTGCCGGATCTAGTATCGGCGGAGGTTCGTTAGGTAGCCAGGTATCTACCACTCCCCGAATCCGTATCGAAGACAGAATTAGTATCGCAAATTCTTTTTTGGGCGAGGGAAGTTATCCCGAACTTCACAGCGGACCGGATGCAAAATTTTATCGTAACCCTGAACCTATAGATCTGGGTTATATTAAGTTTAGTTTTTCTGGAAGTACTGTAACAGTTAGTGAACTAAAAAAACCCAATAAGACAACTAACCTGCTACCATCTGAAATATTAGGAAGTTTATCTGCCGTTGTTATAGATCTCTCTGGTTATGAGCTGGGCAATGACTTAGTTAGTCTTGCCGGATCAGGTATTTCATTACGGCTTACTGCCACTGGTTCGGTTTGGGTTGTAGAAGAGGGGCTTGAATCGTTATCAATAATCAGAGATTTGCTAGGAGCAACGCAATTCAACAATACATATTTTGTCCTCAGTCGCCCATATTCCGTACTTAATCTGCCAAAATGGTTTACGGACAATCCTGGGTCTCCTGAGCCTGACAATGTCTCTCCGTCTACTTCGTCAATGGTACTGAAGAGCGATAGTGGTGTTATTTCACCATTAATCTCTCGTGGCTATTGGTATAGTCGCAACTACGTGGAAACTAGATGGACGCCTACCGAAAGGTCTCTAGTTGGTGATGGAATAAATGTAACTGAGGATTCAAACATGAGGTGGTTTAATAACCCCTCACCTCTTCGTGGAGAGCAGTATAACTGGGGTATTAGGTGGGATGGGTACCTAAGAGTGGGTCCTGGTTTATATGGATTCCAAGTACAAACAAACGTCAATATAAAAATTGACATTGCAGTAGGTAGCACAAATCCTTATTGGGTGAATGTTTTTGATACTAGAAGTAATGCTGCACAAGAATCAAAAGATTCTTACATCTCCAGAACTGTATTTAGCACTGGAAATATTGCCAATAGATTCAAATATGTAACAGGATCTGGGATTAACGATTGGGTGGGCTATGTTCCTGTATCTATAAGGATGTTTAGAGGAGGAGCAGATAAAGCAGACAAATCAATCGAGATTCCAACCGAACCCAATTTATATATTAAAACAACTTCAGTTCAAAATCCAATCAGTTTTTATTCTGAAGAGCATGTAGTTACATTAGCTGGAACCGACGGAGCTTGGAATATTACCGGAGCAACTCTTGGTAATTTAATTACTATTTTACAAGATACAAACGCATCTGTAAACTACAGACTGATTGCCAGAGGAAGTAATATACTCGTAACTCCGGTAACCATCGCATTAACGACCAACGGTACGACAGTCACCAGTAACACCACAGGGTTAACTGCTGATACTTACACACTACGCATTTCTCCAAATCGCACTGGAGCATTTACCAACAATCTGACTGCACTATGGAAATCACGCATTGCATCGCCTGGTCCGGGACAGACTACATATTTAAACCTGGTAGATGGTACGTATAGTCCAAACCCTCAGACTTTATCTTTTGACGCTCGTCCAGATTGGTGGAAAATAACTGAAGGCCATCCGTTTGACCGTAGCGTAGGGTTGTCCGATCAGAACACGCCTCTAGATGGCATGGTCGCAAGTGGATTTCGTGGGGTCCTGAAGTCTGATGCGCCAGGAGTTGGTTTATACGGGAACGGTGCAGACCCGGTTGTATACAGCTCTCGACCTAACATTCTTTTGGGTGAAGCGAGATATAGTCCTAGCGATGAGGTTGGATCAAACTACATCGGACTACTACTTGAACCGAATGACCTGGGAGAAGGTGGAAAACTAATCGTTAACGCACTTCCCATCAACGATGCAACGTTCTCTGCTGCAAATAGACTTGGAGCGAATGATTTAGGCGGTGATCCGAACCATAAAACTGAGGCGTTTGATAATCTTACACCTAGGATAGCCAGGATGTATCTGTGGAATCCGGCAACACCAGACGGCAACCAGAATAAATACTACTTGAGTAGTAATCTAACAACCGTCTCTGCTTCAGACGATCCTACAACACTAGGGTTGCCTGCATTTTCTTCTCCAAATTGGCTTTCTCCCATTACTGTCACAGCGACTTCTGTTGCGGATAACTTAGCATTTACTACCAATCCGCTTGGGTTTGTCGCACCGTTGACCTTATCAGTAGAGAAAGTAACCGTAAATGTGGGTGGTACAAATTATAATATTCTTGCATTTTCGACGACTCTTGCCTCGATCTTAATTGGTGGATCAGAGGTGACATCATTTAGTGGAAAATATGTTAAATTCTACAACGAGACAGATCTAGCATTTCAATATAGCCTGGTTGATACCGGCGAGGGCATGTCATTTTCCGACGTACTCAAGCTTACTTACGATCCAAATTTCAATGCGGCGTTTAGTGAAATTCCTAAACCTCCCTCTGATCGGGTTACTCCGTTTGGTTTTGATCTTCCAGAGTATGGCGGGGGTCTTTGCTACCCGCCATATGTAGTAAATAATCCGTTACTAGAAAGCATCGCGATTAGCGATACCAACCTGTACAACTCAAAACCAATCGGCAATTATGATGTCTTTTGGGGAGACCATACTAAAAACGATCTAGGTGGTTATTCTTTGACAATTACAGAGAAACTCGAATTTAGCTCTATTAATATAGCAAGCGTTATAGGGGTTTTGAGTCCAACCGAACTCCTTGATACGGCATTAAATGCTTCGGACTACAGCCATCGTCTTAGAATTAACGTAGCTTTAGACCCCAATCTCTATGATCCTGATCAGATTGAACACATCGGAAACGGAGAAAAAGTCAAAGACTCTTACTACGCGTACGTAAAACTTGACTAAATGGCAAGTATTTTTGCGTCTTTTATTACACCATTTTCTGAATAAGAAAATAGGGGCCAAGAGTCTACAATACCTCGTACATTATAGGATACGTTTAATGTGCGATGGTATACAAATCCCCCGTTACTGGGATTGCTAGAGCTTGAAAGATTTTGAACTAAAGTTCCGAGAGTGGTACTAAACCCTCTAACCGAATTTGTGCTGATCGGTGTGCCAGGTTTGTAGTAACCTGCACTAATACTATATTTATTGTTACCAGTTTCAAGAGCAGACACAATAGATCCCGACTCTATTTTTGTCAAGATAGGGCTTAGATAATTTTGACCGCTCTGGCTGAAAAACGGTTTATCGTCAGTACTAAATACACGCTGGTATTTTTCCCCTGTGAATAGCCAAATACCTGGTATCGCTACTCCGTCTATACGTACTTGACCTCTTTCATTGGTCTGATCGCGAAGGTCAAAGAATGTCACAAGCGAATTATCGATAACTCCATCAGGATCTCTAAAAATGACTCGATAATCAGACTGAATATTCAAGCCTTTAAATCGGTTGTATGTAAATCCTAGTTCTGTGTCTTGGCTCTGAATTTTGACATTTTGAACGAATCTAGGCAAACTACTTCTAACCGACTCGATTGAATCAGATATTGATCTAATACTACTAGAAAGATTTGTGCCTGGTTGATAACCCTCATTGTACTGGTAAAACTGTGAACGACCGTCGAGTTTATACAGTTGTACCAGGTTTTCAGAGGATAACGTATCAGTACGACTAAGAACAAGTCCCGGAGTAGAAAGAGCGGGCAATAGTTGAATTGAGTCATAAGAAGATCCTAGATAGACCCAATCGTTGGAGTTGTCATCGTACAGGAAAAACCCATCCTGGTTTGAAGATTTTACTGTATAGTAATAACGTTCATTTTTAATAAGTGCCGAAAATCCGATCGCACCAGAGTCATAGGTCACGTGGTAAAGGGAGTTGCCAGAGTACCTAATGCATTTATCTTCTGACGGGTTGTCTTCAGATCCACAGGAGGGAATTGGCTGCAGATACTCTCCAGGCACGTAACCGCTACCAGGAGAAACAATGTTTACCGATCTGGAAATGGTTCCATCAGAATTTACTGTTACTTGAGCAGTCGCATTAGTTGCACCTGATTCGATTCCGATTAAATTGACCACAACTGTGGCAGGGTAGGTCAGTTCGGATCCTGTCGCATTTCTAGCCTCATATTGAGTTCCGACTCCTAACACACTAAGGTTTACAATTTTATCTGTATCAGAAATATAAATTGGTGCACCGGTGGATGGATTAGTGCCACGTTGATCGAATTGTATTCCACTAATACGATCAAACCATACTTTATTTTCGCTTGAAAAAGTGTAGGAATTAGTTACAAAACGAGTACGAAAAATTTCCCCACCATCTCCATCTTTATACGACTCATTAACTAAACCTAGTAGCTGGTTAGCCGATTGCGAACTTGCTGAGGATATACTAGACTCAAGACGGCTTGCAAATGCGAAGAGATTAATGTCCTCTTGTATCTGAGGACCGTAAAGTTTTTGTAGTGCGTCTGTTGCATTTAACCCGTCCTCAGACAGGTTGTATTTGGTGTAAAGACCTGCGGACATGGGATTAAGGATTGACTAGGTCAGCCGGGTTGTAACCAGCGTCGGTAATAGACTGATAACGGGTAGTAGAACTACTATGCTCCGTAGCAATAACAGTAGGTGTAGTGCTAGGGGATTCGTAAACAAATCCGATATCAACCAAAATGCCTCTAAGATTTTTATACAAGAGAGCTACTGGGTTTTCAGTAATTATTTGAGTTTTTTGAGTACGCACTTTATAGTACGTACCCCCAATTAACTCTCCAGGAATACGTACTGTTTGCGTCCCTACAATCACTCGAGTAGTTGTAGTAATTCCATTGAATCCAGTAGTGGTCTTCTCTTCGTACACATTGAATGTTTCATTGCGGAATAAAGATGTTACTACATCGGACCCTTTTGATGTAGTAACCGGAAAAATTTCATTCTGTGTGTAATTAGAGTACTTACCGTTAACATCTAACTTGTTCAGTGACAACCTTACTCTGCAATTGCTAAATTGACGTAGGGAGTCAATGGGAGATATTTCAGATATGATGTCCCGAATAGAACTAGCTGACAGGTTGTTACTCGACAGGTCAATAGTAATTTTTCTGGAGTTACCACTAAATACACGACTGAATGATCCGACGGTATAACCGGATATTGAGTTAACACTTAAGTCTAATGCCGAATACGAGTCATCGCTAATCTTGTTAAAGCCGTTACGGATATTAAGCGTTCCAGATAGCTTACAGTTCGACGCCCGAAACACTAGCAGATTACTGAATCCAGTTTCAAACCACTCCGAGATATTGTTTGTACGACGGGAGAAATAAAGAGGAGAGGGTATGGTTCCTGGGATGTCAGAATCGATTGTAATGCTAGAATCAGTCACCGAAACTACACGAGAAACAGGAGAACCAGTAGAAGAAATCCGAACTACATCTCCTACCTGTACTAATTGACGGCAATTACTGGCCCCTGTTAACACGTAAACATTATCATTTGGATCAGGTTGGACCGAGCGAGTGATAGAAAGACCGTTGACAGGTGTTTGTGCATCGATATCACGAACAACCGAATCACGTAAATTCGCAACAGCCCAATCTGATCTGTACCTAGAAGGTTGTGAATTGCTTATATCTACAGTCTCAATATTAGTCGTAGACGTCCCCACGAAACTAGGAATCAACGCACCCCCATTAGAAGAATTTTGAGACCAAAGAATTAGACTTCTAACGTCCCTTGCGAAATAAAAATTTGACGAATTTATGTTTAAATTTCTCAGATCATTATAATTGGATAGCGGTGAATATATGCTAATCGATTTTGTGTTTGTTTCGTATTGAATTTTTAATGGGAATAACGGAAATTTTCCAGTTAGTCCGCTATTTTCTGTATTGATAGATGTGAGTTCGACGAGATTAACTAGATCCTGATTTCTAAATCGATACGCTGGAGCGAAGAAATTTGCAGTAAAATTAGTTAACTTGTGCTCATTTCCTAGCGGTCTAGGGGTCGCAAAATTGTCTGGAAGTAAATAGCTAATGCTATTTGATACAGTAGCAAGGATATTATTGCATGAGCCTATGATTATAGACTCCAATGCTCCTGTGTTCAAAGATGTCCCTAGTTGAGGTACAGCACCCGTTGTGCCGGATCCGTAAAGAGATAAAGACGTTAGTTTTGGGGTACGTAGGGGGGATGAGGGGTTAGTGAATTGTGCACCTCCAGAAAACGGAGCTTCAAGGGAAATAAGACTTTCCCATGTTGAATTTTGAAGGTTTATTGACAACCCTGACCCAGTGTACAGCATATTGATGCTTACTGTATTAGTAAACCATGCCGACCAGTCTTCGCTAGGATTTCCAATATAACCAGAAATGTTATTTCTAAGCTGCCACTTTCCTCCGACGTTAAAGTTTACGAAATTATATTTTGAAATGTACCCGTTACTAGAAGGATTGGTCGAAGTGCCGATATCAGTAATATTTCCAGACGCACCAGAAGATTCGATATCGTAAGTAAGTAAATTACCATTGTTGTTCATTCTCGGCAATGAACCAAACAAGAATTGATAATTTCTTCCATTCAAATCACCACCTTTTCTAGACCACGATAAATTTCTGAGGCCAGGAAAAACATCGTCGAATCTGGGGCTGCGCCCGTAGAATTTATCGCCCAAAGAGAGTGAGATTAATGCGGAAAATTGCCTGTACTCTGTGCCAGCACTGCGCGACTGATTAGTGACGTATTTTTCAAACAGCTCATCAGACCAGTCATCTCCATCTTCATTAACAATTGCACCGGTCTTTGGAATGGTTAAATAGCTGACTCCAGTATATAGGGGAAATGAAAATGATGCCGTAGCTGAGCTATCACGATAATCAAACCAGCCCATGGGGCCGCTACGCCAGGTATCACCAGATTCGGATAGATTGAGGGTGTGGAGTTTAGTCGAAAGAGTTTTAAGCCACAAAGGCAAAATCGTCATCGAACCGCCAGACACTGCGAAAGTCTCAAGGTTGTTAAACCCTACAAGGCCAAGATCTTTACGATCTGGGAACTCTCGAATATCAATACCAAAAAACTCAATACCTCTTACTTTTTCTGGATTGACGTAAAGATATAGATATAAGTCGTAAAGATTTTGATAACCTGTAGTAGTAATATCAATATTTAGAGTAAAAGTTGGCGACCCTGATGTTTGTGATTGCTGCACAACAGGAAGGAATTCAACAGCAGGAGAATTAGGCCTTTGCTGAGCAGGTTGAATTTGATAGCCGAAGAAGTATGGAGCAGAGGAGTCAGTAAAAGTGAATTTTATTTGGCCAACGGCTAATCTACAATAAATCCTCAAGGGCGTATTTTTTGTTGCTAAAAGTCTAACTGGTACCGTAGTACCTGTATTTCCGTTGTCAACATTTACAGTAATTGCGTGAGAGGGATTCTCAACAATCGGAGACTTAGAGATAAAAGACGATTTTGGTAAAATAATTCTATTTACATGTGATCTACGTCGCACACGTATAGATCCAGGATACAACGCACTCAGAAAATAACCGACATTGTTCGGATCAGTTTCTGCGTTAAATAGGCTGGCACGGGAGGTAGATAGCGCGACGTTTTGTCGGACAGGATTAGAAAATAAAGAAGTTCCCAGTGTGTTTGAGCGGTATTGCGCTCCAGAACATTGGATCGAACCGTTAAAAATAACTGCGTTGGGGGTATTTTGCCCTGGAGATCCTATCCCACCGAGAGGAAACTCTGGGCTATAGTAAATTTTATCTACGTAAAGACTGGTAGGAATCCTATCGTTATAGACTTCTGAGAGTTGGTGGAGAGAGGGTAATAAGAGGCGAGACAGCCCTGATGCGGCTCGAAGATCTTCACGAGTGATTGATTCTGAAACACCATAAAGGCGGTCAAGAATTTCCGGACGAATCAGTATGCTCCGCAGCGCGTCGCGCTTATCAGAGTCAAAAATCTCAGCGAGGTTAGTCTTGCTGTCAGAGATTAATCCGATGTCCGGTCGAGAAAACCGACCGAATCCTGAGAAAAAAGAATCCGCCATCCACCAACAGGTACACTAACTCTATAGAGCTTTCAACGATACTACTGCTCGGTGTAGTTTAAAGACATGTAAATCTCATTATTGGTTTCGTTGTGATTACCAAGAGACCGTGCTATAAAGAATGTTGCCAGGTTTCCGTCATCCTCGTTTACAATGCTCTCAGCGGAAATATTAAACACCGGATTCAGGTCGATCTCTGTTGGAGTGTTAGCGGATACGTAGTAGGTCGCCAAGGGGATTGCTTGGTCTGGAGTAGTCAGATACCTTAACGGGTATTGCGAATTTGTAAAAATACCAGCGGAGTTAGTACCGCCAGCAGAAAGAAAACTTCCACACTTACGGGGATTGGTATGAATTGATTTGTACGTATCTAGTGCTGACTCGCTAGCGTTAAAGGTGGGAGAAGTAGACAGATTAAGCAAATCGGACTGGGTGTAAGTTTTGATTGTCTTTACCGCACCATTAAGTTGCGGGCTAGCCGACCATTGACTGTGGTAGTCGGCGGTTCCAGAGTCCGAAATTGATACAGTTGAACGATGAGGAGTAAAAGGTCTGACGTCAATCCCATTAACAGTTTTTTGGCCTACCCACAACCCTCCAAGCTTTGCCCCCTGCCGACCTTGGACAAATACTCGAATAAACGGTACGTCTCCTGGAGCGATTTTTGACACAAGAATCTGTCTAACTCTAGAGCGTTTATCAATATTAGCTATATACACAACGTTGTAAAAAACGGAGACGCTACCTACTGATATGCCACCAGGAAGTGAAGTACCCAGAGGTAGCAAGTAGAGAGTAATTCCGTCTTCAATAACTCTAGTAATACCACCACTAGTCAGAATATTTGCGGTAGAGTTACCTTGAACTAAAGTTACTGTGTACTGTTCACCAAGATTTGGCCAGGGGGATTCGGGATCAGATACGTAGTAAGTTGTTACGAGGGTTTCCTCATCAACTTCAGCGATGATGGTGACATTACTACGAAGCTCACGACCAGCTTTGCAAAATAGTCCACGGCACTCGCCACCCTCAGATCCGGGGACGGACAGCCTATTGTCTTCTCCCTGGTCTAAAGAATACAGATCATCATAATTGAACCACTCTCCAACTTCAAGGTTGTAGACATCGGTCTGTAACGTAGGGTTTGTCTCCACGTATAGAACGTTTTCCTTGTAATTACTTACAAAGTCGTACGGAAGACCTTCGTAAAAGTTTTGGCCGTCCCATACTGCGTTATTTTCGATTCCCCAATTAATATTGGGCGCTGTTGCGTAAATGCTACTACCAGAATCTGTAGTATTAGGCCACACAAATCCAAAACGAAGAGATGAAGCGTGGGAAGAATCTAGTCCGATACCAGGTCCACCAACCCAGTAGATGTAAAATTCGTCACTTAATACGTCAACAGTACTAAGAAGAATTTGATCACGTCTGAAGTAATCAAACTCAATTTCGTAACCGGTTTCGTATGGAGCGACAGGAGCGTATAAGTAAGGCAGGTAGACATTGGTCGCGGTTGGTGTGGTATATCTACTAGATAGATAAAGAGTCTCTAGTTCATCACGTTGCAATTTAATAACTAACGAAGAGTTGCTGAAATCTTTAGCACTAGCAGGAAACAAAGCATAAAGATCGTCTCCGATAATTCGGACAACTTGATCTCCGATAATATTAGCATTCCAATTACTTTGACTCGATGGGTTTCGGAAGCCACTAATAGCAGAGCTATAAGCCGCTACAGCGCTGTAACTTGACGCATCATTGTTGGAAATACCAATAGCTGGCCGATCTAAAGTAAAGTAAGGATCGATTGTAAATTTACCCTTTAGTCTTCGTGACTCTGGCAGATAATTCCACTCATAGCCTTCCTGATGTGAGTATGCCCATTCTGGGCAACCACGTTGTCGCACAATCTTAATTTCACAGTCTTGTTGACTGTAAATAAATGCGTTTTCTGGGAAAATCTCCTTCTTATTGTAAAGTTCAGAACCAAAGCGATTGACCAAAAACTGTCTAGGCTTAATACCCATTAACGTAGTCCAGTCAATAGCATTGAGTTGAGTTTTCGATTGAGAGAATCCTGGGCTAAGAAGATGCTGAACTCTCGATTGAGCGTTTAGACTGTATAGCGTGCCTTCGTCGTAACCGTCAATATAGTACGATGCACCGAACTTATAAACGTATTGATCAACACGGATTGTTGACGAATCGGTGACGAGTAGTCGGTATTTAAAGTAGAAGAACGGGTCGGCTAGACAAGGCTGACCGAGTTGGTTCTCGATTACTAGGGTGTGAAGAGTTACCCAGCGGCATTGATCGTTTTCAACCGGAACATATGCATAGAACCTCGCGCCAATCGCACCGTACCAGCCGAACTCGACCTTATACATAGTTACCGTGTCTGGGTTAAGGATGTATCCTGTTTCTCCTTCACCCCCCAACGGGTCCCCGTTCATAATCTTCTGTTCGATTACGGTTTCGTATTGAACTTGCCCGTTGCGGATAACAGTTCGTGTATTACCAGCGTAGTTTGCTTCTTGTAGGAATGGAGTGTCTTCCAGTGGGACAGTAGATCGACGCACAACTGAAAAGTTCGCTCCGTTACTAAGGCGGAACATGTACGAGTCAGTATCGTTCTCAACACCAAACTCTAGAACAGTACCTGGACCCGCACCAACCTCGCTAACTTTTACACCATAAGTGAATCCACTTATCCTGCCTGGCTGGTAACGGAAAGATCGTATAGATTTTAGAGTAATTTCACTACGAATCCCTTGAGTACCACCGATCCGATTGGAGTCGGTTGGTAAATTTATTTGCTCCCCAAACGATTCGGACGGCCAAGAGTCGGAAAACACGTTATTTGTTCTGTCTGCAACAGTGGGGTTATCAAGAACAAAGTACGGAAGTTTCAGGTTGCGCTCAAGAGCGGTTACACTAGCTTCGTTCGGATGTACAGTGAATTCCCAATTTTTGAGGTCGTTGCGCAAGAGGTTCCAATTTAATCCGAAGTATTTTTCCCATATCTCGGAAGTCGGGTTTGTTCGGATACGGTAATGTCCACGATCTTCAGGACGACCGGATGGGTAGTAAACTCGTGTACTGCCAAAGAAAAACGAATCCCATGAGACATCGAGATCTTGAGGAAGCCTGGCCGTCGCTTCAGGGATAACGACTCCATTCGCACCCCACAGAGATTCGCTGCTACGCCAGTCTTCAATTACTGTCGTATTAAAATTATATGCTCGTCCGCTAGGAATAATTGGATAATTGCTAACCGAACCGAAGCGGTTTTGTTTAATATCTAGCCAGATTTTATCCCAATACAGCTCATTAAAGGTGTAGGTACCGTCACCACCTATAGTAGGAGGGTATGTGGTGAGCAGGTACCCGAGGTTAAATTGTTCCCATTGGGCTTGAGAAAAATTCTCAACAACATAGCGAAAGATATACAGTGCTACGATAGAATTTAGATACTGTCCCCAACCCGTATAACGTTCAGCGCCACCTGGGTTTATAAGTTGATCTTGTATTCTTGGGCGTGGTGGTTCAAGAAACGGTGTGGGATTAGACAGTAAAGCAATAGCAGCATTTCTACTATCTTCGTATAATCTGTTGGGATAATAATTGCCAGTTGAGCTGGGACGTCTTGTCCACCACCAACGAGAAGATTCATCATAGTAACCACCACTATCAACACGCCAGTCTTTAGGGTCGAGTCCGTAAGTTGATACGTTACCGAATAAACCCTGCTGTGTAGTTTCTCTGTCTATACCAAGCAAAGATCGTGAAACTTCACTTTGCTCTCTAAATCGTTCGACGATGGGAAGGGCGGCCGGAGAACCTTTGCTAAACGAGTTTGCGGTGCTTAAGCCTTCGTTTTTGTAAGATTCTGAGTCAACAACAACACTAGGAGCTGTATCCGCTCCATATTCACTAATTCTGTACTCCTCTTTCTCAGTAACTAACGGCGCACCTTGTTCGGTAGACAGGGCAAATCCCCTGATGTCCACCATTTGTTTAACACCACGACTTTTACGAGGTGGTGTTTTATCTGCCCGTAAAGATTTCCGTCCAGCCATGGATCACTGCTCCTCCCAGGTTAGAGAGTTAACGATAGAAAGCTGGGTGTTAGGTTGGCTGATCGCCGATGTTGACTCCCACATCGCATATGCGCAAAGGATGTCGACTTCGTTAGTAAGGGGGTACGAGATGTATTCTTTGTTATAGGCGAAGTAATCGGTTAAATCATACTGTGCGCCACCGGCGTTACTATACAGAGAGAAGATGATACTCCCCGTGTTGGCGACAGGAGATAAGCGGAAATCTTGAGATACCGACGCTCCGGACAATTGGGCGATTGACTCAAAACTACCAACTCTTTCGGCTTCATTCCATTTCTTTTGGTCTTCGTACTTGGTGTGAGTGAAGTCTCCGGTAAACGGCGTGATTGTACCCTGGGTATTGAACGTATACATTCTTACCGGTAGCACTGATCCGTAAACAGTTACCGGCTCGTTCTGCGCAGCGTAGTTTTGAACATAATACTTGGACCCCTTGCGGAAAAAGCGCACGAGAATGGAAGTTTCAGATACTGAAGGATTAGTCGGGAAACCACCTACAGGCACCGATCCGGTTCCAATACCTCGCATGTATGCGTGCAAATAAGCGCCGTCGGTTAATAGTATATTTTGAAGGTTGGTAAAATCTCCACTAGAGATGTTTGTACCGGATATAATCTCTCGAGGGACGGTGCCAGATCCGAGATTGAAGCCAAACTGTGGGGAGCCGGAAATACTGTAAAGCGTGATAGCATAGGACTGAGATAGAGACGAGTTATTAAGGTTATTGGTGATCAGTAGAGGGTTTTTGATAAAATTAACCGTTACGATATTACTCTCGGCGCTGGGGTCTGTGATGCCAATACCATACTTAATCGGATAAAGCTGAATTCGGTTGCGGATCGGTGTGCCAGTGGTGTTGCTGACTTCATCCTTAGCGCGTAGCGCGATCATTGCGCGTTGACGACGCGGCACAATAAGTTCGATTGAACTACCGTTGCTTAGGAAAGTTGTTGATTTATTGAAGTACAGTCGGACATTGCTACCTCCGTCGTTTTCTACCCAAATCACCCTCATAGTCGTATCGGCTTTTAGATACGCACCGATTAGTTGGTCTTTATCTGCCTGTGCGACCGTGCTTGCAAGGATGCTAAAGTAGTTACTAGCTGGTACGGTAGCGACTGAAGTTTTGATACCACCATACGATACGGATTTAGAGTAATCAGACGACTTGGACAGCAGTTTGACTGTGCCCTTGTCGCCACCATCAATATAGTACGATGCACCGTATTTTACTAGTGTGCTTTTGTTATTCGGTAGCCCGTTGCTTAGCCCGGAGTGGGTAAGGTAGGTGATAGGAAGTGTCGCGTTACCCAACGACGCTACATCGAGTTGGTTCGATGCTCGCATGTGGTGTACGCGCACCCATCTCGCTTCGCCATTGGCTACAGGGACGTAACAAAGGAACAACGCACCTACCGCCCCGTACCATGAGAAATCGATTTTCCACATGGTTACTTTAGTAAAGTCAACGTTGTATACAGAAGCGTCGGTTAGGGTCTGACCGTTAATTTGGATTTGGTCGCCAGGACGTTTGACGCCGATAATTGTCGGGTCGACGTTGGCGGTAGAAACATCAGACCAACGGACGATATTATCACTACGGCCGTTAAGCTGGTCATTGCTGAACATGGCACGGACCGGACGCCACTCGTACACCGTACGGTACTGGGGAGGAACACAAATCTTGAACCACTCCTTTAACGTGACGTTCTTAGTTCCCGGATCACTAGAGGCAGTGTTGTATTCTTTGCCCGCGCTTCGGTGAGAATCGAGACCGAAAGCAGCGTCGAATTCGTCATTTGAGATTTGAGTCGATCCCTGTACACTTACAAGCAAGTTCCAAACTTTGGCTGCACTAAAGGACTCGCTGGGGTCAGAATCGTATCCAAAACGGGCATCGTTGACGGCAGCACTGATAGAGCTTCCAGATACGGTAATTTCTGAAGTGAAATTAGATCCACCTCCTCGGCTCAGGTTGGTAACAATATCTTCCCAAAGACAGTGAGCATCTAATCTGATGTAGTCAGAACCTCCTCCTCCTTGAACACCGACTGGTTTTAAATGACCTGACCTTCCGTTGTAACTGGTATCGTAGTCGTCGGGATTAACATTTTCACGTTGATCAAGGGGGAACTGAAACTTACGACCGGCGAGATGCTCGACGAAAGAATTACTCGCATCGCGATATGCAAGACGGACTGCATAGCCAGAATTCGGTTCGTAATCTGACAAAGTATTGGGAGCAGATTCAACAGCACGTACATTAGACGGGCTGTAACACAAGCTTGGATCGTAAATAGCGGCTGCTACATAGCATAGTCCGTTACGGTAAATGACTGGATCGACACCCACTACGCCCCAGTTACCCTCTTTAATATTGCTCGTTCCGCTTAGAGCGGAAACCTCGTTCCAAGAGTAACCTGCAGGCTGGGACGGGGTCAGGGCTTGAGTACGACGAATACAACGGAAGTCGTTATTATCACCACTGTTAACAATTTCGAAGTAGTAGCCGTCAAACTTATCAAAGATGCCCCATTTCTTAATGGTCGGCGCACCCTTCATAATGTTGCGGTTGGGGGTCGCTTCGTCGTATGTGGATAACGTCCGATTCATTTTGACGCCCATGGTCGAAGACGAGACTCGGCCGGGCTGATAACGAAAGAATCGCTTTGATGTCAGTACGGTCGTCCGGCCTTCGCTTGCGACTAGTTCCGCGCCCGCCTCACGTTCGAGGTGATTTACGCCTGTTCCGGTATCCGGATCGTTTTCAAGGGGGATTTGAGACCATTCGGAGGGGTTGACGTCGTAAGTGTTAACGTCGGCGAAGATACCGAGGGCGACTTCAGCTCTAGGGATGCCGAGCAAAGATAGCGCTACCTCCGATTGAATTTTATTCTGTTCTTCAACAGGAATCGGGGGCTGATCCTCAGCGAATACGACTGGGAGTGAATTGACCGCCTTTTGTTGACCGAGGGGGACCGGGGCAGTTTTACCAATAATCGTTTGTTTGTTAGCCATGGGGATCAGAAGGAGTGGGCGATTAGGTTGCCGTCAGCGACGAAATAGTTAGACCGTTGAATGGACAAGCGGGGAGATCCTTGAAATTCAACCAAAGTAGTTGGAATGGTTGTTAAACCAGTTGTACCTAAAATTAAAGAATTAGTGTCAGAATCTATATTAATTACTGTATAAGAAGAGTTCTGATCCCATGCTCCGAGATTAGAGTTATTAAATCCAGAGATTCTGATTTTATCGTTTTCAGAGCTACTTTCAGAATACACCTGGAAGCTTAAAAGATCACTTGAATTTCTCAATTTTATAAAAATTTTATCTAAACTTGTATTTCTAATAATTGACAGAGGGCGGATATTTCCAATATATACCTCCGCTGTAACTTCATACATGTAACCGTTAACGTTAGTTAGCGTTTTTGTTGCCGGAAAAGTTTTACCACCAGCGGAGGCGGTAGTGATGCCGGGCAAAGTCAAGGAAAAAATACCAGCTTCAAGTTGTGCGGCGGTTTCAAGTACGCGGAAAGAACCAATAGCCGGAGTAGTTTTGATTCCAGCAGAATTCAGTGCGAAGATGCTCGCGTTTACGGAATTTTTCACAATCCCTACTGACTCACCACCTAACGTTACAGTCATGTA
>Ga0129333_10002329_pt1 | contig 17631 bp, 15 predicted proteins | sample CPB6_08_DNA_FD_94474 | JGI IMG/M metagenome (GOLD analysis project Ga0129333, IMG submission 94474) | Freshwater to marine salinity gradient microbial communities from Chesapeake Bay, USA - CPBay_Sum_0.6_0.8_DNA | ecosystem: Environmental > Aquatic > Marine > Coastal | place: USA: Chesapeake...
AAAGACGGGCGCGGACTACGTGCTGGGGCAAACACCCTCATCGGCCACGCTTGTCGGCGAGAGCACGCGGGGCGTCGGCGTGCGCCGCTACACGAATTTTCGATGACCTGCTGAGGGACTCCGCCATCCGGTGATCGCACCGGAACACATTCCGACCTTTTCGGCTGAAGTCGGGAAGTGGACAAATCCCGCGGCGCGGCTACGCTCTACAATTATGCGCCCTGCCCTGCTTGCCCTCCTAGTCACCACCCTCGTCGCTGCACCCGAAGCCACCAAGCGTCCCGACGACGACAGCCACTGGCAGAAGGCGTACCCCGCAGCCAAGGCTGGGCAGCGCCGCGTTGTCATCCACCTCGAAGCGAAGCCCGATGAGAACGACTGGAAAGTCGAGGTCCTCGTTGGCAAGACGATGATGACCGATGGCGTCAATCACGTCGGGCTCGGCGGGCGCGTCGAGGAGAAGACCGTCGAGGGCTGGGGCTATACCTACCTCGAGGCACCCGAATCAAAGGGCAACTGGTCGACGCTGATCGGCGTGCCGCCCGACAAGAAGCCGGTCGAGACCTTCGTGAGTTACGCGCCCTTCGGCCCCTTTCGCTACAACAGCCGCCTGCCTGTGGTCGTCTATGTGCCCCAGGGCTACGAGGTCCGCTACCGCTTCTGGAAGACCGCCACGCCCTACACCCAGGGCGAGGAAGGCTGAGCGAGGGGTTGCCATCCTCCGGCGACGCGGGATGAATGCGTCACCATGAAGCGGCTCTGGCCCGTCCTGCTCGCCTCGACCACCTGGGCGCTCGACATCTTCGTCTCACCGTCGGGCGACGACACCGCCGCGGGCACAGCCAATCGACCACTGGCCACCCTGGGCGCGGCGCGCGACCAGGCGCGGAGGTCCGGCAAGTTGGGTAAAGAGTCGGTCACGATCCATCTCGCCGACGGCACCTACTTCCTGCGCGACACCCTCGTGCTTGGCCCGGAGGACTCGGGCAGCGCCGAGCGCCCCGTCACCTACCGCGCCCAGAACGAGGGCAAGGCGGTGCTTTCCGGCGGTATTCCCCTCAAGCTCGACTGGAAGCCCTGGCGCGACGGCATTCTCGTCGCGGAGACACCGCCGGAGACCACCATCGACCAGCTCTTCGTCGATGGAACGCGCCAGATTCTCGCGCGCTATCCCAACTACAATCCCGAGCTCCGCTCCACGCCCTACCGTGGCGCCGCGGCTGACGCCTTCGCGCCGAGCCGCGCCGCCCGCTGGAAGGACCCCACCGGAGGCGTCATCCATGCCATGCACGCCGCGCACTGGGGCGGCTACCATTACACCATCACGGGCAAGGATGCCGCCCACAAGGTGAGCTATGTCGGCGGCTGGCAGAATAACCGCGGCGGTCCGATGCACCCGCGCGACCGCATGGTCGAGGGTATCCTCGAGGAGCTCGATGCCCCGGGCGAGTGGTTCCACGCCCGCAAGGCACGCTGCCTTTATTTCCTACCACCCAAGGGGCTCGACGCCCACGGCGCTGAATACGTGGGCGTCTCCCTCGCCGATCTCGTCGCCGTCCGCGGCACGATTGCGAACCCGGCCCGCGGCATCCGCCTCGAGGGCCTCGTCTTCCGACACGCCGCGCGGACGTTCATGGAGACGCGCGAACCCTTGCTGCGCTCCGACTGGACCTTCCACCGCGGCGCCGCCGTGATGCTCGCCGGCGCCGTGGACTGCGCGGTGAACGACTGCGAGTTCGACCAAGTGGGCGGCAATGCCCTCCTCGTCTCCGGCCACGCTCGCCGCGTCAATCTGCGCGGGCTCCACGTGCATGACTCCGGCGCGAGCGGCATCGCCTTCGTCGGCGAGGCCTCCGCGGTGCGCAACCCGCTCCTGCACTACGACCAGCGGCTCAAGGTCGGCATGCTCGACCGCAAGCCCGGCCCGAAGTCGGAGGAGTACCCGTCCGACTGCGTCGTCGAGGACTGTCTGATTGCGCGGGTCGGACAGGTCGAGAAGCAGGCCGCCGGCGTGCAGATCGCGATGGCGAGCCGCATCACGCTCCGCCAGCTGACCATCCACGAGACCTCGCGCGCCGGCATCAACATCGGCGATGGCTGCTGGGGTGGACATCTCATCGAGGGCTGCGACGTCTTCGACACCGTCCTCGAGACCTCCGACCACGGGTCGTTCAATTCCTGGGGACGTGACCGCTTCTGGGGGGCGACGTCGGATACTGATATCGAGCGCGAGCCCACCCTGCCCTTCCTCGATGCCATGGAGCCAGTTGAGATTCGCTTCTCGCGCTGGCGCTGCGACCACGGCTGGGACGTCGACCTCGATGATGGCTCGTCCAACTACCGCATCCACCACAACATCTTCCTCGCCGGAGGACTTAAGTTCCGCGAGGGCTACGGACGGCACGCCTGGAACAACCTCTTCATCAACTGCGGCTTCCACCCCCACGTCTGGTACGCGCGCAGCGGCGACACCCTCGAGCGCAACATCCTGCTCCGCGCGCACGCGCCCATCGGCATGCCCAAGGCCTGGGGCAAGTCGGTCGACCGCAACCTCTTCGCAGCCGAGGGGGACCTGCAGGACGCGCGTCGTCTCGGCGTCGACGCCGGCTCAACCTCCGGCGACCCGCTCTTTGTCGACGCCGCCCGGGGCGATTTCCGACTTAAGTCCGAATCGCCCGCCCTCGCCCTCGGCTTCGAGAGTTTCCCGACCGACACCTTCGGCGTGCGCAAGCCATCGCTGCGCGCGCTCGCCCCGCAACCGCGCATCGACCCCATCAAGCTCAACCCCAAGCCGTCGGCCGACACCGCCGGCGCAGCCCTGCGCTGGCACGGACTCGAGGTGCGCGACCTCACGGGCGAGGCCTACTCCGCGTTCGGGGTGTCCAAGGACACTCGCGGCGCCGTACTCTCCGCAGCCCCGCGCGGACACCCCATCGCAAGCGCCCCAGGCACCCAGACACTCGTGCTGGCGGTCAATGGGCAACCCATCGGCAGTGCCCGGGAGTTCGTTGACGCAGCGCGGCGCTCGTCACGCACGCTCGACCTCATCCGTGACCAGAGGCGGGTCAGCCAAGGCATCGACAAGGTCGCAATCACCCGGGTCGACATCGCCGACCAGCCCTCGCAGTTACCTGTGCGACCGGGACAACTACCTCGCCTCAAGGCCAGCTGGACCTCGAACCCGAAGCCGGCCAACGGACCCGCCAGTGAGCTCGGCGACGGCCAACTGGTTGCCGACTACGGACCGGTCTTTGCCAACGGGGTCCACGGACGCTACCTCGCTGATCTTGGTGCAAGCCAGCCGATCCGCAGCCTGCGCATCTGGTCATACGCACAAGCCCCCACGCGACTCCCTCAGCGTGTCACAATACTCGGCAGCAACGCTGAACAGGCACCGGAGAGTGCCGGCGACTGGACCTACCTCGGCACAATCGATACCACCGCGGAGTCGCGCGGGAACTGGCACCTTTCGACGACTCCGCTCAAGGGCGAGGCCCGCTGGATCCTGCTCCTACCTGAGACACCGGTGAACGACACCGAGAACACGGTCTACCAGGAGATCGAGGTCGGCGGCTGAGATGCAGGCCGGGATCAGGCGCGCTCCAGCACGATGGTCTGGAACTGCGAGCCCGAGGCGTAGCCCGGGGTGTGCGTGCGCCGGCACCGCAACTTGGCCGTCGCCTCTAGGCAACCGACGACCGCATCGCGGCCGACAAAATGGTAACGGTCATCCGAGCCGCGGTAGCTGACCAAGGCCTCGGCATGCTCGCGCGGCCAACCCAGCCGATCGGCCAATGCAGCGAGGTCCGCAGCGACCGTCGCGACACGATCCCAGACATCGCCCAGCCTCACGCCCTCCTCCGGACCGCGCTGCAACGCCATGCCAAGGCGAAGCTTCAGCCGGTTCATGTCGCTGATGCGTCCGGCGAGGAGGTCGGCGAGGACGGCCTCGGGAGCCTCGCGAACCTCCGGCAGCGCGAAGAGACGCACGAGCGCGAGGCCGCCCGGCGCGAGCAGGCCGGCGATGCAGGTCGCGAGCTCGGATTGCGCGAGCGGCCAGGGAAGCAGATGCCACCCGCCGTCGCAGACGACGAGGTCGATGGAGCCCGCCGCGTGCACGCGACCCAGCTGGCGCCAATCGAGGCAGACGACCCGCGAGGGTGATCCGGGCCAGACCGCCCGGATCATGGTCCGCGGAACGGTCGGCGGCATGGACCGTGGCGCCGGCCGGCCACGCAAGCCGGCAGAGTTCGGGCGTCACCCCTAGGATGAGCACGCGCGGGGGTCGGCCATGCCGCGCAGCCCAGCCCAGCCGGAGGCCTCCCGCTCGACGAAGCCGAGGTCCTCGGCGTGCGGGCGAAGCGGGCTGCCAATCGCCTCCCACCGGCGGGCGATCCGGCTCCAGTGAGCCGAATCACCGGGAGATGGCGGAGGCGTGGTCATGTCATCGTGCGACCGGGAGCAAGACACGGACGCGGGGAGGATGCAACCTCGCGGCTCGCCAGCGAGGCCGGTTCACACCAGAAGAACCACATGGCAGATCCCGAATGCTCCATCCGGCTGGCACCGCCCAAGGTCGACCGTGGCACGGTTCGCCTCGAGGGATGGCTGGACACGCCCGGCGCGCCCCCGCGCCACCTCTACTTCGAGTTCACCTGTCCCGACGCCGCCCAAGCCCGGCTCAACCCGCGGCCGTTCGTGCTGGCCTTCCTCCCGGTGGCGATGCGTCTGGGCTTGCCACTGCGCTGCGAGCACCCGATCGACCGCAAGGGACGCGACCAGCTTGAGCTGTGGCAGGCATGCTTCGCCGCGTGGCTCCCCACCCGTCTCAGCAAGATCGAGCTACGCGTGCCGACGATCGAGCCGGCAGCGAGCCGCGCGGGAAGGGGCGCCATCACCGCATTCTCCGGCGGCTCCGACAGTTGCCTGGCCGCGCTGACCTACCCGCGGGACGGCGACAAGCCGCTGGCCGCGGGGCTGATGATCCATGGCTTCGACATACCCTGCGACGACCCCGGATTCGAGGGGGCCTGGGAAAACTCGCGCGACCTGCTCACGGCCTACGGACTGCAGGCCTACCGGCTGCGCACCAACATTCGCGAGCCACGCCGACCGAGGATCTGCTGGGAACGCGAGAGCCATGGCATCTGGCTGGCGGCGGCGCTGGCGTGCCTGGAGCCCTGGTTCGACGCGCTCGTCATACCCTCGAGCTACCCAACGCGCCGACCGCGCATACCGTACGGCTCGAACCAGCTCACCGACCCGCTGCTGGGCACCGCGTCCGCCCCTGTCATCCACCAGGCGGAGGAACTGCGCCGCGCGGAGAAGTTCGCCCGGCTCGCGAGGGACCCGCATGCGTGCGGGAGGATGCGCGTCTGCTTCGCGAGCCCGCGCTTCGACCGAAACTGCGGTAAGTGCTTCAAGTGCGTGACCACGCAGGTGCTGCTCTGGAGCCACGGCGTGCGGCAGCCCGGCGCCTTTCCTGTCCGCGCGACCTGCGAAGACATCCGCCGCACGCAGGTCGAGGACCGCGACGCCGTGCGGCTCGGGGCGTTCATGCGCGAGGTGCGGGAGGCCGCGGCAACCGCGGGCCTGGGCGATGTGGTCAGCGCGCTCGACTCGGCTATCGAGCAGGCCGAGATTGCGGCGCGGCGCGAGGAACGCCGGCGGCGAATCCGCAACGTGCTGCTCAGGATCCTGGGACTCGCGAGATGACCGCGGCGGCCGTGCGGCGCGCGCGCCCGGCGCGGGCGCTCGGCATGAGCTCGGCGAGCTGGCGGCGGTTGGGAATCTCCACGCTCAGCTGCGCCGAAGGGGGAAGGCGGCCGATCCAGGCCGACAGGTCGAGACCTCCCTCGCCCGGCATCATCCGCGCGGTGCGCGCCTCGTCGCGGCGGGCCTCATCGGTCGGGGGCGCGGGCTTGGCGGGCGCATCGCAGAGATGCGCGAGCGAGAGCCAGGGACGGGGCAGCGCGGCGAGGGCGTCGAGCGACTCGCCCATGCGATGGAAATGCAGGGCGTCGACGAGCAGGCCGGCGTTGGGCTGCGCGGCGGCGCGGAGGACCTCGGTGGCTTGCGCGAGCGAGCGCACCGGATTCCAGGACACCGGCTCGAGGAGCACGGTGACGCCGTGCGGCGCGGCCAATCCGTCGTCGTCGAGCAGCGCGAACGGCGGGTCGTCGGGGACGGAGGCAACAGCCGGACGCTGACCGCATCGAAGCCGGCCTGCGCGGCCGCATGCACGGCCTCGACCGGACCGAGGTCGGGTACAGTCAGGTGATGCAAGGCGAGGCTGCGCACGCTCAAGTCGATGCGGCGAGGAATGCATCGAGATCCGGACCGAGCACGGCGCGGAGCGTCGAGACCGCTTCGAGCGGATTGTCCGTTGCATGAATCACGACCGCACCTGGCAAGACGCCGTCGAGCTGCGCGACGCGGTCGCGGATGACACGCTTGATGAGCACATCGGTGTGGGCGACATGCGGGTAACGACGACGGAGCTTGGCCGGGGACATCGGCACGGGCAGCGTACCAGGTACATCGGCGTTGCGACAAAGGAAGGCGAGCGTCGGTAGGACGGGATGGGTCCGACCTTTCTCGACCCAGTTGCCACCACGCGTCTGGGAGACAACCCGGGCCTGAGCCTCGGGGGAAAGACGCACCTCGCGCAGGATGGCGAAGCGCTCACCGATCATCGCGCGGGCAATCGTCTCCCCACGCTCGCCACCACAGTCATCACGCAGCACGAAGACCGTCAGGTTGCGGGCACGCTGGGCAAGCGCGGCATCGCGCTCGGACTCGAGTTGCTCGAGTGCGCGTAGCACAGGGTGGCGGTCGCCCCAGCGCGGCATGAGGTCGTAAGCCATCGCCCAGCCGACGGCGCGCAGGTATTCGTGAAATCCGAGGAGCGTGAAGGTTTCGGGCACCGCCTCACCGGCAGCGGCAGCGAGGCGCCGGACCTCGGCAGCGTAGTCACGCGTAGCTTGAGGTGTGGTCGGCAGACCGAGACCCGTATCGATACCGCTGAGGTGGCCCTTGTGGTAGACGAGGTGATAAAGGTAGGCGTGATAGGCGTCGGCGGGGCACGGAACCCAGACGCCGTTCGGGTGGCGCACGCGACGGGCGAGGATGCGCGCAGCGAGCGCCGGCATGTAGTAGGGCATGCCACGGTAGGCACCCCCGCGCTGCCCACCCGCCGTGTAGTAATCGCAGGAGACCGGGCCCGGTTGCGCGGAGGAGATGCGGCAGATGCGGTCGAGGGTGTCGTTGCCGACCAGATGATCGACATCGCGCGCGTGCCCGCGTTCCTCGGCGGGCGAGAGCGGCAGCTCGTCAGCCCAACGCAGGACGACGTACGGGATACCCGCGTCGTCGAACCTGCGGTAAAGCCCGGGGAGATCGGCAGTCTTGAAGCGCACGGTGCTGTGCCGCGCGCGAGCCTTCAGGAGCCGCAGGCCCATCCAGAAGCGTGAGAACAAGGCAAGCATCAGGTGGAGACGCGTCCAGGGCGAAGCGCGCGGCGGGCGCGGGTCGAGGGAGGCTCGCGGAGCAACGCGCTGACGCGCGCGACAAAGGCGTGTGTCTCGGCAGCCGGTCGCGCGCCAGCGAGTTCGGGCAACCAGGTCTCGGTCAGCTCAGCTTGCGCGGTCTCATCGGACTTCCGAATATAGTAGGCTGCGAGGTGCTCGAGGAGCCAAGGGGCGCCTGGCGGGTGGAAGGCGGCGTGCTGCCAATCAATCACGCTGAACTCGCCGTCCGAGGGGTTGAGGAGGATGTTTTCGTCGCGCGCGTCGGCATGGAAGGCGCCAGTCGCTTCCATGCGGCGAAGCGGGGCAATGGCGAGTCGGGCGGCCGCGAGCGCGCCCACCGCCGGGTCGCACGCCAGCGTCCGCAGATCCTGCCAGCCAGCAAGATCCTCCATCGCAAGTCCGGTTATGACGACCACGCCCAGACGACGACGCGTGAAGAAGGCCAGCGGACGAGGCACGGACATGCCGCGCTGACGGGCGAGTCGCATGTTCTCCAGCTCGCGCAGGGCATAGCGACGCCAAGCCAGCCAGGAAAAAGGGCTGCGCAGGCGACAGACCTTCAGGATGACGGTCCGTGCCGAACCCGGCACGGCGACGCGGACGACATAGCGACGCCGCCACTCCTTGAGCCATGCGGCACCAGGGGGTAGGACCGGCGAGGCGAGATCTCCCAGTATGGCTTCCATGCCGACGGGGAAGGCGACGTCGTCCATGACCTCGAATCGACTACCGTCTGGGGCCACCCGACAGGAGGCGCCGGACGACGACTCGCGGCGGTCTTGGGGAGGGGCTGAGGCCACGCAAGGGGTCTAAATCAGACCAACTGTCAGGCAACCCCAAAGCCCCTCTTCCCGCTTGCGCCACAGCCACTCCTGCACCTCCCTTCAGCAATGGCCACCCGCCTGCTCCTGCTCGACTGCGATTCGACGCTCAGCGCCGTCGAAGGTATCGACGAGCTCGGACGTCTCCGCGGCCCCGAGGTCTTCGCCCAGGTCGAGCGCATGACGGCCGAGGCGATGGATGGCGGCATCCCACTCGAAACCGTCTTCGCCCGTCGCCTCGACCTCATCCGGCCGAGCCGAGCCGAGGTCGACTCCATCGCCGCCAAGTACCTCGCGACCGCCGAGCCCGACGCCCCCGAGGCCCTGCGCCGCGTCCGCGCCGCCGGCTGGACCGTCGCGATTGTCAGCGGCGGCTTCACCGAGGCCATCCTCCCGCTTGCCCGCTCGCTCGGCATCGACCACGTGCACGCGGTGGGTCTGCGCTTTGATGCCGCGGGCAACTACGCCGGGTTCGACGAGTCCGCTCCCACCGCGCGCTCGCGCGGCAAGAACGCCGTCGCGCGGCGCCTGCGCGCCGAGCTCGGCGCGGACGAGGTCGTGATGGTCGGCGACGGCGCGAGCGACCTCGAGGTCAAGGGTGACGCCGACCGCGTCATCGGGTTCGGACGCTACGCCGTGCGTGCCAAGGTCAAAGCGGGAGCCGACGCGTTTATCACGCGCCTCGCCGACCTACCGCCACTCCTCGGAGTCTGAGCGCGTTCAGGCGAGCCCGAGCAACTTGCGCACCTGGCGCTGGCGGAACGCGAAGATGCGCTCAACCTTCGCCCGCACGAACGGGAAGGCGACTTCGCCGAGCGGCCAGAGCGGGAGGCGGTAGAGCACCTCGTCGTCGAGGCGCGTCTTGCCACCCTCGTCGTAGAAGGTGTGCGTGTGGTGCCAGAAGGCGTAGGGCCCCCTCAGTTGCTCATCGACGAAAGCATGCGGCGGATCCCAATGTGCGATGCGCGTGCGCCAGCGGAAGGGCACGCCACTTAACTTCAGACGGTAGTCGATGAGCGCACCTTCTCGTAAATCGATTGGCATCGGCGTGAGGATGCGGAATTCGAGCTCGGGCGGCGTAATTGCCTGAAGATTCCGTGCGTCAGCGAAGAACGGGAAGACCTTCTCGATCGGCAGCGGGAGGAGGTCGGAGGCGAAGAACCGGTGGGTACCCCGGGGTAGCTTCAGGGGCTCAGCCAGCGAATTGCGGCGGTGGGCGGCGAGAATCTTGCTATAGTCTGCCACGGGGGTGTGCGCCTCACGATGGGCGCAAAGCCGCTGGCATTGAAGCCTAAAGACGGGAGCGGTCCCGGCTGATTCCCCGCTTGCCCCCCACCCTCGCCCGCTTTTTCCTAGGAGACCCCTCTCCCCATGGCTTCCTCCCGCTCCCGCCTCCGGACCGTCGGCGCCTTCGGCAACCCCAAGCCTCGCCCCATCGGCTTCGTCCCCAAGCCCGCGCTGCCGAGCGACAAGGGACCGCGCTTCCGCATCCGCCACGACGAGGACCTCGGCAACAAGTGGAAGGCCTACACCATCGCCACCGGATTGCTCAACGGCCTCCTCGGGCAGAAGCCCGTCGGCCAGAAGGCCCTGCATGAGCACCAGCAGGCCATCATCGGCGCAACCAACATCTCGCAGATGATGTGGAATGCCGCCATCCAGGGAGCCGAGGGCGAGGAAAAGGCCTTCAAGGCGATCTCCGAGCTGCGCCACCCCGTGACCAAGGAGAACGTCGCGCCGCCGGCCGACGAGTGCCGCAAGCTCATCCGCGACCTAGTCGACCTAAAGAAGCGCCTCTACCCCGACGAGAAGCGCGAGATCGTCGAGTACGAGCGCAGCTTCGACCCCGACGGCACCTTCCACTTCCGTGTCAATGGCCTCAACATGAAGCCCGAGGGCCTCGTGAAGCCCGAAGGCACGGTCATCTGAAGCTCCCGCTTGCCTCCCGCCCGCGGGCGGTTGCACTGGGGGCATGGCCTCCCTGCTCTTCCGCAACGCCGAGATTGTCACCGATGGCACCCGCAAGGTCGGTGACGTCCTTGTGCGCGACGGGCGCATCGCCGAGGTCGGCAAGGTCACGGGCGGCGCCGATCGCGAGATCGAAGCCAAGGGCAAACTCCTCCTCCCCGGCCTGATCGACGACCAGGTCCACTTCCGCGAACCCGGCCTGACCCACAAGGCCGACCTCTCGACCGAGTCCCGGGCCGCCATCGCCGGCGGCGTCACGTCGTTCATGGAGATGCCCAACACCGTGCCGAACGCGGTGACGCGCGAGGCCGTCGAGGCCAAGTTCACGCGGGCCGCGGCGGTCTCGCCGGCCAACTTCTCCTTCTTCCTCGGCGCCAGCGCCCACAACATCGAGGAGATCAAGGCCCTCGACACCCGTCGCGTCTGCGGGGTGAAGATCTTCATGGGCTCATCGACCGGCGACCTCCTCGTCGACCGTCCCGAGGACCTCGAGCGCATCTTCGCCCACGCGCCCGTGCCCATCGCCACGCACTGCGAGGACAATCCGATGATCAAGGGCGCCGAGGCCGCCGCCCGCGCGCGCTGGGGCGAGGATGTGCCCGCCGCCGAGCACGCGCGCATCCGCTCCGCCGAGGCCTGCTACAAGTCCTCGCTCCTCGCGGTCAGCCTTGCCCGCCGGACCAACGCGCGCCTGCACGTCCTGCACATCACCACCGCCCAGGAGATCTCGCTCTTCAACCCGGGCACGCTCAAGGGCAAGCGCGTGACGGCCGAGGCCTGCGTCCATCATCTCTGGTTCGACGACCGCGACTACGCCCGGCTCGGCCACCGCATCAAGTGCAACCCTTCGATCAAGGAGCCGGCCGACCGCGCCGCGATCCGGCGTGCCGTAGCCGAGGGACGCATCGACGTGCTCGCGACCGACCATGCGCCGCACACCGCGGAAGAAAAAGCCGGCACCTACTTCAAGGCCCCCGCCGGGCTGCCCCTCATCCAGCACTCGCTCCTGATGTTCCTCGACCTCTGGCGCCAGGGCGTGCTCCCGCTCGAGACCCTCGTGCAACGCGCCTGCCACGCCCCGGCGGAGATCTTCGGCGTGATCGACCGCGGCTTCATCCGTCCCGGCATGTGGGCCGACCTCGTGCTCGTCGATCCCGAGCGCCCCACCACCGTCACGGCAGACAAGCTGCTCTACAAGTGCGGCTGGTCGCCGCTCGAGGGGCACACCTTCGGCTGCTCCGTCGCCATGACCGTGGTCAACGGCAACGTGGCCTACGAGGACGGCAAGCTGAGGCCGGACGCGCCGATGGGACGCGCGCTCGAGTTCCTGCCCGTCCGACGCTGACCGATGTTCAAGGTCCACGCCACCGACCCGCGGTCGGCCGCGCGACGCGGCACCCTTCGCACCAACCACGGCGAGGTCCAGACCCCCGTCTTCATGCCCGTGGGCACGCAGGGCACGGTCAAGGGCCTAACCCCGGACCAAGTGCGCGAGACCGGCGCGCAGATTCTGCTGGGCAACACCTACCACCTGAACCTGCGCCCGGGCCGCGAGGTCGTCCGCCGAGCCGGCGGTCTGCACCGCTTCATGGGCTGGGACGGCCCCATCCTCACCGACAGCGGCGGCTTCCAGGTCTTCTCGCTCGCCAAGCTGCGCACCGTCACCGACGACGGCATCCGGTTCCAGTCACACCTCGACGGCTCGCCGCTCTTCCTCGACGTCAGGGACTGCCTCGACATCCAGGACGCCCTCGGGTCGGACATCGCCATGGTGCTCGACGAGTGCCCGCCCTGGCCTTGCGACCGGGCCGCCTGCGAGGTCGCCGTCACCCGCACCCTGCGCTGGGCCCGCGAGATGCTCGCGCTCGCCGAGCGCACGGGCTTCCTCGCCTCCGGGCGGCACCTCTTCGCCATCAACCAAGGCTCGGTCTACGAGGACCTGCGCATCCGCTGCGCCGAGGAACTCGGCGCCCTCGGCTTCCCCGGCCACGCCATCGGCGGCGTCTCCGTCGGCGAGCCCGAGGAGGAGATGCTCCGGCAGGTCGGCATCGCCGCCCCGCGCCTCCCCGCCGGCAAACCGCGCTACGTGATGGGCGTCGGCACACCGACCCAGCTCCTCCGCATGGTCGCCCTCGGCGCCGACATGTTCGACTGCGTGATGCCCACGCGGCTCGCGCGCCACGGCTGCGCCTTCACACCCGACGGTACCGTGAACATCAAGAACGAGCGCTTCCGGGATGACCACGGACCGCTCGTCGAGGGCATGGACAACCTCACCTGCCGGCGCTTCAGCCGAGCCTACCTCCGCCACCTCATCCACTCCGGGGAGATGCTCGGGGGCACCCTGCTCAGCCTGCACAACATCCACTTCTTCCAGGACCTCATGGCCCAGGCCCGGCTGCACCTCGAGCAGGGCGACTTCACCCCATGGTCGACGGCGTGGATCACCCGCTACGAGGCGGGTCAGAAGGCCCAGGGCGACCTGCTCCCCCCGGGGGACTGAGCGTTTCTTTTCTTGCCCCGGGGCGGGCCGCCCGCCTTTGTGGAAGACCCGGTTGACGGTCGCGTAGCTCAGTTGGTTAGAGCGCCACATTCACATTGTGGATGTCACAGGTTCGAGTCCTGTCGCGACCACCACCGGGGATTGGTCGGCTCCGATCCGGGGCTATTTTCGTATTATAAACTGGTTTATAATAACTCTATAGCGTGTTTATTCTATAAAGTAGTTGAAGATTTACGGGGACACTGCTTTGTCGCTCGTTCTCCGCCGTATGTCGAAGCACGCCGCTAAGCCCGACCCCGCCTGCCCCCTCCTCGCCAAGATCCGGGAGCTGCACGCGCGGAGGAAAAACTGCCGCCTCGATATCCGCGCCGACCTCTGGCTCCACTACGGCGGCGACCATGTCGAGATCAACCCGAACGCCTTCCACAAGAGCGTGGCCCACTGGCTCCACAACGCCGGCCTCATCGAGCAGGACCGCGTCGACGACGTCGCCGCCGCGCTCTACTGCCTCGGTGTCACCAATTCCAACAACCTCTTCCAAAAGGTCCGGCAGGGTAAGCTCGACGGCAACGGCATCGGCAAGAACGGCCGCCGCAACGGCAAGGCGCGCAAGGGCTGAACCCCCGCCGGGGCGTTGACAGCGCCCAGCCGCCGGGGTTATCCTGCGGGATGGAACGTCCCTCTCCCCGCCAGGAAGCCGCCGCGCGCTCCCGCCGCGCGATGGAGGAACGCTTGGCGCGACTCCGGGAGAAACTCGGCCTGAAGGGCAACGCCGCCCCTCTGCCTGGCGAGGCCGCCTTCGAGGACACCGAAATCGGGCGCGCCCCCGGCCAGTTGCCCGCCGCCTCCCCCTTCGAGAGCCAGGGACCGACCAAGTTCCGGGCGCTCTGCTACGACGAGCATTCCGTCCGCACGACCGAATTCGCCGACATCGACTCGGTGGGCAAGCTCGTCGGGCAGCCGGGATTGGTCTGGATCCAGGTGCTCGGGATCACCGACCCCCAGATCGTCCACATCATCGGCGCCTTCTTCGACATCCCGATGCTCGCGCAGGAGGACATCCTGACCGCCGCCTCCCGTCCCAAGTTCGAGCAGTACGGCGACCACGTCCTCACCATCGCCCGGGCGGTGCGCGTGGGCGTGACCGACGACACCCCCCGCGGCCAGCAGATCTCCATCGTGACCGGACCCGGCTTCGTCATCTCCTTCCACGAGAACGACGACCCCGTCTTCGCCGCGGTCGAGCGACGCATCGCCGACAACAAGGGCGGCATCCGCAAATGGGGCCCCGGCTACCTGCTCTACGCCCTGCTCGACACCCTCGTGGACCGACTGCTCGTCCAGACCGAGGAGATTGAGGACGCCATCACCGAGATGGAGGACCGCATCCTCGTCGGCAACGACAGCTGGGACCTCGGCGAGGTCTACCAGCTCAAGCGCGTGGTGGTGCGCCTCAGCCGCCTCGCCCAGCCCCTCAAGGACATGGTCAGCGTGCTCGAGCACTACGAGCACGGCCTGCTCCCCCCGAGCATGGACATGTTCTTCCGCGACCTCTACGACCACGCCATCCGCGCCGCCGACCGCATCGAGCACGCGCGCACCATCCTGCAGGACCTGCAGGAATACCACCACACCCTGCAGGAGAGGAAGACGAGCGAGATCATCCGGTTGCTCACGGTGATGTCATCGGTCTTCATCCCCCTCACCTTCGTGGTCGGACTCTACGGCATGAACTTCCACCACATGCCCGAGCTGGACCACCCCTACGGCTACTACATCGTGCTCGGGGTGATGGCGGTCTTCACCGTCGGCATGCTGCTCTGGTTCCGGCGCAAGCGCTGGATGTGACCGCGGGCGACCGGGTCAGGCGCAATCGAGGGCGTCGACATCGAGGATGTCGGCCACGTCGTCCCCGCCGAGCAGTCGCTCGCGCAGGGGCCGGAGCACGCGCAGGAACGGGGCGACCGCGGGCACGAGGTACCAGACATGGTGCCGGTGCATCTCCTGGATGCGCGCGATCGGGCAGGCGGTCGGCCCGCGGATCTCGACGTTGGCCGGCAACGCCTTCTCCAGCTCGCGCACCCAGTGCTCGGCGGTGAAGGTGACCTTCTCCTCGTTGCGTCCGCGGAAGACATGACGGATGAGGTGCCGTCCAGGCGGGTAGCCGAACTCCCTGCGGCGCTCGAGCTCGGCGGCGGCGAAGCCCTCGAAGTCGCAGCGCTTGGCGAACTGAATAGGGTCGGAGGCAGGCTGGAAGGTCTGCACGACCACGGCACCCTCGAGGTCGCCGCGTCCGGCCCGACCCGCCACCTGGGTGAGCAGCTGGAAGGTGCGCTCGGCGGCGCGGAAGTCGGGCATCTGGAGCGAGAGATCGGCGTCGAGGATGCCCACGAGCGTGACGCGTGGAAAATCCAGCCCCTTGGCGATCATCTGGGTGCCGAGGAGGATGTCGATGCGCCCGGCGCGGAAGTCGGAGAGCACCTGACGGAAGAGGTGCTTCTTGCCCATGGTGTCGGCATCCATACGCGCGAGCCGCGCCCGGGGGAAGAGCTGGGCGATGACCTCCTCGGCCCGCTGCGTGCCATGACCCTTCCACCGAATCTCCGGCGACTGGCAGGTCGGGCAGGTCGTGGGCGCGGGCGCGCGGTGGTCGCAGAGATGGCAACGCACGGTGTGGTCCGTGCGATGCAAGGTGAGCGGCACGCTGCAGTGCGGGCAGGGCACGGCGACGCCGCAGGCGGGACAGACGCAGGCCCGGGAGTGGCCGCGACGGTTGAGGAACAGGATCGACTGCTCGCGGCGGGCCAGGCGCTCGCGGAGGCCGTCGACGAGCTCGCGCGCCAGCACGGGCGAGCCCTTCGCGTGCAGCACCTCGCGGCGCATGTCCACGATGCGGAAGGCGGGCATCGGCCGGTCATCCACGCGCTTGGTCAGGCGGACCAGCCCGTAGCGGCCAGCCTGGGCGTTGGACCAGGTCTCGAGCGACGGCGTGGCGGATCCCAGCACGCAGGTCGCACCGGTCAGCTTGGCCCGCATCACCGCGACGTCGCGCCCGTGGTAGAGCGGTGTCTCCGACTGCTTGAAGGATGGCTCGTGCTCCTCGTCGACCACGATGAGCCGGAGGTCGGGCAGCGGGGCGAAGACCGCCGAGCGCGCGCCCACCACCACCCTGGCCTGCCCGAGCGCCATCGCCATCCAGGCGTCGAAGCGCTCGCCCGCCGAGAGGTGGCTGTGCCAGACGACGACCTGCGTGCCCAGGTCGGCGAGCCGCGAGCGCAGCCGCCCGACCGTCTGCGGGGTGAGCGCGACCTCGGGCACGAGGAAGATCGCCGAGCCACCGGCGGCGAGCGCCTGGCGGATCAGCGAGATGTAGACCTCGGTCTTGCCCGAGCCGGTCACGCCGTGGAGCAGGTGGGCGCGAAACTCCCGCCGGGCCAGACCCTCGCCCATCGTCGCCACCGCCGCGGCCTGCTCCGGATTGAGCGTGTGCCCGGCGGAGGGAACGACCTCGGCGTCGGAGAACGGGTCGTCGTAGGCCGTGCGCAGGATGACCTTCGCCTCCTCGGACACGAGACCCTTGGCGATGAGTCCGTCGACCGCGGTCTGACCGATCCCGAGTCCGTCGACCGCCTTCGCTCGGTCGGCCGGACCGGGCTGCCCGGAGAGGTAGTCGAGCACCAGGGCCTGCTTGGGCGCGCGGCGTCGCAGCGCGGCGAGCTCCTCGTCCGTGGGCTTGCGCGCCAAGGTCAGGAGCCGGCGGAGGACAGGCCGCACGCCGGTGCGCACTGCGGAGGGTAGGACAGTCTCGAGCACCGAGTTGAAGCTGCAGCCGTAGTACTCGGCCATCCACTCCGCCAGCCGACAGACATCGGGTGTGAGCACGGCCTGCTCATGCTCGAGCGCGGTGATGGGACGCAGGCGCGTGCCCTCGGGGGCATCGGCCGGCACCTTCCAGACCACGCCGAGTCGGACGCGATTGCCGAGCGGGATGCGCACGAGATGGCCGACCTTCAGCGTCGGGAGCAAGGCACGCGGGATGGAATAGGTATAGGGCCGCGATCCCCCGTCAAAGGGGACGACTTCCGCCGCGCCGGCGGCGATCTCTCCGAGGAGGTCGGGCACGCCCCACCCTCGCCCCGACCGCGGCGGGATTCAAGCCAAGGGCTTCTCTGGGCGCGAATGCAGGGCGATCCGGACGCACATCAGCGCCCACATGCACCCGATGGCATTCGCCACGGCCAGCTGCAGGTCCTCCGGGAGGCTGTAGAAGATGGCCGTGCCGGGAATCCAGACCAGCCAGTTGGGCAGGAGGTTGGGCACGACGATGCGACGGTACCAACCCGCTCCGAGTTGGGCACGGAAGGCGCGGATATCCCAGTTAAGGTCCTTCCAGAGGTGCGAGAGCGCGTTGAAGGGTGCGCCGACCAGCATGGTGAAGACAGACATGTCGCACGCGACCTTCGCGAGGACGATGCCAGGCGTCAGCGGAGCCCCGGGCTCGGGACCGAAGAGCAGCGTGAGCAAGGCGTAGAAGCGGTCGACCACCAGCCCCATCAGCCCCCACCAGATCATGCTGTGCAGCAGGTCGCGCCAGGGATGCGTCGGACGTAGACGCGACAGCGCCATGCGCAGGAGCCAGGGAATAAGCCCCGCGGTCAGCGAGGTCGATGTGACCGCGAAGAGGAGCGGGTTGGCCCGGCGCACCGCGGCGACAGACTCCATCGCGGCATGCACCGCGGGCACGTGATAATAGGCCACCGCGAGCAAGGCGGCGGATCCGAGCACGAGCGCGGCAGGAAACGCGACCTCG
>Ga0129333_10002330_pt1 | contig 17630 bp, 13 predicted proteins | sample CPB6_08_DNA_FD_94474 | JGI IMG/M metagenome (GOLD analysis project Ga0129333, IMG submission 94474) | Freshwater to marine salinity gradient microbial communities from Chesapeake Bay, USA - CPBay_Sum_0.6_0.8_DNA | ecosystem: Environmental > Aquatic > Marine > Coastal | place: USA: Chesapeake...
CGTTCTTGTCTGAACAAGCCCCTCAACTTATTCCAATGATTTTGACTGGGGGCGCAACCGCTGCCATATCTGCTGGACGAGCATCAGCATCGGCATTGGCAAAAGGCGCTACAAAAGAAGCGGCTGCATTAGCAGCAAAAGAAGCCGCAGTTAAAGCGGGCACGACAGCGGCGATCCAAACTGGCGCGGTCATGCAGGGAACGGACGTAGGTGCAGGCGCTTACGATGAAATATTCAAAGAGTTGTCTAAAACAATGCCGCCGGAGCAAGCAGCGGCAGAAACTATTAACAAAGCTCGGCTCGCTGGTGTAGCTGGCTATGCGCTTTCTGTTCTTGCCAATCGGTATTTGCCCGGTGCAAGTGCTATGGAAGAAGTGCTGGCAGGTAAAAAACTTGCTGGTAGTCGCATTGGCACAGCCATTGGAACTGGTCTCAAAGAAATCCCCGGTGAGAATATTGAAGAAGTTGGTGGTCGCATAGCGCAAAACATTGCGGCGCAGCAGGCCGGGCTTGATCGGGGTACTCTTTCAGGGGTGGGTGAAACCGCAGCTATGGCTACAATCGGCGCTGCCGGTATGGGTGGTGGGGCTGGCCTACTTGCTGGGCGTCAGCGCATGCCTGACGTATTGCCCCCGCTGGAAACAAAACCTCAAGAACCGGAACAACCCGCCGCGCCAGAGCAATCTACTACTCCATCAACAATAGAGAGTTTCTTTGAAGAGAAAAAACCTGTTGCTCTCACAGATAAAGTGGCCGCTATGCAGGCGGAGTACGACAAGCGCGAAGCTGAAATCAAAGAGATGGAAGCGCGTGGGGTGTCGCTTACAAATAAAGAGCGTGGATACTTACTTGGAAAACGCAATAAAAATAAAAAATTAGCGGACAAAATTAAAGATGCGCTTACTCAGACAACTCCGCCGGGAGAAGAAGATGTTACAAAACCTAACACAGAAGCAGCTGGAGCAAGCGTTCCAGTGGCTGGTGGACCCGCTACACCCGGACCCACCGAAGTACCTGCCGGAACTGACACAAGTGGAGTGGCTCCTGTTACAGAACCTCCTGCAAAACCTGCTGTTGGAGAAGGAGGAGAGTCCCCTTCAATAATTCCTATAAGACCTTTAACCTCAACCACTACTGGAGAGACTCTTGGCACTCAAACCACTCAAGCCCAGCAAACAGAACCGCAAAAACAAGAAGCGCCAGCCTCAAGATCAGTAGTAAAAACTGTTGAGACTACGCGCAAAACCAAGCTCGATTCTGATTCAGCTTTCCTTGATTCAATGTTTGGTGATGATGGCCTGCCTTCTCGCGGTACGGCAGCAGCAACGACTGAACAAGAAAAAATAGATACTAAAGTAAACGCGATGGCGGCGGACTATGGTTTAGCCCGTATGCAGGGCGAGTCTACTAACGACCTCGCAAAACGCATACAGAAAGTTATAGTAGAGCGACGTAAAGCCGAAGAAGAGTTTGTTCGTCGTACCACTGAGGGTGGAGAACCCGTCGCAGCTATTGAAGACGAATTACTATCACAGCAGTCTCTTATAAAAAAGAAGCCAATTCAAATCTCGGCTGAACAGCAGGATATGTATGAAGAAATGCGTCAGGGATTTAATGCCGGAGTAGAAGATGAAACGGCTGAATTGCCCGCGTTTGATAAGTTAACGCCTGATGAAAAAGTTAAATATTTTCAAGAAAACATTTCTCGTAACAGTTGGGATGAACATGAACGCGCCGCAGAAAGCCTATCAAAATATATTGGATCTAAGCGAATTGAAGCGGAGGCTGTCGGACGAGAAGCCACTAAGCGCGACGAAGATAAAAAAGCAGCAAGCGTAGAAGCAAAAGACTTAGTGCGTGCGCGTGATTCATATCAGCGTGAACGTTCAACTTTTAGTCGTAAATCAGGAATTGCTTATGACTTACCCCTCTGGGGTGATTTATCCGAGGAAAGTAAAAAAGCCTATGCCGCAATAAATAAAACAGATACGGCACTTGAACAGGACATGGCGTTTCGGGCTGTTAAGAAACAGGTACAGAAAGAAAAAGAGGCGGAGCGTTCTCGCTTTGGGGTAGAGGAAGCGGAAAGTCGGGCGCTTCAAGAAATGGAAGCCGCCGCCGAGCGTGCTCGTGCTTCTCAGCCCGCTGGTAAAGGTGAAGTTCTTCCCCTTAATGTATTAAAAATGCTGGCAAGGGGAGATATTAGTGGGGTTCTTCAATATCTAAACCTTAACGGCAAGGGGGTAAAAGCCAAAAAAGAAAATGTTTTAGGCATGGGTAGGGCAAAAGTTAGAGATACTGTTGCTCAGAAAATATTTAGATCCCTTGCTGGGGCATTAGCTAATGTTGAAGGATTAAAAGTTAACGTTGTATTTGACCGCAATATGGTTTACGACCAGATTGCCAGATACGATGCTAATACCAATACGCTGTATATCGGGCCAAATGGATTAGATGAAGCAACAATTCTGCACGAGCTTGTTCATGCGGCGACTGTAAAAATTATTCATCAGTTCTTTACCGATAAAACTAAATTAAATGCTCGGCAGATAGCCGCTGTTGAACAGATACAGACAATAGCTTCATACGCTAAGCGTTCATTAGGATCACGTTTCCCCAACGCATTTGAAAACTTGTACGAGTTCGTGGCTTATGCCATGACTGATATGGATTTTCAGAATGAACTTGCGCGTACGCAGGTTCCGGGTGTAGCAAAAGCAACTGCGCGATCAGCGGAAGACACTAAAGCGTTGGAAGAAGCGGCAACGGGCGCGGAGTTAGAGCGTGGACTTGGTAGGACTACTGAGCCCCCCACATTGTTCAGTAACCTTTGGGATTACCTTACCGGCACTTTGGCATGGATGTATGGATTATTTCGTCCAGAACAAAAACAGACTGGGATTCTTCTACCCACTGAAAAAACTCGGGTCGGTAAAAAAGTAACTTTTGAAAAGCATATTGCGCCCGTTAAAGACCGGCAGGAGCGCCCCGAAACAGCTAGAGACGTTGAAGCACTTTCCCCCGAAAAGTTATTTGACAACCCGGAAAAGGAAGCAAATGAAGCCACTATCCCCCCAGTACCGGGGGAAATGGTTGCAAAAGGCGGGGTTACAAATCTCCAACGCGCTGTTCTGCGTGAACCGGGATACAGAGGCAATCTTTTATTAGAAGCCGCCGCCGCAGTTCAAGAAATTATGGCGGCACCAGAAGGTGGTATTGAAGCTCTTGCTGGTAAAGAGACTGTTAGTTCCGAGTTGTATGCCAAGAAACCCGCCGGGAAGCAAACACGTCAAAAAGCTCCTCCAAGAGATAACTCAGTTGAAGCAATTCTCAAACGTAATGAATTGCCGGAGTTATCTACAGTGTCGCAGCTACGTAAACAATGGACAGGACGTAAAGCATATAACCTTCTTAAGAAAAAATTCCAAAATAGCCGCGATGCAATTAAACGCGTAGAAGACGCCGCCGTGCGCGCAGGTAAAATTATTTTTGATGGAAGTAAGATTAACGCGATATATAACGCTATTGTTTTATCATCTGGTCGCGCTAAAGATTTATTTCTTACCAAAGTTGAACCATCAGCCGCTAATCTGCGTAAAGCTATAAATGATTACGCTAAGAAAACAAACCAAACAGTAGAAAAAGCAACGCGCGATTTGCACGTCATTGCAATGGCTATGCATGAGGGGGAACGCCGTGATGTTAAATATATGCTTAATGTACCGTTGAGCACCGCTAAAACTAACATTACATTACCTAGTGGTAAAACGCTTAACATAGCCCCATCTGAATACCGCATCAAAGTGATGCAGGCAATTTTTTCTGGAAAGCTATCCAAAACTGATGTAGTAGCATTGCGTAAATCTTTAGATGCCGTTATTGCAAAGCACAAAGACACTACTGGATTTTCCGGTATAAATGCTGCTGAACCAGCTGGATATAAAAATATTGACCGTAACTCTGAAGACTATAACGTGGTAGGCGGGTACTCTCCCGCTGACATGCAGCGAGTATTAGATACTCTATATACCAAAGAGACTAAGGGAGTTGTTGATGCAGCTATGAAAGCTATGCAAGGGCTTCATAAAGCTACGCGTGAACTAGATAAAGAATCTAATTATTGGTCTGCCCCTGTCCAAAGTGTCGTAGATTTTTACGGTTGGAAAAACTATATCCCCCTAAAAGGTAAGCAACACTTTGTTGGAAAAAATGATGACATGCTGGATTTTAGTGGACGGCGCTTGGGTAAAGATTACCAAGAATCTTTTAGTGGACGGCGCTTGGGTAAAGATTACCAAGAATCACAGAATCCATTTGAAGGGCGTGAAACTGAATCTGACAACTCTTTACTCCAATCAATGGCGGACGCCACGCGCGCCGCGATGCGGGCTGGTCGTAAGGACGTAACACTTGCTATTAAGAATGCTGTTAAAGATAAGTTACTGCATGGAGAAATTGTTGCGGAAAACATCCCGTTTGCTGACAGGCAAAATATTCCTGATATGGAAGATAAAAAGGGAACAAAACTTAATGGCCCCAATTTTATTTACCATTACAAGTCAGATGGTTCTATTGACGTTATAAAACTTAGTGACAAAGACCAGCGCGAAGGAATCAAGCGTACGTATCAAGAGTCACAGCCGCTAATTGATACACTGAATACCGTAACAAGTACGATTGGACAACTGCATACTCGATACAATGTTTCGTTCGCACCGATGAACTTCTTCCGTGACGCACTGACCAATGCGTTTACGATGGGTGCTGAAATGGGACCAAAGGTAGCCGCACAATATATCGGCTCCATCATGGCTAAGGTTGTAAACGGTGGCTTATATAAAGCAGGAAAAGTAGCTCGACTGTATGAAGGCGGTAATTTTGCCGAGATTGCTCGTCTAGCTAAAAATGATCCGTATATAGCCGCAATGTATGCGTACATCCAAGAGGGCGGTAAAGTCTCATATCTGCAAGGCATTTCATCAAAGTCGCAGCAACAAGAACTTCAACGTGATCTGAAGAGCGGTAATATAAAGAAAGCAAAAATTGCCACAGATAAGGTTTTGGATATTTGGGTTGATATGTTTGAGTTGGCTAGCCGCACCGCCGCATATGAGATAACTAAATCTCAAGCAATGGCGCAAGGGCTAAGTGAAGCAGCCGCATCTAAAAAGGCTGCTGGATACGCTAAAAACCTCGCCAACTTTGAGCAAGTAGGTGAATGGGGAAGAGCCGCAGGCGCGATGTTTATGTTCTTCCGTCCCGCAGCTACCGGCGCAGTAAGAGCTATTGAAGCCCTTGAGCCAGCTTTCCGAAGTGTTGAATCCGCGATGGCTGATCTGCCAGAAGCTGTACGTAAAGACCCGGAAGCAATCAAGAAATTTAAAAAAGACTATGCTGAAAAAACGCGTAATGCCAGAATAGTCTCGTTAGGTCTTTTAGGGGTTGGGGCTACGGTATATGCGATGGCTTACGCTTTGGCAGATGATGACGATCAAGGACGTAATAAAGTTGCAACTGATGACGCCACGCGGTGGAGCCGTTATGCTAGGTTCTTTATTCCCGGTATGGAAACACCGCTACAAATTCCGTGGGGATTTGGTTTAGGTTCTTTTGCCGCTGCCGGAGCGCAAATTGCTTCGATTGGAATGGGTAATACATCCATAAAAGACGCGCTAACTAATACCGCGTTAATTGGACTTGACTCGTTTTTACCGTTACCCGTATCTCGGATAAACCCAATGGAAAAGCCAGCAGCATGGTTAATGGATTCTGCGTTACCGAGCGCGTTGCGACCATTCCTTGAGTGGACAATGAACGTAGATGGACTAGGAAGAGAAATCTACAACAACCGTCAGTCGCGTTATGGCGATGCGTATACAGGCGGAGACAACATTCCAGAGATTTATAAGTCAGCGGCAAGAATGTTATTTAATGCAACGGGTGGCGGTGTAGATATAAGCCCAAACACTCTTTACTTCTTTGCCAATAATTACTTTGATGGCATCAGTCGGCTCGGTGCGGGGGCTATGAATATCGGCATGGTTGCCACTGGAGAGAAAGAATTTAATCCTAAGACTGACACTATCCTGTTTGATAGCTTCTTTGGCGCACCGTCAAATGTTGATGCGAGGCAGTTTTCGAACGCAGAGAAAAAGATTTTGGATATACAAAAGCGACTAAATACGCTTAAGGCGAACAACACAGAAAAATATGTTGAATACATTACTGAAAATCCAATGGATCAGTATATTGTTGATATGTATAACCGCCGGGTAAATCAGACCTTGCGTGATCTACGTGAACAAGCAAACAAGTTCCGTAGAATGCCTGACCTATCGCCAAAAGACCGTAATGATCTGGTAAAGATGACTGTTGGAGCACAAAATATGGTCAAACGCAATATCCTAGATACACTAGATATACTTGACTTTAAGTATTAACCTACCCGCCACGCCCTGACACCGAGAACACCTTTCTCGTGTCGAGGAAATGCCTTCATAGACACGCCTACTTTTTTAGACGTACTATCTATGATGTAAATTAAATGCGATGGACGCATTGTAGGAATAAAAAAGCTGTCCCCCACCCGCATAAATTGGAAAGGGAACAGCCATTCTGGTTCATCTTCAGGCAGTAGTGGCAGTGGCTTCTTTGCCATTCTCTTCTACTTTCGGGAATAAGTGCGACAGATCAGTTGTAATAACGTATGCTTGTACATTAGTTGTACCAACCGCTTCGCTCCACCCCGCCGCCATTTGCTTACGTACTTTGCCTTTCAGCATCCCCGCCTTAGTCATACGGCCTTCAAAGTCTTTGACGCCCAATTTAATTTCGTGCAAGTATTGCTTGAGAGCAGATGTTGAAATATAAATCGTGCTTTCATCTACTTCAGCCCGAATGTATAGCGGGCCACGCGGAGAGACAGTAGTTTTGTGCTCGCGGATAACCAGCATATTCTGGATATTTTTATTAATAAAATCACCTAATACATCTTCCCGTGTATCAGCGTCGGCGCGGTGTTTAGTATTAATAACTTCACGGAATTTTACGCCCATCACATCCATGATACGGTCCATGTCTAAATCCAGCATATCCATATCTCGTAAGATACGCGCTGCCACAGACACAACTACTAATAGATTTGCCAGAAATCTATACTCGCCACTGTCGCTGTATGTAGAAGCTACTTGCATGAACTCTACTTTGATACGGCGCATCAATTCGTCTTTGCCAATGCGTAAAAGTTCTTGAATAAACATCGGACCGGCATGCCCGTAGTTAGTCTTAAGCGGCTCAAACATTTCTAAGCCTCGCTCAAGAGTTAGCTCGTAGCCGCGCACAGATGGTTTAGTGATGCGTGGCTCTAGGATACGCATCTCTTCCGCTGTGGTATTATTTTTGTATGTAGATATAATGTCGATTAAACTATTGTTTGTTGTAATAATAGTAATCAGGCGTGTAATAAATTCAGTCTCGCGTTCCTGATTTGCTGATGACATTAATCTGAGTTTTGGTCGCCCAGCCGATGTCTTATATACAACGTCGGAAGCTACTTTGCCATCAAGATTAGTCTGCTCATCTAAGCCAAACGTAATATTCTTAGATGTCACCATACGCTGAACAAGTGCATTAGGTGTCGCGTCGTTGATTGTCAGATTCTCTGGTGCTCCCCACACGCTCATCGCGCCGTTCAGTGCGCCCGTCTTACCTGCGCCCGAATCACCAAACAACGACAAGACGATGCCGTTTACGTTTGTAAACTCCATCAACGGGGTAGCAAACCCGCAAAGCAGTGTAAAAGCATGGTACTCATAGCCCGGATCATTAAACATCCGTACTGCTTTACGCCACGACTCATAATCCCCCTCCTGCTTAATGTGCCTAACAATATTTTTGGAAGCCGGGGACGGTGGGCACGGACGTATTTCTCGCGCAAAATATTCGTTTACGCCCAACACAAATGATTCATGGTCTTCTGTCCACCCTTGTTGAATTCTCATAATATCTGCTCTCCTAGTTTGAACTAAATAACTAGCCCACTTCATGATGTAACTAGCCAACCGTGGGCCGTGCGTTGGCTCAAAAGTTACACTGTTAGCTGCAAGAATAGCTTTGAGTTTGTCTATTGCTGTTACATCTTTCAGCGGAAGTAAAAACTCTTTGTCTTTATCATGTGGGAGTGCTAAGCGCATAAGCAAGCACTCTCCGTCATGTGGGCTATACAGCCTCTGCAACGGATACAGATCGTTAGGAACCAACATTTCCGGATCCATTGGTATCTTTTTGCCGTCCTTGGTGATCCTTGGTGGGGGTTGATAGTAGACACCGCCGTTAATTGGGCGAAAATATGGTTGTAAGAAGTCTGGGAAGACTACCAATTCTTTGGCATTCGGGTTATCCCGAACTGTGTTCTCTTCTTGCGGGGCTTCACTGGATTGCTCTGTAATAGGCTCTGTGATAACTGATTCGTCGGGGGCCAGCTTAAGGCTTCGGGCGAGCATAATAGGCCCCGCTTTTCCGAGTCGGCCTCGGTGAGGACATCCCTTGCATCCAGCGGAGTTTTCTCGCTCAAAAGCGTCGCAGCTGTGGGCCCAACTTGCTTCTCGTAGGGATTGAGCAGCTTTTCGTTCAGTTTCGCTGTGGGAGTAACCGGGATAATCTTCTGACAGTTTATGTATGGCTGTAGCGCCATCAGAACACCTAGTGGCGACAGATATTCCAGCGTACCACAACGGCTCTGGACAATCAGCCGCGTTGATGATGATATGTCGGATTTGTTCACAGCCGTTTCCCTCAAGGCTAGCAAGTGCCAGCTTTTCAAATATGTATTCATAATTGCCGTTCATTTTGTCGAACAGCGCCTGAGTCTCTTCATCTAGTCCATGTTTTACATCTGATAGATTAAACTTCTTCTGTGTTTCGCCTAAAATCTCAGCCCACATACCAAACTCAGTCGGTCCATCCCCGTCCTGAATGATTTGTACTGGCAATGGCTCACCCTTCAAGTTGCGTGTGCCGGGGGCGCGTAAGATACGTGCTGCATCAGCAGTAACAACCTCATCTATTCTTAGCCCTCTATCAATACAAAAGTCCTTAAACTTCTCTGCGTAAGGCTTCCATTCCTCCGAGGGAATATTTTCCGTAAATATCCAGTATCCGTGAACACCGCGTCCTGAGTTAACGATGATTGGTTGGGGTAATCGATTAGTAGTTGCAAATTTTTGTAGCTCAAGTAGTCCGGTTTCCCATTCCTCATAATTTTTGTCCGGTCCACAGTCAATGTCTACAAAAAACGAGCGCATAAAGATACAGGCGTTAGCCTTGCGCTGATATCCCTCAAACGTGCCTAAAGCAAAAAATGTATTGAAGTCATCTTGGTCAAACCGTGCTATTTCATTGAGCGCATCCTCTACGCTTCCAACAAATTTAGGGCGAACGGAATCCCCTTTAATGCCTACTACACAAATGTTGCCCTGCGTCGGCAATACTTTCTCAAAAAATTGTTGATTGTTCATGATCGCAGAGACAGTTAGGCGGGGACTTGCCCCGCCGTAAATTGATAACGTTAGTCAATAGCTTTAACAGCGGTTAGTTTAGACATACCGCTTGTAAGAATAGGCTTACCACTAAATGCTTCGGCGTATTCTTTAGTCTCATCCAATGTTCTTTTTGGTAAAAGTCCATCACGGATATCGTCGTTGATAAGTTGCATAAATGCTTTTATTTTTGTGGTTCTACTATCGCGTATGCTTCCGCCCCTAAACCACGTATGAAGCGTCATGCGCGAGACCCCTAACATAACAGCAACATAAAGTATTGGGAGCCGTGCTTTTACGCAAAGCTTTGCCAGAGAAACACCGAGAGTCTCCTCGGCGTTCTCTAGTCGCTTTAGTAGTTCTGGGCTAGGGGGCCTTGGCATTACTTCTTAGCCCACTTTTTGACGATATCGCCAACGTCTTCCGCAGTATCAGCATTAGCTTTACGCGCTCCCTCACGCTTAACTGGCGCTTCAACCGCCTCCACCACTACCGGCTGAGCGGGGACTTCACCTTCCTCGCCCTGTGAGTCAGACTTGTATACAGTCAGCTTGATAGCGTTCTCGGCTGGCTTAGTTTTGCTCTGACGACGTACAATCTCGTATACATCGTCTTGTACTGCGGACACGGGTGAGAACAACAAACGCGGGACAGGAAAATTAATGTCGAACTCCATCTTGGTCACGACGCGCCCAGCAGACACATTGTTGTTAGCAAGCATCTGAACGTAGGGGCGGAAAGGCCAACGACCATTCTCTTCTTTGCCAAACGTGCTAGTTGCCGGTAATACAAGTTGATACACATCTCCTGCGGGGTCATTAGGCAATACCACAGCCAAGCGCCACGACAGGCGGCAAGCGGTACCTTGCCCACCTTGTCCCGAACCTTTTACCGAGTTAGGGCACTCTGCGCAAGTGGATGCACACGGTGTTTCAACCTCAGGATCAGGAGTTTTGGAGTCGTTAGACCAACAGACGGGAGAAACTTTTACTCCCTTCTTGTAAGCCTTATCTCCGTAGTAAGTACGAGACGCTTCATGCGCCATCTTTACAATAACGACATTCATAAAGTTGTCAGTATTAACACTTTGCTCTTTGCCGCCTACGATCTTACGGAATACGCGACCTTCAATAGAGATACGTTTGTTCTGCTGAGTGTTACCTGCAACAGCAAGCGTGTCCTCATCAAGACCCAGAGGAATAGAAACGCCAGAGTTCTGGAAGATGGTTGTTAAATCGTTGCTCATGATGACTAAATCCTTAAACTAAAAGTTCACTGGTTGAAGAAGCTTTGCGTACTACGATGTCGAATTCACGCAAAACATTTACGCCGGGAGGTAGACCTTCGCCTTCTCTCTCAGACATAAATTCTTTGAAGTTGCGCTGATGGATACGGCGCTCCAGCAAGTCAATTGAGCCTTCAGTCTCAACAAACTTTTTGAAGTTGTCCCAATCAGTGCAGAAAAAACGGTCTTTGACTTGTCGTGTGACAGTGCCATGTTGCGTTCTTAATCCGTTGACATTGGTTGTGTTACAGATGTCGAGAAGGGCAGCTTCAAGCTGTTCCATGTCTCGCTTTAGATCACTATCTTGTGACTCGTACTCAGCCTTTAGCGTCTCACGTTGACGTCTTATTGTCAAGTAGGTTTTTACTAACTCTTCTGCATTAGCCATTGCTTTCTCCTATTTCCAAGTTGTACAGGTCCACCAATTTTTCGTGCATGTCAACTTTGCCCTGAAGCATCTTGTACATGCGACGTTCCACCTCGGACCCCTGAAGGTGAATTACTGTCATATTATTTTTCTGTCCCATACGGTCAATACGAGCAATACACTGTAAGTAAGTCTCAACTGACATAACGGGAGACCAAAAGATGAGCGTATCCGCCGCTGTTAGCGTGACTCCATGTGATGCGGCTTGCGGCTGTATGATAAGAACGCGAGGTGTATTTGTTGTCTGGAAACTGTTGAAAATTTGCGCGCGGGCGTTGGCAGTTACGTCGCCTGAAATAATCTCATTGGTTATATTATTGTTGTTCAGGTAGTCCTGAATGATTCTGATAGTGTGTTTGTATGGCACGAACACGATGACTTTGTGCGAAGCCTCATCAATGACTTCCTGCAAAACGCTAAGCCGTGGGCGGATATCAAACTCCACCACATTACCATCATCTGTATACACCGCTCCACCAGATAGTTGAAGTAGCTTAGTAAGCGCGGCAGCAGCATTAACAGTGCTGATAGTTTCCCCTGCGGCTTGCACTTGCATCTCTTTGACAAGTGCTTTGTAATACGCGGTAGCTTGTGCTGATAGCGGGACTTCTCGCGTCTGATACAACACATCAGGCAAGTCAAGGCATTGGGATTTTTCGTAGCGAATAGCGGGTTGCAAAGCGTTGAACACCGTATGCTGTGCGGTCGGTTTGGGTATCCACTTGAAGCGCGAAAGCTGGCGCATCACCATGTCTTTCCATGCTGTTTTGTATTTAGGTACACCACCTGGGTTGATTAGCCTAGCGAGACCGAAAGCATCTTCAGGTGACTGTGATGCCGGAGTGCCAGTCATCATCCACAAGTAGGTGTCTGATCTAATGATCTTAGCGAGTGTCTTCCAGCGCACAGTTGATGGGTTCTTGTAAGCGTTAGCTTCATCAACAATGATTAGATCAAATTCACTGTTTTGAATAGCCTCGCGCTCAGCGTTCACTCCATCATAGTTAATGATGACAAACTGATATTCACCTTCAATTACGCGCCGTCTTTTTGTTCCGTGTGCAATAGCACATGTCCTGTGCATTGCTGTCTTAAACAAGTCTGCTTGCCATGCACTCTGCATAATTGAGAGCGGACAGATGACTAGGACACGTTTCACGATACCCTGATTCATTAGGTAGTCCGCCGCCCATATAGCAGCGGAAGTCTTGCCAGTGCCAGCTTCGTTAAAACAGAAAGCGCGTTGATTAAGCGTAAGAAATCTAGCCGTGTCCCGCTGATGTTCAAACGGCTTGAACATGCCGGGCCAGTTGTAGTGCGCCTCTATTGGCGACGGAAGATTTGTGTTGCTAAGTAGCTTGGTAAGCTTTTGAGTCTCGTTTACACCCCAAAAAACAAGCATCTCATGGTGATTGTCTTTAGGCCCAAGGTACTGACTTTTGTCGATGTTTGCGCTGATTTGGCAAGCGGTCTCGTACGAACACACAAAACGCAACGCTGAATTGTCTACTATTTTCATACTGTCTGTAACTGATTAAATCCCCGCTTTTATCTTACGGTGCGGTGGATACCTGTCCCCGTCTTTCCGGGGTGTCCGTTGTTCCTGTCGCGTCCAACGGGAGGGAGAATAACGCCGAACAACTGACGCGGTTAAAGGCTAAAGCAACAGCAAACGCCTCGCAGCCCACTCACGCCTTACGGCTACGATATTAAAGCCGTTTCATAAAATGTCAAGTCTTTTTTCGTTCTTTTTTGCTGGTTTCAGATACGAGGTTTCCCTTAGAGTCCCGCTTAAAAGATCGGTTGACTGCCGCACTCTGGATGCGCAACCCATCTTTGTTGCTCCCTCCTCTATCCAAAGCGCGAACATGCGCAACATCTTTTCCTTCGCGCTTGTCAGCTTTTCCGTTTCCGTTGTGGTCAGCGCCGGTCTTGTCAATTGCTCGTCGAGCGCGTTGGCGCTCCATTCGTCTGTCATGTTCACCACGAGCTAACTCCTGTTGGTATTCTTTCTTATAGGGTCTCGGTTTATTTACGTAGGGCATTTGATCGCTCCTTCATATGATTAACAGAGTTGATTGCTAATTTTACCTCAGTTGCGGCTACCAATAGTTCTTCTATCGCGGCGTCGTACTGATTAAATAGCAGTTTTTGGTGTGCTTCGTGGAGCGCTTTTTCTGCCATCATCATTGGATAGGAATAATCTATTAATACTGTACTCATGATTACCTTTCTTTATGGAATTCACATGTGTTTACTGGGCACCACCCACACAAGGGGGTAGGATTTGCCTGCCAACTATTATTCTCGTGAGAGAGCCGTAGTCGTTCAAGATTCCAATAAAACCCCCGCCAGTATTCGTCTGTCTTTACCCGCGAGTATTCTGATGTTACAAAATGTTCGTGTGCGACAAACAATAATCCCGCTTTGATATGCTCAAGTTTAGGGAAATGGGCAAACGCCATGAGCGCCATAAGCTGAAGCTGCTTGGGGTCTGGGTATCTATTGCTTCCTGTTTTGTAATCAACAATAAAACCCTGATCTCCGTCTACTACTAATAAATCAGCAACACCGCGCACCCAATAGTCGTTATCTCTGAATCCACATGGTGTCTTGTCATACCTCAATGCCATCTCATGTTCTGGATACTTTTCTCCAGCCATGTCGCGTAAAGGGTCAAGCTGCTTCTTGTACCGTTGATAGTTTTTGGCAAGGGGCGTACCATCCTTGACATAGTTTTCCAGTGCAGAGTGAACCTCTGTGCCATATAACATTTGCTGAGTTGGCTTTTTAGAAAACCGCTTGAGTACCTTGATCTCGTGGTACTGCTTAGGGCAGTTAGCGTAGTCTTTTAGTCCTGAATAGGACCATTTAATATCGGCTGGGTTCATATTTCAGTGCGCTTTTTATTTGAGTTAGATGTAGTAACCATGTTTAGTCGCTTCTCGTTAAAGCCTTTACCAGCTTCCCAGAAAGACGTGCCTCGTAGAATCAAATATTCAGGATAGTGTGGGTTTGTAGAAAAATTAAGTGTTCCTACATTAAATCTACCGCCAAAAATATTTAAGGCGCACAGTGAGTCTACTCTATCACCGCCTATATACGCAGAGGACGGGCTTTTATTAGTCTGCACCGGTCCTATAAAAACGGGTAGGTTGAGTGCCCTTGAATAAGCTGCCGCTTGTTCAAGGTAGTCTGCTAAGACTGTAGCATTTAGCGCATTATTAAAATGCATAGACATCTGCCGCTTGCATTCAATTCCAAATTTTATTTCTCTATCCAACTGTTCATCATACGCGTTGACAAGAAAATCAATTCGCCCTTCTCCAGTATTAAATTCTTCTTCGTAGTTCCATTTCTGCTGTTTAAGAAACGATTTAACTAGCTTAGACGCGGCTGATTCAGTTTTATAGTCTGCGGCAAAAATATCTTGTTTTTGTTTTTGTTTTTCTTTTTGTTTCTCCCAATAATCTTTTGGTAGGCGGAATGCTTCTATGTCGAATGAGCGGTTAAGCGTCCCCATAAGAATCTCCAGATTTAGTTTCACACGCCACGGGTAGTCCGGTAGCCCACTCTGGCGCGACAGACATGATGCCAGTTATGTATTGCTCAGCTTCTGCTACCTCATACTCGGGCACTACGCAGACCGCCGCATCGTGGACGGTAAGCGCTACGCGATACTTCTGGTTGATTTCGACCATCTGATGCCCCACGACTATACGCGCAAGTGCTTGAACTACGTTCTCAACAACAGCACCGCCCCATAGATAGACCGGCCCCTTGCGTGAGTCGTATACGATTTTTTCTCTCTTATCTTTTTCGTCTACCTCTCTACGCAAGTTAGGATAACGTATACGCAAATTATTAGGGAGAATGATTCCGTCTTTGTCGTAGAACACACACTTGTGCTTGCCGAAACTCTTGGGACCTTTCTTAAAAGACCCGGAGAGCATGTCGCTTAGCATTTTATCGGCTTCGCCCCACAGTTCTATTATCTTGTTGTTCTTATCTCTATAAACCCCAACGATCCGCTTAGCCTCTTCTTCATCTATCTTCACGCTGATCGGCTGAGATGTGGCAAGGGTGTGTTGCAGCTTTGGGGCACCTGTACCGTAACCTAATCCGAGGATGCAGGTCTTACCTACAAAGCGTTCTTCCTTGTCTGCCTTAGTGATTGTCCGCCCGTAGACGGCGGAAGCAAACAAAGAATAAACATCTTCTCCATTAGCAAACTGCTTGACTACATCATCTTGACCAGCCAACCACGCTGTCATCCGAGCTTCAATCTGCGAAGAGTCCGAGTTAATAATCTTATAGCTCTCGGGTGGAACCACCGCATTCTTTAGCGCCTTTTTCTTTGGGTCGCGGCTTGGTAAGTTCTGGAAGTTAATCTTATCCATGCCAGACCAACGGCCTGTATGAGCGCCATAGTATTTCAGGGGTACGGGAATCATTCCCTTATTACGTTGCCCTATGTCCATGAATCGTTTAATCCGTCCCTCTTCAAGAGTTGACTTGGTTCCAAGGCGCACCGCGCACAGGCTCTGAATAAACGTATCCTCATGTTCGCATAGGGCTAAGAAGCCTTCATCTTTCTTAGCCAGCGCGGGTACTTCTTTCTTTTGCTTTTCGCTCATCTTCATGGGTACTTCTACCCCAAACCGAGTAAGGACTTCAGCAAATTTCTTATTACTAGATAAGTTCTTGCGTACATCTTCCTCTGTCTCGTACCCTAGTGTTTCACGTAGAGATGCAAGCATCTCGGACTTCTCAGAAGTGACTGAGCTAAGCCTATCACGTAGTATTTCTTCATCTACGTAAAGCATGGGCTGTATGAACATGCGCAGGGTCATGTCAATCAAGCGCAGCTCATCCATCGGGAAATCTTTAGACATCGCGTTAAACAAGCTGTATGTAAGCGCAACGTCATTCTTACAGTATTCACCGTATTGCGCTAATTCTTCTTTACTAAAATCTACCCGCTGTTTATCTATCGCGGCTTCTACCTCAGTTCCCTTGACACCAATCTTGTAACGTTCAGCGAGTTTCTTTAGAGAACCACCAGCGTCCACGCCGTGTAGTGCGCGAGCCATACATAGGGTGTCTAGATAAACTTTTGCCGTATACCCAAAGTGCCACGCTAAGATCGCGCCATCAAACAACATGTTATGGGCGAGAACCATTGCGTTCTTCCAGTCAAACTGCCCAAGCCATTTGCGTGTTGCCGCGCGATCTCCTGAAAACCATACAGGTTCACCAGCATTGACTTGGACTGACACTCCAACCACTTCAAACCGCGCATCACGCACGTATTCTTCTGTGGTCTGGGTGCGAAAGCCCAAGTCTTTGCTTGTGTAGTAGGTCTCAAAATCTATTACTAATAGGTTCATTATCAGGCGCCCAGTTCACGTGTAAGATACCACATCGCCTTCTCAAGGTCTTGCTGGCGGTTGTTTTTATGGTCAGCGCGAGCAATGTACTTAACTACGTTACCCAAATTGTAATTAAGTTTTTTGGCTTCAATGAAGTCAATCGTCTCAATGCCGCCGACCTTGTAGTGTGGCGGGTGATTGACTGCATCAGCTGGCGGCTCAAACATTTGAATCTTCTGAATAAAACCCTGAACCGCTTTTTCTTTCTGTCGGTCATAGTTCTGCACGTAATAGACCGCGCTGACTTTCACACCCAACGCTTCAGCTACGGTGCGTGGCTGAGCATCGGGGTGTTTTTTGAGATAGTTACGAATACGTTTACTGGTGGTTAATTTTTTAGCCATAATTTTCTCCGTTTGTTAAAGATAAATTGATAAAGTTTCAGGGGTAGATGAATTCGTTGTTATGTTCCTTTCTTTTAAGTTACCAGAGTGCCTCACCTACATCATCTAGGCGGCTTGCTGGCTGTCTTTTATTAAGCTGCTTGAGTGCGGCTCCAGTGGCTCGTTCAAAGGGCCACCATGTGTTCCAATCAATCGGATACGCTTTCGCAGAGCTTTCAGTACGTCTAGTAGCTTCGGCTCGTGTTCGTGTTTCTTGATTAGGTTTTCTACTAACTTTAGGCATTGCTCTTTCTCCGTCATTTCTTCTTGCCCCTTGCCTTCATAAACAGTTGGATCGGGGCGCTCTTCGGCGTATCTAAAACCACCTCACCTTTCTTGAACTGCCTGCCCTTCTTGGCGTTCTCTATACCCTGAAGCACCCTACCCATGTAGCGTGTCATTTCATCTGTCACGCCAAATCGAACCTCTCGCCAGTTAAAGGCGTTGTTGGTTGACTTGACGATGTTTGAGCCGGGCCAGTACTTAGGTTTATTTTTCATTGCGGGTTCTCCTCGTCAGCAAAGTCCATTTCAGGTGGGTGCGGAATGTCGTCGTGAACAATCACAC
>Ga0129333_10002332_pt1 | contig 17626 bp, 37 predicted proteins | sample CPB6_08_DNA_FD_94474 | JGI IMG/M metagenome (GOLD analysis project Ga0129333, IMG submission 94474) | Freshwater to marine salinity gradient microbial communities from Chesapeake Bay, USA - CPBay_Sum_0.6_0.8_DNA | ecosystem: Environmental > Aquatic > Marine > Coastal | place: USA: Chesapeake...
GACCATTTCACATACCAGGTACTATCACGTTCAGTAAAGAATTTCTTCACTGAAGTGTCTCTTATCGTAAAAACTAAATTCTATATTGAATCCCAACAACCCTAGACTGAAATAAAATTCAGGCCTATGATCACCTCGCAACCATAATGACATATCAAATGTCAATAGAGTAGCAGTCCTATATAGGTTTAACTCAACAACCTTGTTACCATAGGATCGTACTTTATTAAACAGATTGTTATGCAACAACTCTTTAGCAAAAGGGTTATGCAACATTAATGTTATATTAAACATTAACTATTTCGTCCCTAGTTTCATCAAACTTTCTGTTATGTACCATTTGTTCAAAAGTTTCAAATAATCGTTCAAACTTAACCTGATAGATAGTCTCAAGACCGAGCAGGTAATTACTAACTTCATCTTCGGTCATGGTTCTACGGTCAAGCATACTACGGCTCAACTCTTTGATATCATCAACTACACTCCAGCAGTTCATGATATCTTGCTCAAGATCAAAACGATCACGGTTAGATTCAGACACTTGTACCTACTCCATAGTATTTCAAAATAAGATCGAAAGCTTCGATATGCTCTTTGATTAGTGCCACATCTTTTGTCTTATCAGTTTCAAAAATCGCCATGCCCTTGCCTGCTTTACGCTTCTTCAAATCCTCTTTGAGATTATCTTTGAGGCTAGCGAGTTCCTGCTTGACGATATTATCTACAGTATCCCAATCTAGTTCGACAGTAACTTTACGTTGTAACATTTATTTTTCCTTACGATTACGAACAGTCCATGGTTCTCTGGTTTCTAACAACCTATCAAACTTACTACGAATCAGTTTATTCTGTTCTTCATATGATAGTTCACCATTGCCCTGGCGATGACTATAACTCCACTCACAGATATTACCGATCAAGTCACGCACTACATCTTGATCCATAATAACTGAAGCATTGAGTTGGATCTTATGTAATAGTCGTTCATAGACTTCTACCTTTTCACGCAACTCACGCAGTTCACCTACATATCTTTCTACTTCATTGTTCATACAAAGAACCAATAACTTCCTAATAGGAATACATATACGAACAATGCGTTATAGAAACATACCTTATACAGTTCATCCTTCATTTGTATCTTCCTTTACAAGTTGATAGACCATTAAAAACTGATTATACGCATCACGGACGCTAGGATGTTCTAGCATCTTGTTTGCTTCTTCCTGCATAGCCTTGACACCTGCTTCTACAATGTCACGGTGACTAGCATACTGCAAGTAGAAAAGGTCTTCACCCATTGCCTTTTGCATCTTTTGCCACGCACTGCGTTGTTCATCAGTCAATGGAGTTACTTTGGGTCGTGCTTCGCTGACCTTACGCATTTCATCGAAAATCTTATCTTCGGCATAACGCCCGGCAGCGATCATAGGTGCAAGTGCAGGGTCGATATTGTATCTACGGCTACTACCACCAGGGTAGACCATGACTAAGTGATTGCCCTTAGGGAAACTATCTAGGAAATCATTGTCGTATTCATAAACAGGCTTGTATCTGCGACCGACCTTTTCGTAATAAATCTTCTTAGCCATTTGTTTCTCTGATATATGCGATACCGTCAATGATAGTCATGTAACCTTCACAGGATACATTCCACTTTTGAATTCCATGTTCCAACGTACTTTCACCGTACATGGGCACTTCGACACGAAAGTTTTTTACAAGGTGTTCTGTATTATTTTCAAACACGCGCCATACTAAATCACTTTCACCGTGTTTAGTATTATATCTGATAAAGTATTTGTTTTTCATAGTTAAGTAAAAATATTTGACCAGACGCACAATTTTTCACGCTTTGCTTTCACGGCTTCGTCTAGTTCATACTTACTTATGATACCTTGTTCAATCAATAGGTCGATCATGCATAACACATCACCGGCTTCTTTCACAAGATGATCACGGTTACTATCCATACCAAATCTACGGACCTTGCTGATTACTTGAACCAACTCTCCGCATTCTTCTTGTGTGATAGTCAATACTTCATCTAACTTATCCACGGCGCATCCTAGAAATATCCTGCATCTGTTCTTCATTGATAACAGGTACAGCATTACTTTTGTGCATAGTAGCGATACCCTTGATAAGAGTACCGGTATACTTGATAGATTCTTTCTTAGCACAACTGTCAGGACTACCCATAGTCTGCAAACTGGGAATGTGTTGCGTAGTCTCGCGGCGATATGGCTTAGTGTCAGTGGGCAACCTGATGCTAGTCTTGACTGGCTTACCACGCACGATACCACGACGGTTATCTACATACTCATCGAAACTGATCTTGGCTAAGCCCTGACGTTTGAGGTCACGATTATGATCCATCCAATCTGCCTGCAGTTCGGCATGCTTAGCCTTAGTCATTTTAAACTTGGGCTTACGTGTATTGAGTGTGCAAACACCGCGGATTAGATGCATAGTCATAATCGTATCCTACACTAAAGTTATATAAAAGTCAAGTGATTAATCAAAAATAGTATCGACAAGCATGGTGATACCCACCACCGCGATGGCGAATACCAAAGTCCCAATAAACATTTCAATGCTTAACATTCTTTTCAACTTCCTCTAGTTCAAGTAATTCACAACGTATGGCCACATCATTAATGACGTCCATGACCTGTTCCCAATTTTCTACTTCATAATCATAGAAACCTATCAATGCGGTTATAATAGTCACATCCCGCTCATTGATTGTAGGGTCGGATCTAGATGCTATTGTTTCCATATACTCACCGATAGCATCTAGCAATATCACATAATCTTCGTCAAATAATTCCTCAAGAATTTCCTCGTCATCTTGAAAATCATCTTTATTATCTATTGACATAAGAGTATTATATCACTTCTGTGATATGTTTGCAACGACCTCGGAACTGGAACCCGGTGCAAGTACAAGTCTTTGCATCCTTGTCAACAAAATACTTGTCGCCCTTGCTACCGATAACTTCAACAACATTGGTCTTGATCTTGACCTTGAAAGGGTTATCCTTTAGTTCGATAAACTTACGACCTCGACGGTCGATACGAATGGGCTTGTTGAAGTATTGAACGTTGCCAGTTCCCCAAGGAATGTACGCATGCATTTTGTCCCCGTCTAGCAAGTAGACATGGTTGGGCTGTTTGTATTCAACATCCCATTCAGTAGTCTCACGCACGGCAATCATAACAGACCTCAGAAAAAGATGCGGGACTTGATCGCTTTATCAAGCAGGGGTGCCCGCACAACCCATATTAGAAGTATACTATAGTTGGGTAGTAATGTCAAGCCTCAATCTCCGCTATCGATCTGATAGCGATCACCGCAGTCGGTACAAGTATACTCAGTCAAGCATCGACCAACATTACGGCTAGTGTACTTGTGAGTGCAGGGCACTCCGTCTTTGTTCAATCGAACTTGACCCTTAGCAGTACCATACATGTATTGACCGCCGCAGTTATGACATTCACGGTCGGTCTTGTCCTTGTTCCAACTATACCGCTTTTCGTTCTCAGTAAGCGGGACTTTACCACTACCATTGCAGACAGGGCATGTTCCATATTCAACGTTCATTTTCTAACCTTGTTCGTAGTTCTAAATAAAATAATTGATACTTTGCCATTCTAGCGAGATCCTTTTCAGATACTCCCTTGAGACGGCGTATATCGGTGTTGTGTCTCAAGTCAGCCATCTTCACACGCATTGCGTCAACGTTTGCGAAAACGCCTTGCTTGTACTCATCATAGGTCTGACCTGGTTGCTTAGTCAATGCTCGTATACCATCAATCACACGTTCACTGATACCTTGCTCACGCAAGTCCTGATAAGTGACACTAGTGTCCTCGATAACGTCATGACCAAGAGCCATGCACATCAATTCCTCATCAGTGGTCTTGAGATAATGCATGACCTTGAGTGGGTGCAAGATATAAGGATTGCCGCCCCGATCAAACTGACCATGATGAGCATCGGTAGCGATCTTAAGCATCTTGCTTAACATTTCACCTTTTCTCATCATTATCTCCTTTTCTAGTTAAGAGCCGGTGTGCATCACCAACGTATCGCCGACCTTCTTGAATTGTTCGATGAACACATGATGATCATCGCCACTGTCACGAATCGCGGCATTGCCTGCAACATAAAGAGCAGCCCAAGTAGCACCATTAATGGGTACTACGACAGGCTTCGTGCCCCAGTGATTCTTGTAGGTCACAGTAGTGACATCTTCAAACGGGTGACGGTCACTAAGATTCTCGACTTCATAGATTGACCAAATTGCAGAGAGACCAAGATCCTTCTTGACCTGGTCAAAATTATCGGACTTAGCACTGAACGCCTTGCTCTCCTGAGCATAAGCACCTGCAAGTGCCCCACGGATCTTTTCAGCGGCAGTCTTAGAATCCATACCCTGATATTCCATAGCCCAAAGGGTGTTGTGAATAGTCTTGAATTCTTCAGCAGTCAACATCACATCGCAATTCATATCAGTCTCCGTTTCTCAACTCTATGTATTAATTATAGTACCAAACGTACCCAAAGTCAAGCCTTTTTATCCATTATTTTATGGATATTTTGTTGTTTAAAAACAACAACTTACAGTGCCTCTTCCAGGGCTTCTTTAGCGAAGGCCTCAGACAAAGTGACAAAATCATCCCCGTGATCGGATACAAACCAAGTAGCAACACCGTCAACTTGACGCAGGATATAATCGAATTCCTCGCATTGCATGTTAGCCTTGTAATCAGCAAAGTCCTTAAAGTAGGTTGCCTCATACTCGCCTTCACCGCGATCACGACCATAGAATGTAGTCATGTTGCCATAAAGGCGATTGTATTCAGCATCGGAAATATTAGACTCAAATCGACTGAAAGGGTGCTTAGTACCGATAATCTCACCAAGGCTAGAGATAGAACCCAAGTCAATCAAATCACGCAAGATAAAGGGGTTAGAATAATTCTCCATTAGCAACTTGCCATTATTGGACAAGTAGCCGTCCCAATGACAATAGACCTGAGCAATAGTGCCGTCAGCAAATTCCAGTGCGATAGTAGAACGGGTAGCCATGATATTAAACTCCTACAGTTTCTTGGGTTAAAATTTCTTGTGAAAAAACGACACCACCATATGCCTTTTGAAAGCACTGTGCGGTCTCCAGGATATAGAAGGTATAGATCCTTCCCGCCTTAGTGATCAATGTGTAATTCATAGCCGCCTCAAGCAACTACGATAACACGGGGTTGGTCATCACGATCCATGAAATGATTGCCCTGAAGCGGAGCCACGAAAGTATCAGTCTTGAACTTACGATCCTCAGTACCTTCCCAAACACGCTTGATGAATTGTGCGCGGAACGTGCCATCCATCTTGCTTACGCTGATGACCTTGCCGATCATATAGCAGGTATCGATACCAACGAAATCAAGACTTTTAACGATATCACCAACTTGCATTTTTCGCTCCGTTTCTCAACTCTATGTATTAATTATAGTCCCGTGTTACCCAAAAGTCAAGCCTTTTGTGCCATTATTTTACGGAAAATTTGTTGTTTAAAAACAACAACTTACACAAGGTCGACTTGGACATCTACATTAACTTCCTTGCCCTCATGATTTAGGACGTTCATACGGGTACCATATCCGGTCATACGCCGATCTATAGGATTTTGCTGATTCATGCCGATCCAAGACAACGCCGAGGTGACTGCCACACGTTGATGATGGAAGCAAAGATCAAACGCACCTTGAACCGTAGTATAGAAACCAACGCCATCGACAATGACACGGATCTTTTGGCTGTTGTTCAGACCATCTACCCAACGCTTCGTTTTCATCAGTATCTCCTAAAATCTCAGTATGTATGTATTATGCTCCCTAATAGGTCAAAAGTCAAGCCTTTTGTGCCATTATTTACCCGTGGAAAAGGCGTTATAAATCAATGACTTACAACGCCTTAAATGTTGTGTAAAAACAACAACTTACGTGCTTGTATTAGTACGCTTGTCTAGGATCTTGTCTGCTAGGCCATAATCTACAGCATCACGGGCGCTCATGAAAAAGTCACGCTCCATATCATCTTTTAGTTGCTGGAAAGTCCTTTCCTTGCTATTGTGCTTGACATAGATGTTGGTAAGATTCTTTTTCATTTCAAGGATTTCCTTGACTTGAATTTCCATGTCAGTAGCCTGACCACGTGCGCCACCACTGGGCTGGTGAATCATGTGTCGTGCATTAGGTAACATCATACGCTTACCTGGTGCGCCTGCCTGTGCAAGCAAACTGCCCATGCTACAAGCCTGTCCCATTACGATAGTGCTAACATCAGGCTGGATGAATTGCATAGCATCATAAATTGCCATACCAGCAGTTACGCTACCACCTGGGCTGTTGATATACAATGAAATATCCTTATCAGGATTCTCACTTTCGAGGTAGAGAAGTTGGGCTACGATAAGATTAGCCATTTGATCATGCACTTCGCCTTCAAGCAACACAACACGATCACGCAATAGGCGACTATAGATATCATAACTGCGCTCACCGCGGCTTGTTTGTTCTAAAACGATAGGTACTAGACTCATAAAATCTCCTTGATTATTGATCTTATGATTGTATAACAAGCCGTGATGATATGCAAGTAAAACGGTTATCGTTTTTGATATAGACCGTCATATTGTTTGATAAGCATTTCTATCTCAGCGGTATTGCTAGGATTTCTACTACTAATATAACGATCTAACCTAGATTGATAAGATTGCTTTGGAAACATCTCAGCCAATCTTTCTAGGATGTTTAACATCCATTGTGACATTTTATTTCCTTATTTTGTAAATGTAGGCCATTTACCGACTTCTTTGCTCATTACTGTAGCAACATCGGCACCAGTCTTTACTACTTGTTTTGCGAATTCAGTTTGTGCTTCTACGAATGCAGTCAATGATTTAGCTACTGTTTCGTCCTTGACGAATTGTTTGACCCATTCTTTCTTTGCTGATTGGATCATAGAAATACCATAGTTTGTTGAATCTGTGTAAATTGTGAACATTTTAATTCCTTTCTTGAGTTTGATTATAAGCCATGAGTTCACGGGCTTGTTCGGCATAGCCGCGATTATAAAGAATCTGTGCGGCTCTTGCTCTAGCGAATACTTCATACCACTCCACGAAGGAGTTCCATAACTTTCTCATGATAATCCTTTCGTATGGGAAGTTACTGTGAGAAGAATATCTCACAGTGTATTTATGCTGCGGTGCAACAATTTGAAATTTTTAGTATGCGGTTTTTATTTAATCGCAAAGCTCAATGGAGCGATTGGCATACGTGTAGCCATATAGTTATTGTCAGCTACCATAATGAAATTACCACTAAAGACTGGTGGATAAATTACCTTGAATTGACTGAAAGCTGCTGCATCTCCGGTCTTCTTAACAGTCGTTTTAACCTGCACCATATTAGAACGTTCTAATATTGCTCTAAACAAGCTATCTGTGTTAGGATCTTTATTGACAATGTTAGCAATATTTTTTGCTATGCATGCCATTAAATGAAAACCTAAGTTATAAGCCTGATCTTCATATTTTGCACCCTTAACTGGAATCAATTTATGTAAATTATCACTAATGATTCCCTTCTTGTATGCTACATCTGGATGAGTTCTTTGTGCATTCTTCATTAAGTTAGCAACAATTTTTGCATCGTTATCATCAATGAATTTAAATGTATCAACTCCTACGATTAGTGGGCCATTAACACCTTTGTTAGGTCTATTCCAATATCTATTTTCTGGGTTAGCAATAGTTTTTAGCAATGCAATCAGATTGCTGTATTTTTTGTTTGTTAAAATGTCTGAAAACTTGTCCGGATCTTTTGTAAATTCATCTACTAGGCCAGTAACACTAGCGGCTGCTCCGCCCTTCTTGTCTTTGCTACTTACTTTTAACTTTTGAGTAGAATCACCTAGACGAATATAACTATCATAAATCTTTTCACCACCGGCTTCTGGATATAATATTTGTGTCAAATCAGTCCACTTAAGACCTAATGGTTCTAATAAACCTTGTTGGGCTTTCAAATAATCACCACCAACAAGATTTCCTGTTACTAATGCGATAGGTGCAGGTGTTTCACCAAAGTCAACTTCTAAACTAGTTTCATATTCACCCATGCCCGGTACTGGGTTAGTGCTATCAACTGCTACTTGTTTTGTAAGTTGAACTAATCCCTGTTTAAAATTCTCATCTAAGTCTGAACGCTGTTTTAATGTTTGTTGCATATCAACAATAACGCCTTGAACGGTCATCCACTTATCTGGCGTTAAAACATCTTTTGGTTTTAATCTTAATGTTTGACGTTGCGCAGTTTTACCGCTAGCACCATAACCGAAATCTTTCTTAAAGTCAGCGTTAGATTGTAATACTGGCGCCGCGCCTGTACCTGGCTTTGGAACTAATTTAACGAATGCTCGCAATTGCTCTGGCTTCTTTTTATTAGCCTCGCCCTCTGGAGGTACTTCTTTCCAGATACTTACTAAGGCAGCTCTAGCTCTTCCAATGTTGCCGGTGAACTGAGTAAATTGTGCAAAATTAGGACCTAATATAGGTTTTAAAAAATTTTGTAAACCCTGATCTAGTTCGTCTTGAGTTTCATATGCACCTTGTTCCGGAACCATAGTAGCGGATACTAATGAAATTTCTTCATTATTTTGTGCATTTTTAAATCGTACTTCTGCACCTTGGCTAACTTCCTGTGCGCGACGGAAAATGCCACCTTGTGATTCTATAATAAATTCTTTTGCTCGCATGATCTAGTATTTATGCATTTTTCAACATTTAAAAAGATGTTGCGTCTTGAACCACTTGTCATGGTCGTTGTAAGTTTTTAATGGAATACCGTGTTTTTTGAGTTTGTTGCGCCATTGGAAGAAAGTAGGTCCATGACTCATTATGCTAGGTAGACCCTGCCTGTTTCGTCTTTTGCTTTCTATGTCCCACTGATATTGATGTACCATCTCATGCGCTAATGCCATGATCAACCACTGGCGACAGTACCATCGTTCAGCTAGCATTATATAGCAACGTGATCTGGTATTTGAGTAAGGAATACCTATACCCTGACATTGCCCCCACATATCTCTAAGTCGAGATTTTACATAAATCTTGGGCATAGCCAATCTATCATTGAAAATAGTAGCATTTATTAAACGGTATAGGGCCTTGACTTCCCGTATATTGGTATGATAACTGATCTTGCGTTGGTAGGACAACGATGGAAGTTCATCGGCCATCAAGTCTATTAATGTGGTATTATGATACATGTAATGATTATACTCATGTTCCTATGGTATTTATACTACCTAGGGAAAATTAATATATGTTCTAAATCCAATAAATACTTTTTTAGGAGAAAAACAATGGATGCATTTGCTGTCGTAATATTAGCTGGTGTAGCAATTTTGGCTGCGTTATGGTATTTCAATCGTGACCAAAAGAGCTTCGATGTTAATAAAGATGGAAAGGTAGATTTCAATGATGCTAATAAGGCTGTAGAAAATACAGTTGTTGGTGTTAAAGAAGTCGTAGCTGAAGCTGCTGACGTAAACAAAGACGGAAAAGTCGATGTTGCTGATGCAAAAGTAGTTGCTAAAAAGGCAGCTGCCGGTGCCAAGAAAGTCGCCGGTAAGGCCAAGACTGCTGTTAAGAAGGCTAGAGCTCCAAAGCTTAAGGTCGCAAAATAATAGCATAAAATGGAGATAGGATTCGATCTTATAAGTGATCTAAATTTAGATCCGGAAGATAGCTTTAATTGGGAGAATAAGGCTACCAGCCTTTACTGTATAGTAGCAGGAAATATAAGCCATGACTTGCGAACTGTTCAGCAAACTCTCAGTCATCTAAGCAGGTTCTATCAGGGTATTTTCTATGTACCGGGCTTATTAGAATATCGTACAGGTATATCTCATGAGGCAAGGACAAAGGAAATAAGCACTTTGGTAAAACGTTTACCTAAAGTCGCGTTGCTATACCATCATGTAGTTATTATAGATGGTATAGCAATTCTCGGCATTAATGGATTTAGTGCAGATAACCCTGATGATATAGATGTGAATCTGATAAAGTCAAGACTAGACGATATCGCTTATCTTAAAAAGTCAATAGAAAAATTACAGATGCACTTGGACGTTAAAAGAATCTTAGTCGTCTCAGCTTGCATACCTGGAAAGCAATTGTACTTCGGTAAAGTACCTGAACACGTTGATGATCATATCTACCCTGATTATTGCTTTCATTCTGACACAGAAATGAAAATCACACACTGGGCCTATGGTGGAACAGATAATATAGGTGACACTGTATATCAGGCAGTGAGTTATCTCAATAATCCATATACGAAAAAAGGGCCATATTGGCCCAAAAGAATTTCGTTAGAAGTTTAATTACTTCTCAGCTTCTACTTTTACTTGCAGAGGATAGCCCTGTGATCTTGCTTCTAGGGTTACTTCGATACCCTTTTGTTCAGCAATCTCATATGGGAGAACTGCTACAATAGCACTACCATGTTCATGGATGTTCTTAGTCAATTGACTAGCTGTATCAGCATTGTAATTAAAGTATTCGACCAATGAGGCTACAACAAACTCCATAGTAGTGACCTCATCATTCATGTAAATGATACGGTACAATGGAGGCTCTTGCAACATCATGTTAGGTTTGATCTTTTGCTTGATTTCTGGATTTGATTGTGGCATTTCTATATTCCCTTTGTAGAGTGTTCGCGACCACTATTAGCCGCGAACACATTAATCACTACTATATTATTTATTGAATGAAATTGCAATCTTCTTGGGTTGCAACTCATCTGGAACTTGACGTTCAAGGGTGATACCCATGATACCATTGTTTACAGTAGCATCTACTACTTCAACGTGGTCTGCAAGTGTGAAAGTGCGAGTGAAACTACGTGCGCTGATCCCACGATGCAAGTATTCAATACTTGAATCTAAATCAACAGCCTGAGAACCCTCGATTAGTAGTGTGTTCTTATCGACAGTTACCGTGATATCCCCGTCCTTAAAGCCAGCAACAGCCAATTCAATAACGAACTTATTTTCGCTATGCTTGACGATGTTGTATGGGGGATAGTTAGTATCCTTTTGCTGATTGGACAATCTTAGGATCTCATCAAAGACTCCATCGAAACCAACTGCAAATTTATGAATTGACGGAATGTCAAAGGAACGAAGGGTTAATGTGTTTGTCATTTTATTTCTCCTTATTAAGCAAGTTAATGACTTGTAGACCCGACCATCGGCATCTACAACAGTATTTATTATAATTTAATTTCGTAAAAAAATCTAGTATAAAGGAACTAGAGTTTCTGTGATTGTAGATGTTTCTGCCAACGTTTTTTGGCTATTGCTTTGGCGATCTTGCGTTTGACACTTGGCTTGGTATAGGTCTGGCGTTCCTGCAATTCCATAAGCAATCCGGATTCCTGCACCTTCTTTTTGAATTTTCTAAGTGCCTTCTCTACGTTGCCGTCTTTGACAAATACCTTTTTACCATGTAAGTTCATATAAGTTGTTTAGGATTATTCACAAGCTCCTGACTAATATTTATCTCAGAAATGTGATTTTCCTTGTACTTACTGATATAGAACATATGCGGCATCAATACACGTTCGATCTCGCTTTGTAGGCCACGTGCACCTGTCTTAAGTTTCAAGCAGTTTTCTGCTATCTGTTCAATGGCCTTAGTTTCGAATTTAAGGTCGATACCATCTATGTTAAACAGATACTTATATTGGTCTATAAAACTATTCTTGATATCTGTCATGACTAATATCAATTGCTCTTTAGTCAGATCCTCTACGCTAATCATAGTAGCGAAGCGTCCCACGAATTCAGGAATCAAACCGAACTTAGTTAGGTCATCAGGTGTGACTTTATTTAAAAAGAACTCATCTTTAGCATTCTTGACTTCTGCATTGAAACCAATGCTAGTTCCCTTGAGCCTAGATTTGATGATCTCATTCAATCCAACGAATGCACCGCCCGCGATAAACAATATATTACGTGTATCTACTACATTCATATTACCGTCAGGGTGCTTTCTGCCACCGTTAGCAGGCAATCTGCAACGTGTTCCTTCTATAAGCTTGAGCAATGCTTGTTGTACACCCTCACCGCTTACGTCACGGGTTATGCTAGTGCTTTCGCTTTTACGTGCGATCTTATCGATCTCGTCTACGAATATGATTCCGCGTTCGGCAAGTTCAATGTCTCCTCCTGCCTCTGCGACTAGCATAGCAATCATGCTCTCTACGTCATCACCTACATAACCTGCTTCTGTCAAACTAGTTGCATCAGCAATCACAAATGGTACTTTTAAGAACTTGGCTGCTGACTTTGCTAGTAATGTTTTGCCTGATCCAGTAGGACCTAATAACAATACATTACCCTTTTGTATCTCTAAGTCAGGACTAGGGCTAGTGATTCGTTTATAATGGTTAGTGATGGCAACAGATAATATCTTTTTAGCCCATTCTTGTCCAACTACGTGGTTGTTTAGATGTTCATAGATTCTTAATGCATCAACATCTTTCAATGCATCCATCATGTTTTGTGTATCTTCTTCACCGTCAGGTTTCATCTCTTTGCTAACCAATTCCTGACAAAGGCTGATACAATAATCACATATTGCTACATCGGCTGAAACGATTAATTTTTTTCTTTTATCTTTGTGTGTTCCGCAAAAGGAACAAAGTTCTATCTGTTTTTCATCACTCATAATATTACTTAGTATTAATTATATCTGTCTTTACAATTTGCAGTCTCTAGCCGCAACAACATCAACATATATATCGTATATGACCTCAGCAGGGACTGTGAGTTTAATACGCATAGTACCTACATTCTTGTCATTACCAAATATAGTTAATTGACGATCTATACCAATGCTATAAAATATTCCTCCTGCTTTGTAATCAGGATTATAGCATACATTAAGCACTTGCCTACCTTTTGTATCTTTGGCTTTTACATTAAGTCGTACTTCATTCTGATCCATGAACTTACTTTTGATATGATCAAGCCTATATAGGTCATCCATGTAGTATACACTTTCATGACCGAATAATAGATTTCTAGGATCTTTGGCCATGATCTGTATATAACCTCTACCACGGCTATTACCCATAGTGTTGAACGTATCCATCATACTAGTGATGAAGTTATAGTTCCAGCGTAAATCATAGGGAACCATGAGATATAGATTTCTGTAATTATCAGAAATCATATATGGATCTTTGGTCTTATTGAGATTAAACGCACGATATGGATAATCGATAAAGACCTCATCAATCAGTTTATCACCGGCTTTTTGTTCATCAACATAAGTTGATACTTGTGCCGATAATGCATTAGTATTGAAAGTAGATTGATTAGATTTACTATGCAACCTATGGCTGATACGATTTGAAGTCAACTCAACTTTGATCTTTAGCCTCGATCCTTGATCTTCTAGTATTTCATAGTTTTCTACACGGCAACTGCTATATGACAACACGTTATTACGTATTGTGTTATCGTTTAGATGTTCACGGTTGCTTAATACTTCTGTACCGCAAACTTGTTCTATAGCCGTACGAAACGCATCCTTCTTAGCAGCCTCACGATCAACACCTTGCCCGTAAACTGTTACGGTATTAGCATTGACCATGAGGCTCGCTTGGAGCAATAGTAAGGCTGTGATAGCCTTGTGCATTACATTGAAGCGCGGAACTTGTCGAGATTACGATTGTCAGTTTGATCCCACTGAATAGTGCAACTGACTTCCTGATCACCGACCACATTCTGCTTAACTACACGGAAACCTTCGAGGTGACCACTAGCCTGAACACGGATGCTATGTGTGACAACATACTTAGTGTCGTTGTTGTTATTGCGTGAACTAGTCTGACCCTTAGTTCCATTATCGGTACTAGATTGATTCTCAGTGCTACCACTCTTTTCTACGCTCTCAGCCACAGTCTTAGTGATGCGATCACTCATGACTTCTTCACGGAACCAATGACGAACATTGGCACGTGCGTTATCGCAGGCTCGTAATAGTGCGTTGTTGCGATTGACCGTAGTGCCACCATTACTTGCAGCAGTACCTACGCTTTCAACACGAACGATCTCGCATTGATTCTTGTTGATAGTATACCAGCGACAATTAGTTTTTACCTTAATTGATTCTTGCTGGAAACTGGTTGAAAGAGATTCCTCACGAACAGTGTCAACCTTTGATGTAGTTGAACAGCCTGCAAGTGTGAGGGCCACTGCAATAGACACAAGACTCTTATTCATAACACGTTTGCTCCATAGTTATTGAAACGTATTATAATTATACGATAGTCAGACTTTTAGGTCAACTGTTTTGGTTACCTTTTAGATGATTTTCTATTTCCAATTTCTCATCTTCGCTAAGTACATCCAAATCGTATTCGCCCGAATTCAACTTTTCAATCAGGAATTCTATATAGTCTTTGTTGTACATATAGCTTTGGCTAACACTCTTGTTCTGTTCCAACCATTTTTTACCATCAAATTTGAATACACGGTTTGGGAGAACGTCTACACGGACGAAAATATCACCCTTCTTTGCTACTCTTGGAAAAGTAGTTCCAAAGTTATTTGAGGCCTGATCGGTGTTATCTACGCGGATTCTAAAAAGTTCTGGCTTAAGATCCTTTAATGCAGCCTGTTTGTATAATGCGTTGTTATATTCTACGTACCCATCACCCACATCATGCATGGGTGTCACACCCTCAGTTATTATCTCTTTGGGGGGAGTAACTTCTTTAACAGGTTCAATACTGGGCTCTTTGACCAATCTGTCAGGCTCTGCCATGACAATTTTTCTTTTAGTTTTTCTGGGCTTAGGTTCGACTTTAGGTTCTTTTTTAGTTCTGATAACTTTGTTTGCATTAATCTTGGCAACTTTCTTAATGACAGGTTTAGGTTTTCTATTAACTTTTTTTTTACAGGTTCAACCTGCTTTTCAATGATACCGCCATCTGCGGTGAGTTCCATGTCACCCGCTTTGGGTTCCTCGATATTTTCTATAATTACAGTTTCATCTTTTTCATCAGTGCTAAGTGGAACATAAGTTGCGACAGGTTCAGTTTTTTCTTCTTTCTTTTCGAATTCCCACTTATAACTACTGATAGCCGCGATAACAAGTATCAATGCTAATGGGTCAAACACGAAAATCAATAATATAATAACCCAACGTACAGCACGTTCTAGTGTGGCATTGTCAGGATTGTCTCCATATATCAATGCGGCAATATACTTGATAGGCCCAACTTCTGCTTCGATCTTGCGATATTGTGATGCTAGCGGAGCCTTCTCTATACTCAACTTTTGTATGGTTTGATTGGATAGCTCAATGCGTTTTTGAGCATCATCAATTTCTTTCGTATATGCTTGTCTGTCTCTACGTTGTGCGGCACGTATTTGAACGCTACGTTCTGCGCTAGCTTCACTTGTACCGCGATCTAAACGTGCTGTGACTTGTGCATCTAACTGAGACAATGCCCTACGTGCAGATTCTATATTCTCACGTTCGCTTTTGATTAACTCTTTTTGTATGTTAATCTTTTCATCAATAAGGCTTATCTGCGCCGCTACATCACCTGTCGGCACACCTTGATCCATGTGCGCTTTTGATAAGAAGCCAAATATACCCATGCTGGTAACAAGTGCTAGAACTAATACTGCACCCGTCAGATAAAACTTCATACCGAACTTGCAATAGTCCCAGTAACGATGCAACCACACTGTGGTCACTACCTTAGCTATCTCAAGGCTACCGCCCATGATGATGATAGGTATCACTGCGGCGGCAAATATAGCGGTCAAACCTACTACGCTATACCAAGCAGCAATGGAACTAAGCGTTAATGCTGTGATTAACGCTAATGTACTGAGGCTGAATAACTTCCTAAATAATAGTGGCATTAGAATATTTATGTTGAAAAAACCTATAATAACTGTATATTATTCTGTAGGTATGTCGGGTACTCCATCGATACCAAATAGATGTCCATATGTTCCTATGAACTCTTTCAAGGACAATACTAACTTCCTTGGGATACCTGGACCTTGTTGTACGTGATATGTTACAAGACAATCTTCTGGGTCATCGCTACGCTTCTTTACTTGCATGATAGTTAAACTGTCTCCGTCTGCAAATATATGCGACTTACCCACTAATTGATTAATATCCATTGTATCCTCTATTGCTCTAAATGATTTGCTAGCAAGTTTTTTGCTAGGTTATGCCTAGACTGTTTATTGTTGCTACCTAATATTACTACACTAAACAAGTCTGCACCTTTTTGTACTACCATACCTAAACAAAATCCTGCTGGTGTAGTATATCCTGTCTTGCTCACTTCTATATTATCAAACAAAGACAATATAGGAGTATTCGTATTTGACAATGATATACCTTTGTTTTTATTACCATCGACTATGATCTGCTTTTTAACGCTTATATCTCTGATAATAGCATATCCAAAAGACTCAATCAGCATTCTACTCACATCTTCTGCGGTGCTAGTATTGTTTCTGCTCAATCCACTAGCATCATCAAATGATGTATTATACATACCTATACTTCTGGCTTTTTGATTCATAGCTGTTATGAATGCTTCTCTGCCACCTGCATATGATGATGCTAATGTTTCCGCGGCTGCATTGTCACTGCGAACCAACATAGCATTTAGTAATTCTGCTCTTGTATATTCTTTAGTTGGCAAATTGCTTTTTACTTTATTTTGCAACTTTACTTTCTCATCTAACTGTTGAGAACCATCTAGTATAACCATAGCAGTCATTAATTTTGTAACACTGGCTATTGGTCGTACTGCCTCTGTATTTTTAGACAGTACGACCTTATCCTGCGTCCTATTGTAAAGTATTATACTTTCATTTGCTAATACATTTATAGGCAACAAAAGTAAAACTAGAAACCATTTAAGCATCTAGTACTTATCACAATTATTCTTCATCCTCATCGACTTCATAACCAATGTCGTATCCACCCTTACGATCAGTGAACCAGTCATCTTCGCGGTCATAATCATAGTTTTCGATAAATTCTAAGAAGTTATCCGTTTCTTCGTCTGTGGGTTCATCGCCCTCTGGTTCATCCCAGTCGTTGCTATTCAAATGACTTGCGATCTCTTTGAAACGCTGAACAGACCCGAAATTTTCTTCAACATCTTCATCGGGGATGTCATAATTAAAGTGACTATGAACCTGGTGATATTCAATCTTTTTAAATCTCATTTTCTTCTCCTTTACCAATCTGTAGAATCTGCGATAACAACACGGGCGGTGATCACACGACCATGCAGTTCAGCATCAAACTCCATGTTTAAAGTATAACCTATACCGCTGGTGCTATCATGAATTAATGTAAAAGTATCCTCTAGTTCATTTTCTTTGATGACCTCGAGGATTCTTTCTATGTCACGCTTGTTTAAATAAATTTTGCTCATTTTGATTCCTTAGTGCAAGTTATTACCTTATTCGGGCTATACATCA
>Ga0129333_10002333_pt1 | contig 17622 bp, 15 predicted proteins | sample CPB6_08_DNA_FD_94474 | JGI IMG/M metagenome (GOLD analysis project Ga0129333, IMG submission 94474) | Freshwater to marine salinity gradient microbial communities from Chesapeake Bay, USA - CPBay_Sum_0.6_0.8_DNA | ecosystem: Environmental > Aquatic > Marine > Coastal | place: USA: Chesapeake...
ACGACGAGGCTGCGACTCGTGCTTTCGCGGTTCGTCTTCTTGCGACTCAGTACAACGAGACTGTGGTTCAGGACGACGAGGCTGTGGCTCGTGCTCTTGCAGCGGAGTACGCCAAGGTCGACGAAGCTCTTGCAGCTGATGAGGCTGTGGCTCGTGCTCTTGCAGCTAATGAGGCCGCTAAGGCCGACGAAGCTCTTGCAGCTGATGAGGCTGTGGCTCGTGATCTTGCCGCTGAGTACGCTAAGGCCGACGAAGCTCTTGCAGCTAACGAGGCTGCGGCTCTTGCTCTTGCAGCTGAGTACGCTAAGGCCGACGAAGCTCTTGCAGCTAACGAGGCTGCGGCTCTTGCTCTTGTAGCTTAGTACGCCGAAGCCGCTCCGGTTCACATAGCTGGTCTTGTCTAGGCTCTTGGTCACAGACACCACCTATGCACATGCTGTTACCGAAGCAGTATAGGCTCTTTCTCTATGTTATCTAAACAACTGTTTCAACAGCTATTATTTTAACATATACTGTTATATTTTTGTTTATATATAAAAAATTGAAAAAATAATTTTATTAGATAATAATTGTTATTCTTCTAATAAAGACATGTCTTCACCACAAGACAATATAGAAAAATTAGCAAACTACATGCACGAGCTCGAAAAAAATAGTACGGACATTGAGCTTTTAAAGCAAACGGTCGTCCTAACTGCTGACTTATTGTATGTCAATGCTATGAATGCCTTTACCGAGTTAGAGGACAAAGTCAAGGTTTTGACTTGTGCCGTAGCTCAGAATGCCTCGAACAAAGTCATTACCAAAGCCTTTGTCGCTGTTATAAAGACTAAAGAAAAAGCATGTACTTTTGGCAATGCTCTGAAATCTTTGGTAAAGACTTCAACTCAAGAAATAGGCAATGATTCTCCTGAGGTCTTGGCCGCTACTATGAAGGCAGATAGCTTTAGTAATGCCGAAGCAAAAGCTTTCTGTGTTATTATGAAGGCTGCAATGGATGCTAAGGCCGGTATGGATGCTAAGAACAAAGACTAAGTTAGAGCCAAAGACTACGTCTAAACCAGAGCATAAGTACCAGATACCTAAACTATTTATAATGTAGGTAATACTTATTGCAGATAGATGATATTACAGTTTAAGAGTAATCAAATACACAATTATTCTTATCAATAAATATTGTGATAATAATATGTTTATTGAGTTGAGAATATGTTTTGTTTATATATTATGACTATTTTCATTAGTTTTTATAATTTATTTATTTTTATACATAATGAATACGTACATTAATTAGATATAATAATAACACACTATCTATTAAAAAAAATTGAGAAATTAAATTTATAATAATTTCAATATAATTTTTAGATATAAGCATGCAGCCGCAGCCGCAGCCGCAGCCGCAGCCTCAGCCTCAGCCTCAGCCTCAGCCTCAGCTGGATAAAGCGTGGTATCTTCGAAATCATAGAACCATCATTAACAAAGATGGTACTATGAGTACCATCATTTTGCACCCCCCTAGACCCTGTTATACCTATTATACAAGATTACCTACAGACAACACAGTACCTAAAGTTACAGTAGAAGTCAATGCAGTAGAAAACGACAACTTTAGGTATGACCAATATACCCGATCTAAGATCATAGCGACACAAATCGCCAAATTCAGGTATGAACAGGATACCCAAGCTAGAGTTATAGCGACACAAATCGCCAACTTTATATCCAGTCTTGATACCAACACCAAGGTTGAATTTGATAAGAAGATAGCTAATGCATTCACTAGGAAAACTAAAACCTTAAAGGCAGTAGCACCATGACCAATAACAGTATCAAAGCCAGTGTTTTGTTTATATCTTATTACTGTTATACACAATAGAAATTAAATATAACTTGCTATATGATTCACGAAGCTAACAAAGCAAACTTACAACATACTATTATATATTTTTACTAGTCAATATCTACTATTCAACTATGTTTAGTTTTTTTATTATTACAAAATATATTAAAAGAATTATAAATACAAATAATAATGACATATGTATTATATTTAATTTATTATCTAAACTATCTAAATTATTATTAATTTAATATTAATAAAAAAATTAAGAAATTAAATTTATGATAAATACATCATTCTAAAGACGCCTAATAAGCCTTGCATTCAGGATGCCAAAAAATGCCAATTTTTAGAATATTATTATTTTATAAACAAAAAAAATTGAAAAATTAAATTTATAATAACTTTATTGAATAATATTTGTTATTCTATCAAATGGATCAATCAGATGAGTTTCTTACTAAGGTGTTCCTCCCCTACAAAAATATCATTACCGACATCACCTACAACACTAATAACATCAATTATCACAATCGTCCAATGACACCACAAGATCAACCTACAGACAAAAGCATGCCAAAAGCACCTAAGAAAAATCGTAATGCGTAAACAGTAAAAAAATTTATTTTATATCTGTTTTACAAAAATAATTGAGAAATTAAATTTATGATAATTTAATTAAATAATATTATTTTTGCAACATGGAACATCATGATATTAATTATCCATACCACATAGACACATGTGAAGCTACAGCCTTAAGGATGCTAATACATCCTTGCGATGATACTGAATATATTATTTTCACTAAGAAAGATGCTCAAGATGTTACTGATTTCATGAATAACATTGTTCATAAGATCAATTATCCATGTGATATAGAAGAGAAAACTGAGAAAACTGAGAAAGATGATATGGATATTACCGATATCATTGATATTATCCTCACTGAGAAAGATATTCAAGATATTACCAATATCTTCGATAATATTGATTATAGTAATATTGGATATATTACTCCAAGAGACCAACCAACAGATAAAGAAATGCCCAAAGCTCCTCGAAAAACGTATAAAATCTATTATACAAAAAATACTGTTTAATATCTTTCTTTTATTTTCACAAAATAAGTTTAGAAAATTTAACATATATTTAACATATATTTAATTAGTTTTTAGTTTTTAGTTTTTTGTTTATTTATTACTACCAAATCGAGTTTTACATCCTCAATGCTATCCAGATCTAAAAGCTTAATTAGCTTCATAATGAGCTTAACGATTTCGAGACTACTCAAGTACAAAGCTAAATTTAACCTACTTAATATGTTACTCTAATCTTAATTGGTATATTGTTATCTATTACATATACATTATTTGTGTCTCATATTTATTTATACTGCTATATGATTATATAGTAAAAAAGACTGTTTATTAAATTATAAGAACTAAATTTAAATATACCTTATGTAAAAAAAATTGAGTTTTTTTAACATTAAAATTCCTTATGTTTTTTATATTTCATTTTAGTGATGTGGTCACTATCACTTCAATTTGGTATTATGATAGCTTTTGTCGCTATTGTAGCTATTACTATAATTAGTATTGCTTTAGGCAAAATTGCCTCACTTAATAACTTGAAGTTGTCTTACGAGAACAACATTTTAGACATGATTAAAGCAATTAAGAAAAAAGATGATCAATTTTTTATGATGCGAGATAAGATCGATGATATCATGAAAGAAATCAAGAAAAAAGATGATCAATTTATTATGATGCGAGATAAGATCGATGATATCATGGAAGAAATCAAGAAAAAAGATGATCAATTTTTTATGATGCGAGATAAAATCGATGATATCATGGAAGAAATCAAGAAAAAAGATGATCAATTTTTTATGATGCGAGATAAGATCGATGATATCATGGAAGAAATCAAGAAAAAAGATGATCAATTTTTTATGATGCGAGATAAGATCGATGATATCATGGATCGGTAAAATCTCAGATAACTCAGACAGTATTGATCTGTGTTTACACTATCATGTATCGCTAAAATCTCAGACAACTTAATACTGTATTGATCTATGTTTACACTATAGTAACAAAAATTTAATCTAAAAGTTAAACACATCTTTTTATAATATAATTTGTTTATATTTATTAGTTATAATTTTATTTATATTTTTAACAAAAAGTTTTTTTCTTCATTTAGAATAGTATAGATTATATTCTTATAAAATTAATTATTTTATAAGAACCAAATATAAACAGATTAATAATAAAAAAAATTGAATATTTTTTATCATGGAAATTTGTTTAGTTTTTATCTTTTACAAAGTAATGTCAAGTTTAATAGGCAGTCTTGCCATCCTGCTCAGGGATACAGCGAGAAAGTACAATGAAGCCGCTCGGCTTGCCGAGCGTGCAGAGCGTGCCGAGCGTGCAAGCCTAGCAGCTTCTAATAAGCCAAATGAGTCACTTTTGATTGCCGCCGGCGAAGCGTATCAGGAGGCACGAGACAATGCTCAAGAAGCCCAGGATTTTATTGATGCCCTTAGTGCATTGGCTGTTGCTCAAGAAGTAGAGGCACAAGAGGCATTGGCTGTTGCTCAAGAAGTAGAGGCACAAGAGGCATTGGCTGTCGCCAATGAAGCAGATGCTAGTCTTTAGCTTGGTCATTAGTTGAAGCCGAAGCCACAGAAGCCGAAGCCATAGAATAAGCCGAAGCTATTGCAGCTGATGCAGCTGTAGCTCGGTCATTGGCTGAAGCCGAAGCCATAGAATAAGCCGAAGCTATTGCAGCTGATGCAGCTGTAGCTTGGTCTTTAGTAGGTGTCTAATCAGTTCTTCTACCTGACACAACTAACATATTTGACGTAGTAGATACATCTAATGCAACTGACGTAGTATATACATCTAATGCAACAGATGCTGTTATTATTTGTTTATATATATTTATATATTTATGTGTAAATTTATTTATTAAAAAAAATTGAGAAATTAAATAAATAATAAATTTATTATTTATTATTTGTATTGAGCATGTCTAACAAGGCTAGTGAGATCATTGATCTTACAAAGACACCAGATACCGCAGACACAGATAAAGGCGATCCTATGGCTTTTAAATCATTTCCTAAAAAGCTCCAAAAGCCAAAGAAGTCCAAGAAATTTTAGATAATGATGTTTTTTTTATAAAAAAAACGTAAAAACAAAATAAAATAATAAGATAAAATGGCAAATTATATTTAGGCATTGTATCATTATTATTTGTTTTAAAAACTAATAATTCATTAATTAATTCATATATCTCATTATTATTATATATTTTATTATTTGATTTTCGAATTGCATAATTTTTATTTGATTTTTTTATTATTATATTTAAAAATTTATTATTAATATTTTTTAATTCATTTATTTTTAATAGATCTGAATTATTATTAACATAAAATATAATATTTTCAATTTTATCTGTATTATCAGTATTATCTGTATTATCTGTATTATCTGTATTATCTGTATTATCTGTATTATCTTTATTATTATTTGTATGATTTAATATTGTTTTATTATCAATATATTTTTGTACTGTTTCAAAACCATTAAAATTTATTGTTTTACATTGTTCTAAATCAACAGTACACATATTATTAGAACAACATTGTTCAGGTGGACATTTATATATTTTGTTATCATCTTTATTAAATCCACATATTCCATGTTTAGACAATATAATATTATCATTTATTTTTGCATCATTAACATTATTATAATTATTATATTCTTTATGTAATATATAGCATAGATCAGTATTATCAGTTGAAATTACAAAATCTTTTTTAGAAGTATTAGTTTTGTAATTATTGTTAATTTGTAAAGTCATTTAATAATACAATAGATAAATATTTTTTAATAAATAAAAATATTTATTTTTATATTTTTTATATTTATAGTCATATTTATATTCATATTTTCTATATTGGTGTATTTTTGTATTATTTAATAATGATCTTATTATTTTTGGTTTATTATTTTGTATTTCAAGTATTTGAGGTGTTCTTGATAAATAATATTTATTTTCTAATTCTTCATTAGATAAATTTTTAATATCTTCTTTAGTAGGTTGTAAATTATTATCAAAACCTCTTGAAACTCCTACATCTACTTTATATATATAATTATCAGCAGAATTTAAATCATTATCACATTCCATTGTAATACCAAAAACTATTCTTTTTTCTAAATTAGCAAAACCTCTATATTTTACATCATAATTATTATTATTATTAACTATTAATTTATTACTATTAAATAAATAATCACTTTTATATTTATCTTTTAAATAATCACTTTTATATTCATCAATTAAAGTTAATTTATTTGGTACTCCACGTCTATCATCATTATTTATTTTTTCTAATTTTGGTTCTAAAACTTCTTTTATATTAGTTGTTTCTTGTGTATTAATGTAATTAAAAGTAATATTTTTTTTATTAAAAATAGTTGATAAACTTTGAACACAATGACCAACAATTATTCTTAATTTTTTAATATCATCTTTAAAATATTCATTACCTTTAATTTTTATTAATATTTTTTTAACATTATTACAAAATTCATCATTATCATATATTCTTTTATTTATTGAAGAAAAATTACCAAAAATTCTAGTTAATAATGGAGATAAACTTGTTTCATAATCACAAAATTTTTTAATTTCTGTTTTTATATAATAATAATCATTATTATTTATAATATTATTTATTCTGTTATAATCACTAAAATCAAAATTATTAGTCGGTCCTCCATGAACAAATAAATTATTATTAATTTTAAATAATATATACATTCCATCTTCTAACATTAATTTATAACCTTCATTTCCATATTGAAAACATTCAACTCTATTATGTCCTCTATAATAATTATTTAGTTTAAATGTATTAGGAAATGAATATTTTTTTATAAAATTTTTTTTCCCCATCATATTATATATTTCATGATTACCAAACATTTTTATAATTCTTCCGCCTTTTATGATTGCTTGTTTATTAATAGCATTTATAAATCTGAATATTTTTATTTCAATTTGGGGATATTCAATATTATTTAATATTGAATCACTATTTCGATTAATATCTAAAAAATCACCTATTATTACAATATGTGTATCATTACCAATCCAATTATAATTTAACGTGTCTATATATCCATTGTCTTTTTCCGAAATATCAATATTTAATAATGATTCTAATTCACTATCTTCTTTATCATGTATAAAATTTTCTTTTTTAATGACTTCACCGCAATCTCGTAAAGCTATTATTAAACTATGAATATCACCATGTATATCAGATAAAGATAAAATTCTAGTACTATTACTTAATATTAATTCGGATATATTCGGATAATTACCAATATTATCATTCATTATATATATAGTACAAATTTTTTTAATAAATTTATTAAAATATATATTTAAATTATATGATATTAACTTCACAACAAAAAGAAACACTATTTCAATATAGAGATAAAGCTTATATTATTATTTTTATGAAAAAAACATAATTTTCATAAAAATAATAATATAAATAATATGAATGAAAAAAATAGTATTTTTTTTATAAACAAATATATTTTTTAATAAACAATATAAAAAAATAATTAATATTAAAAATATTAAATGTGTGGTATATGGTTATCCATCAGTGATAATGATTATTATCATGAATATATAAAAATACAAAACAGAGGTCCCGATATGTCTGTTTATCAAAAGATAAAAAACATAGCTATTGGATTTCATCGTTTAGCTATTTTAGAAACAAATTTTAATGGATCGCAACCATACATACATAATAATAAATTATTAATATGTAATGGAGAAATTTATAACTTTAAAGAATTAATAAAAGAATATAATTTATCAATAAATAATAATGCAGATTGTTTAACAATTTTATATTTATATGAAAAGTTACAATTTGAAGAATTTGTAGATATTTTTAAACAAAACAAAATAATTGGTGAATTTTCTTTTATTATTATTGAGTTTGATGAAAAACAAAATTTTAAAAAATTAGTAGCTTCTAGAGATCATATTGGTGTAAGACCTTTATATTATTATAAGGATGATAAAGAAATACGTTTTTCATCGGAAATAAAAGGTATGAATAAAGCGGAGGAATTTCCACCAGGAAATATTTTTACATATAATGCTGATAAAACATATAATTTAATTGATTTTAAAACAATTTATGATATAAAACCAATTTATGATAAACCAGAAGAGTATTATTTGGAAAGAATTAGAAATGCAGTTATTAATTCAGTAAAAAGAAGATTAATGTCGGATAGGCCTTTAGCATTTCTACTTTCAGGTGGTGTAGATAGTAGTTTAGTAGCAGCTGTTGCTAGTAAAATATTAAATAAACCAATAGATACTTTTTGTTGTGGTATGAAAAATGGTACGGATTTAGAATATGCAAATAAAGTTGCAAAATTTATAAATTCTAATCATACAGAAGTAATATTTACACCTGAAGAAGCAATTAATAGTATCAATGATGTTTCATGGGTTACAGAAACATGGGATGTAACAACAATAAGAGCATCAGTTGGACAATATTTAGTAAGTAAATACATAAGTAATAATTCTGATGCTAAAGTTGTATTAGTTGGAGAAGGTCCAGACGAAGTATGTTCATCTTATTTATTTAATTATTATGCACCAAATGGTGAAGAATTGCATAAAGTTGCAAAAGAATATGTAGAAAAAATTCATTTATTTGATGGTAGAAGAGCGGATAGATGTATATCTTATTGGGGATTAGAAGGTAGAGTTCCGTATCTTGATCTTGAATTTATAGAAGCTTATTGGGAAATTCCTCCAGAATGGAGGCACCCTAAATATAAAGGTATTGAAAAATGGTGGCTTAGAAAAGCTTTTGATAATCAAGGATATCTTCCAGATGAAGTATTATGGAGAAAAAAAGATGCTTTTTCTGATGCTATAAGTTCAAAAGATAAAAGATGGTATGAAATTATTCATGATTCTTTAGACGATACTTTAGCAAAAGATAAGAATGAAGCTGAACAACAATATTATAAACAATTATTTGTTGATAAATTTGGAGAAGATAACATAAAAGTATTACCACATTATTGGCAACCAAAATGGATTACAACAACTTTTATTAATCCATCCGCAACAATTTTAGATGTATATTAATATATTAAAAATTATTATAAATATAAAATATAAATAAAATACATTGTAAGCATTGAATTAAAATATAATATTTTGTTAAAAAGCAAAAATCTTTTTCTTTATAATTATCAATGTTCATTAATATATATGTTAATCGTAAAATACTGATAATATATAAAACATATATTAATGCTAACATAACTATAATATTTGACAAATATTTATCAGATAATAAATCACTTATATATTTTCTATTTATATATAATAATATTATGCTAAAACCAATTTGTAAATATGATATACCTATATTTAAGTTAATTATAAATTTATCAGATTTACAATTATATAAATTATCATATTTATTTTTACTTGTTAATAATGTATATAATCCTATAAAGTATATTAAAAATATAAAAATTAATAAAATTAAATAATTTTTATTAATTTGTTTTGTATTAAATTTATTTGTTATATTTTTAATAGTATTATACTTATTAATTTGTGCATTTGATGTATTACTAGTTACTGAAGTAACAGAAGTTGTATTTTGTGCGCTAGGTTTATCACTAGTTACTGAAGTAGTCGTACTTTGTGCATTAGGTGATTTCGGTGTTTCGCTAGTTACTGAAGTAGTCGTACTTTTTGTATTAGGTGCTTTCGGTGTTTCGCTAATTACTGAAGTAGTCGTACTTTGTGCATTAGGTGATTTCGGTGTTTCGCTAGTTACTGAAGTAGTCGTACTTTGTGTATTAGGTGCTTTCGGTGTTTCGCTAATTACTGAAACAGTCGTACTTTGTGCATTAGGTGCTTTCGGTGTTTTGCTAATTACTGAAACAGTCGTACTTTGTGTATTAGGTGCTTTCGGTGTTTCGCTAGTTACTGAAGTTGTATTTGGTTCTTTTTGAGTATTTAATGCATTTCGTGCACTGCGTGTAATTTGTACACTTGGTGTATTAGGTGTAATTAGTGTAATTGGTGTAATTGGTGTTATTTGTGTATTTGATGTAGTATTAATAACATCTTGTAAAGAATTAGTGCTTGTAGTTGTAGTTGCACTTGTATTTGTGCTCATTTTTATAATATATTTAATATAGATTTTATTTTTTAATAAAATTGAATTTTATTTTAATAAACTTAAATAGTATTTACTAATAAATATTAAATGGAAATTACAATCAAAATACCTGAAGATATTTACAAAAATTTAAACAATAAATATAATAAAGATGAACTTGAAATTATAGCAAAAAATTTATTTTTAGATTGGTATGAATACAAAAAAAACAATGATTATGAATCATATCAAATAAAAGAATCAGTTCAGCAATTACAACAAATAACTAAAGATATTTTTGGATTTTCAAAAATATCTCAAAAAAGAGGTGAAATTGGAGAAAATATGATTTATACAATTTTTCAAAATGATTATCAAAATTTTTCTTTTGAAAAAACAAATCACGTTTCACATTCTGCAGATGCTATTGTAACAACACCAAATAATGATAAATTTTTATTAGAAATTAAAAATTATCAAAATGTAATAGATCAAAAAGAAATTGATAAATTAAAATATGATATGGAAAGTACAAATATTAATTATGCATTATTTATTTCTATACAAAGTGGTATTGTTGGTAAAAAAACAATAGATATAGAAAAATTTATAAAAAATGACAAAGAATATACTATTGTTTATTGTTCGTATGTATTTGAAGAACTGCATAAATTACATAGTTCTATAACATTATTAGAATCTTTAATTAAAATTAAATCAGAAAAATACAATTATATTAAAGATGATATAATTGAAACTATAAAAGAAATAACTGAAATTTATGAGCTTATAAAAAATTTAAATTCTCAATATTTATTAATAGAAAATAATATTAAAGAACAATTATCTAATTTTTATTTAATAATTAGGGATTATCAATTAAAAATAAAAGATAAAATTAATAAAATTAGTAAAAAAATAGAAGATACTATATATATTAGTTCAGATGAATTCATTAATAATTTTAATGAAAGTGAATGTATTTTACAAATACATAAAATAAATGATTTACTTATTTCTAATGATTTACAAATTATTAATAAAGACGATTCATCGTGGTATATATCAAATGACACTAAAAATATAGGTGAGATTAAAAAATTTAAATCAAAAGTTGAGATATCTTTGTATAAACCAAATATATGTGTAAAGTTTTTATCAAAAGATAAATCAGATGAAAATTATACTTTATTAAACAGTATAATTAAACAAATAATAATTTAAAATATTAATAATATATATATAAATGAGTGGATTAGAAAATTCACAAATACAACTAAAAGCAAAAAATAATACCGTAGAATTCTATTTTGCAAGACATGCTGAATCTTGTTCAAATATTAGTCATCTTTTAGGAAAAATGTATCATCCACCCTTATCATATAAAGGAATACAACAAGCAGTCAATCTAGGTATTAATAATAAAATAATAGATATGGATTTTGATAAATATTATTGTTCTCCAAGTTTAAGAACAATAATGACTGCTTGTTTAGCATTAAGAAGGAAAAGTTTAAATAAATCAATTACATTAACGTTAAACCCATATTTAATTGAACATCAAAATACAGCACAATATGGTACATATGTAGGTATAAGCGATCAACAAAATAGTATTGTTCAAAAAGAAAATTTGGATAATATGATTAATTATATAAAATCATGGTTTCAACAAAAATATTTTGACAATTATATAGATTATGAGTTTGTTCACATAATGTATGATTTAGTAGCATTATTACATTTAAATAATCATCTTGATAAATATAAAAATACAATTAAGAAATTATTAGCACCTATAAAAGAAAATAGAAGTGGATTATTACATGAATTTATATATTTATTAAATGAAATAGAATTATTGAATAAAAATAAAATAATAATTAATTATAAAACTGGTAATATATATGATATTTACGATAATATATTATTATTCTTAAATGACAATGATAGAACAAATAATTTTTCTATATATGCAGATACTAATATAGAAAATATTTTAGAATATTCTAAAATAAAAATACAATTGCTAATGATTAGTACAACATCATATTATTTTATGAATAATATTAAAATTGAATATTTTATACCACATACTTCTGTATATCCAGAGTATTCAGTTAATATAAACCATTTTATTGAACATGAAATGTCACCAAATCTACAATCTGATGAAAAAATTAAAAAACTGTTATGTTTTACTCATGGAGAAGCATTAAAACATCATTTTAAATTTAAAACAAAATTAGAAAATACTGAAATTGTCCATTATAATACAAATGATAAAATAATAAGAATAAAGAATAATAATATAGTTATAAATGAAAAATTAGTAGAAGATATATGTGGAGATCCAATTACTGGAAAACAAATGTTCAAAATAATTAAAAAATATTTTAATGATATTAATTATAAAGTAACAACAGATAATGATATTGATAAAAATTTTAAAGTCAATGTAAAAGAAGAAGAAGATAAAATAAAAGAAGAAGAAGATAAAATAAAAGAAGAACAACAAAGAAAATTAGAAGAAGGATGGGAAGTATTAGTAGGGGAAGAATTAGTAGGGGGGTATAAACACAAATATTTAAAATATAAATATAAATATTTAAATTACAAAAAAATTAAACTAAATCATTAAATTTTTAATATATGTGAGAATATGATGTTTATATCTAAAATATTTATATATATTTAATAATATATCATTTATTGTAATTTTTTTATTTTCTTCTAAATAAATTGACTCATGAATATGTTTATATAAAAAAGGAAACGGTAAATGTTCAATTATATCATTTTTATTAACTATTCTATATGAATTTTTTACATATTTATTATATTCTTTAACAAAATTAGTATTACCAACTTTAGGAGATCCAAATGTAACACAAATAATTTTTGTATTGTTATATTTTTTACAAAAATCAATTGAGGCAATATTTGCAATGGCTCCGCCTGATGAATGGCCGGATAAAGATATATTTTTAATATTATTATTTTTAATAATAATATCAATATTAGTAAATAATTCTTGTTTTATTTGTAAATATTGGTCTAAAAAACCACTATGAATTTGAATATTATTATAATTTGTTAAACATATTTGCATATTAGAATATATATTAAAGTAATTAACAGTACCTCTAAAGCAAATATCTATTGTTTCATTATTAAAAAATATAATACATTTTGTATTATTATTAAAATTATTTATATTTTTACAATTAAAATTATTTTTTTCATTTATATATATACAATTATTATACGTTTTTAATAATCTTTTTTTAGAATTATTATAATATATAGGTCTAGTATAACACAAATTACATAATTTACTTTTTATTATTATATTTTTATAATAAAATTTATTAAAACTTATTATTGTAATAAAATAAGTTATAAAATTAATAATTAAAAATATATATTTCATTATAATAATATTGAGACTAAAAATTTAACTACTTGTTATTCATAGATTCTTATTTATAAATTATAATAAAAGAACTTAGAAAATATGTTAAATGTTGTTTATATTTTAAATAAATAAATTAAATAATTTATTTAGTCATATTAAAATATTGATATAATAAATTATTTAATTTATCTAATGATATAATATCAGTTTTATTTAATAATTTTGCTTTTATTTCTTCTTCTTCTGCTTTTCTTTGTTCTTGTCTAACTCGTTCTGCTTTTTGTCGTTCTTCTTCTTCTTGTAGTCGGGCTATTTCTTGTCTGACTCTTTCTTGTTCTTGTTGTAGTCTGACTTGTTCTTGTCTAACTCGTTCTTCTTCTTCTTCTGCTTTTTGTCGTTCTTTTTGTTCTTGTCGGGCTAATTGTTGTCGGTCTATTTCTTGTCTGGCTCTTTCTTGTTCTTGTCTAACTTGTTCTTGTTCTTGTTGTTTTCTTTCTCTTTCTCTTTCTATTTCTTTTCGTAGTTTGATTGTTTCTTGTTGTACTAGTAGTTCTCGTTCTTGTCTAGCTTCTTCCTCTTCTTGTTTTCTTAACTGTGTTGCTAATTCGTTGTCTTTTAGTACTTGTCTGGCTCTTTCTTGTTTTTCTCTTTCTATTTCTTTTCGTAGTTCATCTGTTTCTTTTTGTACTTGTCGTTCTCGTTGTTCTTTTTTTTGTTGTAATTGGTTCATTTCTTGTTGACTAATTCTTTGTGCTAATATTTCGTCTTCTTGTTCTTGTCTGACTCTTTCTTCTTCTTGTGAATTATTTTTTAAATATAACAACATTATTTCTAAGTAGCCTTTATATTCAAGTTTTGTAATTTGTTCAATATGATGATAAATTACACCAGTTAAATCACCTATAAATATTGTACGTGTATTTTTATTTCTATAGTCAGAAGATATTTTTATACCCATATCATCATAAAAATACCAATTATTATTACATTTATAATAACACATATAATGTAATCCATTATGTACAATAATAGAATTTAAATAATAGTTATTTAAATTTTCTTTTATACGTGGTTGTAATATTGAAAAATGAGAAATTTCATAGTGCATATTAATAATTTGAATATCTTTTGAATTATTTATAAACTCTTCTTCTAAACTTAATAATTGTTTAATGTTTATATTATTAAAACTATTTGTATCTAATACATAGTTTTTTAAATATATTAATAACTCAAATACACTATTCATTTCTAAAAAAGAATTATAGTCATAGTCAGATATGTTAAACAAATTCTTACCTCTTAATAATTTTCTATGTTCTTCTAATATAAGTCTAATTATACGACATCTTATAATTTTTTTATTTGTTGTATCGTATGACTCACTTGATTCGTTTATAATATTATATTGTTCTTTTATAAGTTGAATTATTTCATTATTATATTTTTCTAATTGTACATTAACAGAATTATTATATATTTTAGGTTGTAGATCATCTACAAATCTTTTGATAGATTCAGTATTATTATGAAATAATGCAACAAATAAAGAATCTAACCAACAACTATTTCCTAAAGTTTCACTACCCTTTTCTGTCCAATCATAAGTTATAAATGGTTTTAAACAATTATCCATAATATATTTTTATATATATTATTAATTTACAAAAAAAATATTTAAAGATAAAAATATTAATATCTCTATAAATGTCTAGTAATAAAAAGAAGGTTGCTATTGGTATTGATCTTGGTACTGTTAATAGTTGTGTAGGAGTTTTTGTAAATGGTAAAATAGAAATTATTGCAAATGATCAAGGAAATCGTACAACACCATCTATGATTGCTTTTAATGATACTGAACGTTTAGTTGGAGATTCTGCTCGCAATCAAGCTTCTAGTAATTCAAAAAATACAGTATATGATGCTAAACGTCTTATTGGAAGAAAATTTTCAGATCAAGTAGTAAAAGATGAAATTAATAATTTATCATATACTGTTAAAAAAGGTGCAGATGATAAACCGCTTATTGAAGTACAATATAAAGGTGAAATGAAAGATTTTTCTCCTGAGGAAATATCTTCTATGGTACTATCTAAAATGAAAGAAATTGCAGAAGCATATACTGGTAATGATGTAAAACAAGCAGTTATTACTGTCCCTGCTTATTTTAATGATGCACAGCGCCAAGCAACTAAAGATGCAGGAGCTATCGCTGGTTTAGAAGTACTTCGTATTATTAATGAACCTACAGCTGCAGCAATCGCATATGGACTAGATAAAAAATCTAGTAAAGAACAAAAAATTTTAATTTTTGATATGGGAGGTAAACTTCAAACAGTATATTAACTGTTATGCTGCTTCCTGTGGTGAAACTCCACCTTAAAGTAATTTTTACTTTAAGAACCTGGTTAATTGACTGGAAGTTCCTAAAGCTTTTTCTACCAAGCAAACCATGTGAATGAGTTTGTGGCTAGAGTAATTACCTAGGTACGGTAAAAAAGAAAAAGATGTTACAATGGATAATCAGCAGCCAAGCAACTTTTGAAAAGAAGTTGAAGGTTCAACGACTAGATAAAGTAACCTAATAATATGTTTATAATATATAATATAAATATATTTATGGTGAAATATCCACGAATGCCAGGATTTAAATTTAGTTAATAGATTTAAATAAGATATAGTCTGAACTTACATGAAAGTGTAAGAAGCTAATTAAGGAATTGACCTTAATGGATAATTATCCGGATAAAGAGCCTAGCGATAACAATATGTGGGCACACATGATGTTTCACTTCTATCTATTGAAGATGGAGTATTTGAAGTATTGGCTACTTCTGGTAATACACATCTTGGAGGAAGTGATTATGACAATCGTCTTGTTGAATATTGTAAACAAGAAATTAAGAAAAAAAATAAAATAGATATTACAGGTAACCCTAAAGCACTACGTAGATTAAAAACTGCATGTGAGACAGCTAAAAAAATTCTATCTTCTTCTATGAATACATCTATTGAAGTAGATTCTCTAGCTGATGGTGTTGATTTTAACCTTAATCTCACCAGAGCTAAATTTGAAGAACTTTGTATTGATCTATTTAAATCTGGTATTGAACCAGTAGAAAAAGTTCTTAAAGATGCAAAAATTAGCAAAGGTGATGTAGATGAAATTGTATTAGTTGGAGGTTCTACTCGTATTCCAAAAGTACAACAACTTTTAAGTGATTATTTTAATGGTAAAGAACTAAATAAGAGTATTAATCCAGATGAAGCCGTAGCTTATGGTGCTGCTATTCAAGCAGCTATTTTATCTGGTGAAAAAGCTGAATGTTTATCTGAAATTGTCCTTCTTGATGTATGTCCTCTCAGTCTTGGTATTGAAACAGCTGGAGGAGTAATGACAGCTCTAGTACCTCGTGGAACAACTATTCCTACTAGCAGAGAACAAACTTTTAGTACTTATTCAGATAATCAGCCTGCTGTTACTATTCAATTATTTGAAGGAGAACGATCATTGACTAGAGATAATAATCTCCTTGGTAAATTTGAATTATCAGGAATTCCACCTGCTCCTAGAGGAGTACCACAAATTAAAGTTAAAATTGATATTGATGCAAATGGTATTGTACAATTATCTGCTACTGAATCCTCATCTGGTAAATCTAATAAGATTACTATTTCAAATGATAAAGGACGACTAAGTAAAGAAGATATTGAACGTATGGTTCAAGATGCAGAAAAATTTAAAGAAGAAGATGAAAATAACAAAAAAAAACTAGAAGCTAAAAATGAATTAGAAAATTATGTATATAATACAAGAAATAGTCTTAAAGAAGCAAAAGATGATAAATATTGGAAAGAAGCAGAACCAAATGTAGAAGAAGCTATTACATGGTTAAATGAACACCAAGATGAAACTGCCGATACGTATAATAATAAAATGAAAGAATTAGAAGAAGTAGTAAAACCTATTATTATGAAAATGTACGAGTCAGAACCACCAAGTGGTATGCCCGGTGGTATGCCCGGTGGTATGCCCGGTGGTATGCCCGGTGGTATGCCCGGTGGTATGCCCGGTGGTATGCCCGGTGGTAT
>Ga0129333_10002334_pt1 | contig 17621 bp, 13 predicted proteins | sample CPB6_08_DNA_FD_94474 | JGI IMG/M metagenome (GOLD analysis project Ga0129333, IMG submission 94474) | Freshwater to marine salinity gradient microbial communities from Chesapeake Bay, USA - CPBay_Sum_0.6_0.8_DNA | ecosystem: Environmental > Aquatic > Marine > Coastal | place: USA: Chesapeake...
CACGGTGGCGTCGACATCGGACACGTTCTGGTACCACTCGTCGTAGACGTCGGCGAATCGCTCGCCGTAGGTGTCGTCGCCGAAGTCGCGCACCTCGCCAGTCCAGCAGACCGTGACGGTGTCGCCGGTACCCTTCCGACCATGTCTTCGTCCGGGCTGGATCGCGCCGAGGTCGTGTACATGGATCACGCCGCCACGACGCCGATGAGGCCGGAAGCCATCGCGGTGATGCTGCCGTTGCTCACCGAGGAGTACGCGAATCCGTCGGGCTCGCACCGCTTGGCGCGCCGGGCCCGCAAGGTGCTCGACGAGTCCCGCGACGTGGTGGCCGATGCGGTGGGCTGCCGTCCCGGCGAGGTGGTGTTCACCGGTTGCGGAACCGAGAGTGACAACGCCGCGATTTCGGGCGCGCTCGCCACACTCGGCGGCACCGCGGTGTGTCCGGCCGCCGAGCACCACGCGGTGTTGCACTGCGTCGAGCACGTCGACGGACGCGTGGTGAGGAACACCGCCGACGGCACGGTTGATCTCGCCGACCTCGAGCGAGTGCTCGTCGAGAATCCCGACGTGGCGGTGGTGTCGGTGATGGCGGTGAACAACGAGACCGGCGCCGTCACCGATCTGGCCGCCGTGGCGCGCGTGGTGCGGCGGCACGCCCCGCGGGCCGTGCTGCACACCGACGCCGTGCAGGCGGCCTGTTGGCTCGACCTGCGCGATGTGTGGCGCCACGTCGACGCCCTCGCCCTCAGTGCTCACAAGTTCGGTGGACCGAAGGGCGTCGGCATCCTCGCGATCCGCGCGGGAGTTCGCCTGGCTCCGTTGCTGCTCGGCGGGGGGCAGGAGCGCGATCGCCGCAGCGGCACCCACAACGTGGCGGGCATCGCCGCCACTGCCGAGGCTCTGCGGGTCACCGACGAGAACCGCAGCGAGGAGACGACCCGCATCGCGGAGTTCAACGCCATCTTGCGCGAGCGCATCGGTGCTCTGGATGGGGTGCGCTTCACCCTGCCCGCCGACCGGGCCGTGCCGGGCGTGCTGAACGTGTGCTTTTCCGGAGTGGAGAACGAGAGCCTGCTGTTCCTGCTCGACGAGGCCGGGGTGTGCGCGTCGGCCGCGTCGGCCTGCGCGAGCGGTGCCATGGATCCCTCGCACGTGCTGGCCGCCATGGGAGTACCGGCCGAGTGGGCGCGCGGGTCCTTGCGCCTGTCGCTCGGACACACCACCACCATCGACGACGTCGACCGAGCCGCCGACGCCGTGGTGGCCGCCGTGACGCGCATTCGCGAACGAGCGAGGGCCGCCTCATGAAGGTGTTGGTCGCCATGTCGGGTGGCGTCGACTCGTCGGTCGCGGCCGCTCTGCTGCGCGACGCCGGACATCAGGTGGTGGGCGTCACCATGCGTCTGTGGGGCGGCGAGAGCGACACGGGTTGTTGCAGCGTCAGCGATGTCGACGACGCGCGGCGCGTCACCCAGCAGCTCGACATCGATCATCTGGTGTTCAACTTCACCGACGATTTCCATCGGGCCGTCGTCGATCCGTACGTGAACGACCACGCGCGCGGCATCACGCCGAATCCGTGCATCGAGTGCAACCGCCACCTGAAGTTCGACCGGTTGCTGGAACGCGCCGATCTGCTGGGCTTCGACGCGGTGGCCACCGGCCATCACGCCCGGGTGACGACCGTCGACGGCGCGCGACGCGTGGCCCGGGGGGCCGACTCCGCCAAGGACCAGAGTTACGTGGTGCACATGCTGGGGGCCGACGCGCTGGCACGCACGATCTTCCCGGTGGGCCACCTGCACAAGTCGGAGGTGCGGGCTCTGGCCGCCGAACTCGGACTGCGAACGGCCAGCAAGCCCGACAGCCAGGACGTGTGCTTCATCACCAGCAAGAGCGCCGATGGAGCATCGGGACGTTCGTCGTTCCTCCGCAAACGAATTCCGTTGCATCCCGCTCGGGTGGTCGACGAGAGCGGCGCCGAACTCGGTGCGGTGGACTCGGTAGAGATGGTGACGCTCGGGCAGCGTCGCGGGGTGGCCGGTGGCGGAGGTGGCAAGCGCTTCGTGGTCGACGTCGACGTGGCCGGTCGTGTGGTCACCGTGGGACCAGAGTCGTCGCTGCTCGTCGAACGCGAGCACGCCGATGCGGCCGTCTGGAGCGCCGAGGTTTTCGAGGGTGACTGTCTCGTGCAGTGCAGCGCCCACGGCGAGCCGCGCCGCGCTCGGGTCGCGAACCTCCCCGACGGAACGGTGGAGGTGCACTGGACCGAGCCGCAACGTCGCGTCTCGCCCGGGCAGAGCGTGGTGTTCTACGACCTCGACGACCAGTGGGTCATCGGCGGGGCGACCGTGCGGCCCACGCCGACGAGGCGCGTCCCGGCCGCGACGGGCACACCCACATCGTTCTGACGTGCACGGCACTGCCACCCGGTGTCGACGGGGTGGCGGCTTTCACCACGGTGTCGAAGTCGGCCAATTCGATGGCCACTCCCGCGTGTCGACAGCCGGCCGACAGGTCGGCTTCGTCGGAGCGTTCGGTGGGTTCGACGCGCACGACATCGGCCGACGAGAACATGGCGGTCTCGGCGAGCGCCACGTGATCGTGCACCACCAGACCCGCCGGCACGTACACCAGCCACCTCCGCGAGAATCGGTGGAAGCGTCGGGGTAGGGCAACGGTGGCCGCCACGGCCACCACGGCACAGGCGATTCCCGCCCCGACATCGGATCCCGTCCGGTCGGTGGCGAGAAGTAGATGCAACGCGCCGACGATCGCGGCGAACCACACCAGCCACGACAGCACCAACACGGCGAGCATCGGGGCCGGGCAGCGCAACGGGAATCGGCGTTCGTCTCCGTACGCCGAGAGTTGCGCGAAGTGTTCACCCACCTCGGCGGCCGCGGTGAGCACCGTGGCCAGCAGAGCGACCGAGAGCGCCAGCCACACGGCGGGTTCGGCCCCTTCGAGCATGCGAACGAGGGCCACTCCCGCGATGGAGGGCACGAGAAGACGCACTGCCGTGAGCGACACGGTGGAGGGCACGAGCACGGCCAGCAACACTGCGCCCCACGTCACCCACAGCGTCGCAAGGGTGACGATGCGGGGGCCGTCCGCCCAGTCTCCGATCGTGTCGGCCAACGACACCACCGAGACGAGCGTGGCCGCGGCGGCCACGCGAGCCACGACCACGATCCATCGGTTGGAATCGGGACGTATCGGTGGATCCTCCCGGCTCGGCTCGGACACGCTGTTCATTCTCCCCACACAGTTGTTCATCGCGCGACGGTTCTCCAATTGTGCCCGTGGCGAGTGCCCCTGCTACGAAAGAATCACGACGCACACGGTGCGCGAGACGGGGAGGGGTGAAGGGACCGATGACGTTCGAATTCTCGTCGACGATGATCGTCGGCTCGTTCACGTGACGTCGGGTCTCGCCGCGTCGGTGCTGGTCGGGGGAATGTCGTGCGGTGTCGGCAGCCTGCCGCATCGCGACGCCCGCGAGGCCGCTTCCGACGCGCTCGCCTACACACCGGCCCTCGCCACCATTCCGTCGCTGCCGCGTCGGTCACCGGCCGAGGCCATGATCGCCCAGTCGGTGGTTGGCATTCGCGGCATCAGTCTGGGTCAGTACGGATCGTTGCTGATCGACGTGGCCACGATCGATCCGACGGCGCCGGTGGTCACCGATCTCGACAACGATGCTTTCGTCGGGCTTCGCGCCTTTCTCGACGCCGCCGAGGGCCGTACGGCACCCGTGAAGTGGCAGTTCACCGGTCCGGTGACGCTCGGACGGGCGCTCATGCGGGCGGGTGTCCCGATGCACGATGCCTTCGACGTCGCGGTGCGTACCGTCCGGCATCACGTGCGCTCGATCACCGACGAGGTGCGTCGTCGACTGCCCGACGCGCCCCAGGTGGTGTTCATCGACGAACCCGACCTCGAGGATCTCGAGGACGAGACCTTTCCGATCGCGCCCGACACCGCGATCGACCTGATGTCGGGTGCGCTCGCCATCGTCGAGCGCGACGTGGTGGTGGGACTGCATTCGTGTTCGTCGGTGGCTCTGAAGTCGTTGGTGTCGGCCGGACCCGAGGTGCTCAGCGTTCCGGTGGCGATGGTGGAACCGACCCCCTCAAACGCGGCGGTGCTGGCCGGGTTCATGGAATCCGGCGGTTTCGTGGCGTGGGGAGCGGTGCCCACCGACGGACCGATGATGGCGGGCGCCGATCGCTGGTGGAAGAAGTTGGCCGAACTGTGGTGCGAGTTGGTTCAACACGGGTGCGACGCCAAGTTGCTTCGCGAACGCGCCCTCGTGACCCCGGCCTGCGGACTGGCCGTGCACGACGTGGTGGCCGCCGGCGCGATCTTCGAACAAGTGCGCGACATCGCCGAGCGGGTTCGCACCCAGGCGCTCGCCACCCGCTTCACTCTCGGCGCGTGACGCCGTCGTGGGATCCGCGGCGCCGGGCTCCCACCCGCCCCCGCCCTCTACGATTCGAGGCGTGAACGCCGAGGCCGCCGCACGGATCGAGCAGTTGCGCTCGCTCGTCGACCATCATCGGCGTCTCTACTTCACGCTCGCCGAGCCCGAGATCGCCGACGCCGAGTACGACCTGCTGGTGCGCGAACTCGAGCAACTGGAAGAGGCTCACCCCGAACTCGCCCGACCCGATTCGCCCACCCGACAGGTCGGGGGAGAGATCTCCGACACCTTCGCACCGGTGGAGCATCGCGTGCCCATGACGAGTCTCGACAACGCGATGGATCGCGACGAGTTGTTGGCGTGGGGCGAGCGCGTGGCCAAGGGACTCGACGAGGGTGAGACGGTTCGGTTCACCTGCGAACTGAAGATCGACGGATTGGCGGTGAGCCTCCGGTACGAGAACGGGGTGTTCGTGCAGGCCGCCACGCGTGGTGACGGCCGCGTGGGTGAGGACGTCACGGCCAACGTCGCCACCATCGTGGCCGTCCCGAAGAAGTTGCCGGCTCCTTCACCGGAGGTGCTCGAGGTGCGCGGGGAGGTGTATCTGCCCATCGAGGCGTTCGAGCGCCTGCGGGCGGCCAAGGAAGCCGAGAACCTCGAACGCCTCGCCGCCGGTCGCAAACCCGAACCGGTGCCGGTGAATCCGCGCAACGCCGGTGCGGGGAGTCTGCGTCAGAAGGATTCGGCGGTCACCGCGTCGCGAGGTCTCTCGTTCTGGTCGTATCAACTGGGCGAGGTGGTGGGTGGTCCCGACTTCACGTCGCACCACGACACCCTGGCTTTCCTGCGCGACGTCGGATTCCCGGTGAACCCGGCGATCGCGCTCGTCGATTCGCTCGACGATGTGGTGCAATTCTGCGAGAAGTGGCAGGCCGATCGACACACCATCGGCTACGAGATCGATGGTGTGGTGGTGAAGGTCGACGATCTCGCGCAACGCGAGAGGCTCGGTTTCACCGCTCGCGCACCTCGATGGGCCATCGCCTTCAAGTTCCCGCCCGAGGAACGAACCACCTTGCTGCGCGACATCCAGGTGTCGATCGGTCGCACGGGTCGTGCGACTCCGTTCGCGGTTCTCGAACCGGTGTTCGTGGGGGGTTCCACCGTCGGCATGGCGACTCTTCACAACGAGGATCAGGTTCGCGTGAAGGATGTTCGTCCCGGCGACACCGTGGTGGTGCGCAAGGCCGGTGACGTGATTCCCGAGGTGGTCGGCCCGGTGCTCTCGATGCGCCCCAAGGGGTCGAAGCCGTGGAAGTTCCCGGCCGAGTGTCCCTGCCCTCTGAAGAGCACTTTCGTTCGCGCCGAGGGTGAATCCGACACGCGGTGCGTCGAACCCGGGTGCCCGCACCAACGCGACCAGCGCATCATCTATTTCGCCTCGCGCGGCGCGATGGACATCGAGGGCCTCGGCGAGCGCACGGTGTTCCAACTGTCCGACGCGGGGCTGGTGCAGGATCCGGGCGACATCTACTCGCTCGACGTCGAGAAGCTGCTGACGCTCGAGGGCTTCGGTCAGTTGAGCGCGGAGAAGTTGCTCGCGGCCATCGATGGTTCGAGAACCCGACCCTTGCCGAAGATCCTCACCGCACTCGGAGTGAAACATCTGGGGCCGTCGGCCTCGGAAGCGCTCGCGTCGGCCTTCGGCTCCTTGGACGGAGTGATGAACGCCTCCGAGGACGAACTCTCGTCGGTCGACGGAGTGGGCGGGGTGATCGCCGCGTCGATCCGTCGGTGGTTCGACGATTCCGACAACCGCGCCTTCATCGAGAAGTTGCGGGTGGCCGGCGTCGATTTCGGAAAAGTCGAGACATCCGATCTACCGCAGGTGTTGGCGGGCAAGGCCGTGGTGGTCACCGGCACTCTCGATGGATTCGATCGCGACGGAGCCGAGCGGGCCATCAAGCAACGCGGTGGCAAGAGTCCGGGTTCGGTGTCGAAGAAGACCTTCTGCGTGGTGCTCGGACGCGAGCCCGGGGCGAGCAAGGTGTCGAAGGCCGAGGAGCTCGGCGTGCCGACGATCGACGAGGCCGGTTTCGTGGTTCTTCTGGAAACCGGCGAGTTGCCGAACTGATCCGAGACGGCGAGGGGTCGACGCGTCGGGTCGGAGTCTCAGAGAACCTCGAACGACCACGAGTAGCTGCGCGCGGTGCCGCGACCGTCCTCGATCTTCCAGAAGATGACCTGAACGTCGTGCACTCCCTGCGAATAGCGCTCGACCAGAGCCCCGTCCTGAGGCTCGAAGCGGATCAGCGAGTTGCCCTGGTCGTAGATGGCGGTGGGGGGCAACTCCAGTTGCTCACCCGGCTCGGGTAGGCCTCCGGCGACGTCTTCCAGCCGCGAGGTGGGCAGTTCGAGTCCGTCCAGCACCAACACCGCCTCGTATCCGTCGGCGAGGTCGACCGAGATCTCGGTCTGCGACAGCACCTGTCGGTCGTTGGGGGCAGGCGACACCGAAATGACGGCGTCCGGATAGCCGAGGACGTCCCGGCCGGTCGTGCCGCCCATGAACCCGAGCACGATGAGCAGGAGTCCGACCGAGGCCACGAGGCTCACGACGAGAAGTTCCTTGTTCAGAGGACGGCGTTGACGTGAACCTCGAGCCACGACCTCAGTCTTGCCCCTGTGCAGGGGCTACGCCCAGTGCTGGGCTGGTGTCACCCCGGGCGACTGTCACACGATCGCAACACACCGCTAGTTTCGCCCCCATGTCCACGGGGGCCGACGAACCGGAAGATCGACCCTCGGTCGAGGCACAGGACGTTCCACCTCCCTCTCCGCCGCCCGCCACCGACGAGCAGTTGATCGACACGGCGGTCGATGGTCGGTTCCGCATCGAACGCATCATCTCGCCGTCCACCGCGTCCACCCTCTTCGCCGCCGTCGACGGCCGGGACGGGACCGACGTCCTGCTCCGGATCCACACGCCCGGTTCCACCGTTGAGCTCGGCGACGAGTTGCTCGACCAGGCCCGCCTCGTCGCCGAAATCGACCAGCGCAACGTGGCCCGCGTCCTCGGTTTTGGGCGGTCCCGCATCGGGGGTGCCGAACGCGTCTGGGTGGCGTCGGTCAAGCCGGGGGCCGGAACTCTGCAGGACATGATCGACCGCGGCCGTCTCCTCAGCCCGTCGCAGGCCCTCATGATGGCCGTCGACGTCTGTCGCGCCCTCGACCATGCGCACCGTCGGGGAGTTCTGCACCACGACCTGCGGCCGTCGGCGATCGGTTTCGGTGACGATCAGCGCGTGATCGTCACCGACCTCGGAGTGGCCGCCGTCGTGGCCGAGCGCGCGTGGGCCGATCCCGCCACGGTGTCGCTCGAACGCGCCCGATACAGCGCTCCCGAACAGGCCCGCGGTGAGGCTTTCGACGAGAAGGCCGACGTGTTCGCTCTCGCCCTCGTGATCAGCGAGGCCATCGGGGGCACGGTGCCGTTCCTCTCGGACTCGGCGGTCACCACGCTGTCGTCGCGTCTCGACAAGTTGTTCCCGGTGTCCGCCGACCTCGGTGCACTGGCCGCGGTGCTCGAACGCGCGGGCCGCAACGATCCCGCCGAACGTTCGAGCGCCAAGGAGATGGGTCGCGGACTCGTGCAGGCGGCATCGTCGATGCCGCGACCGACACCGCTGAATCTGGTGAGTGACGTTTCGGGATCGATGTTGCGACCGGAAGTGGCGCCGACTCCCGTGCAGGAATCGGCCGACCCGACCGGAGAGATCGCCGTACCGGGCGAGTTCACCGATCTGCGTCGCGGCAACACCGGCCCGATTCCGACATCGGGCCTCACGATTCGCGACGGTGACGCGTCGCCCGCCGTTTCTGGTGAAGACGGAGACCAGCCCCTCGTTGCGCGATGGATCCTGATCGCCGTCGGTGTGCTCGCTCTTCTCGTCGGCGGATTCTTCGCGTACCGCGTGCTGACCGACGACGCTCACGAGGTGCCGGTGTTGGCCGGACTCGACGAAGGAACGGCCACCAATGCCGTCACCCAGTTCGACTGGGTGGTCGAAGTTGTGGAGGAGGCGAGCGGCGAGTACCCACTCGGGCAGGTGATCCGCACCGAGCCGCCGGCGGGTGGAGAACTCGATTCCGGGGGCACGATCACCTTCGTCATCTCGAGTGGGCCGCCTCCGGTTCCGCTGGTCGACGTCACCGGTGCCGACGCCGCGACGGCGGTTGCTCGGATCACCGACATCGGTCTGGTCGCGAATCAGATCCAGGAGTACAGCGAGGACGTCGCCGTCGGCATCGTCACCCGATGGGTGGTTCCGGCGCAACCGAATCTGATGGCCGGTGACGACGTGGTGGGTGGCACCACCGTCGACGTCTACGTGTCGCAGGGACCGCAACCGCGCACCGTGCCGCTCCTGGTCGGCCTCTCGCTGACCGACGCGCAGGCGCAGATCGACGGCCTCCAATTGGTCCTCAACAAGGCCGACGACGTGTACTCCAACGACATCCCGGCCGGATCGGTGGCCACCCAGAGCCCGAATCCGGGCGACCTGCTCGATCGCGGACTCGGAGTCACGGTTGCCCTGTCGAAGGGCCCCGACGTGGTGGCCGTGCCGGTCACCCAGCGACTCACCTTCGATCAGGTGAAGCAGGCGGTGGTCGACTCCGGTCTGGTGGTGGGCAACGTCACCGGCAACACGCGGGGCGTGCTGATCTCGCTCTTCGCCAACGGCCAGCCGGTCGCCGCGGGTCAGTTGTTGCCGCGCGGGACCGCCGTCGACCTCGTGTACTTCGGCTGAGCCCGGCTTTCTCGCTCCGCGAGACGGTGGCGTAGGGTCTCGTCCGGCTCGGTGGTCGCTCGACCCCGTGTCGCCCCCCGAACCCCTCGCCGCACCGCGGCGACCGTGCAAAGGCAGGACATCACATGGGTGCACTCGACGGACGCGTTGCCATCATCACCGGCGCCGGCCGCGGACTGGGACGCGAACACGCGCTCCTCTTCGCCGCCGAGGGTGCCAAGGTGGTCGTGAACGATCTCGGCGGCGCCAACGACGGTTCGGGCACCGACCAGACCCCCGCCGAGCAGACCGTCGCCGACATCCGCGCGATGGGTGCCGAGGCCATCGTCAACACCGACAACGTCGCCGACTGGGAGGGCGCCAAGCGCATGATCCAGCAGGCCGTCGACACGTTCGGTGATCTCGACATCCTGGTGAACAACGCGGGAATCCTGCGCGACCGCGTGTTGGTGAACATGAGCGAATCCGAGTGGGACGCCGTGATCGCGGTGCACCTGAAGGGTCACTTCGCACCCACGCACCACGCCGCCGCCTACTGGCGCGAGCAGTCGAAGAACGGCGTCACCAAGGTGCGCAACCTCGTGCACACCTCCAGCACCTCTGGTCTTTTTTCGAATCCCGGCCAGGCCAACTACGGCGCCGCGAAGTCTGGTATCGCGACGTTCAGCCAGATCTGCGCGAAGGAACTCTCGCGCTACAACGTGAAGAGCAACTCCATCGCTCCGGCGGCGCGCACGCGGCTCACCCTCGCCACTCCGGGCCTCGAGGACGTCATGGCCGCCAAGGACGGCCAGTTCGACATGTGGGATCCGGCCAACGTGAGCCCGCTCGTGTGCTACCTGTCGTCGGCAGCCTGCGAGTTCAGCGGCGAGACGTTCTTCGTGCAAGGCGGCCAGGTGACCCGCGTGCAGTCGTGGACGATGGCCGAGGAGATCAACCAGAACGATCGTTGGTCGGTCTCCGGGCTCACCGAGGCGATGAAGAAACTCGCCCCGAAGTCCTGAGTACCGTCAGCACCGCAACGCGATGACACAGGAGTCGCGGCGCACCCTCAACCTCGATTCGGCCGGCGTCGACGAGGTCGCGGTGGTTCCGTGGCCCATCCTCCTGAAGAGGTGGCTGGGCCGGCGGGTGCCGATCGAGCGACACTGGGCGCTGTTGGTGGTCGTGCTGACGGCCCTTTTCACCGTCGGATTCACCATCACCATCCTCGTGGTGTCGCTGCAGGAGATCGCCGACGAGTTCGGTTCGTCGGTGTCGGTCGTGTCCTGGAGCCTCACCGGTCCGATGCTGGCCTTCGGCGTCGTGGGTCCGGCCTATGGAAAGGCCGGCGACCTCTGGGGGCACAAGAGGATCTTCGTGCTCGGTCTGCTGGGTGCGGGGATCTTCGCCGCTCTCACCGCGGTGGCGTGGGACGCCGCTTCGATGGTGGCGTTCCGTGTCTTGTCGGCCACCTGCGGTGCCGCCACCGGCCCGGCGACGATGGCGTACATCAACCGGTTGTTCGCGCCCGAGGACCGGGTTCGTCCGCTCAGTTACTGGAGTTTCGTGAACGCCGGTGCGCCGGTGCTCGGTGTGGTGGCCGGGGCACCGCTCGTCGAGGCCTTCGGCTGGCGGGCCATCTTCGCGGTGCAGGCCCCGCTCTGCGTGGTGGGTGTGGTGATCGCGGTGTGGTTGCTGCCCGACACCGAACGTTTGCGCGACGTGCACTTCGACGTCGCCGGATCGGTGACCCTCGGTCTCGGAGCCACCAGCCTCCTGGCCGGCGTGAACCAGGGGCCGAAATGGGGCTGGAGCAGTCCGCTCACGGTGGGTTTGTTGGTCGCTGGGGCGGTGGCCTTGCTGGTCTTCGTGCAGGTGGAGCGACGGGTGCGAGACCCACTGATGCCGATGCACTGGGTGCGCACTCGCAACGTCGCGATTCCCATCGCGTCGCAGACTCTCACCAACTTCGCCTACATGGGTGGCTTCCTCATGGCGCCGCTCATTCTTCACGACGTCCTCGGCTACGACTCGGGTCGAATCTCGTTGGTGGTGATCACGCGGCCCCTGGTGTTCGCGATCGTTGCCCCACTGGCCGGCTTCGTCACCGTGAAGATCGGCGAGCGCATCAGCGGGTTCACCGGTGCCGTGTTCGTTGTGGTGTCGATGCTTCTTTTCGCGCTGATCGACGTCGACAGCGGTTTGACCATCGTCCTCTTCGCGCTCGGGATGGCCGGTGCGGGGATCGGTGTCGCCAACCCTGCTCTCACGGCACTGGTGGCCAACGCCGTCGACGAGCGCGATCTCGGTGTGGCCGGTGCCATGCAACAGTTGATGAACCAGATGGGAGCGGTGCTCGGTTCGGTGGTGATGACCACCGTTCAGCAAGCCACCGTCGACGGCGGAGTCGCGCAGTCGTACCACCAGGCGTTCCGGGTGGCCACCGCGGTGGCGGTGATCGCGGCGATTCTCGCCTTGTTCGTTCGGTCGACGCCCCGCGACGCTTGATCCGGGTCGGAGAGACCCGGATCGCGAATCAGTTGGTGATGCTCTTGATCTCTTCGGCGATCTTCAGGGTCACGTCGGACTGCGGCACGGCGGTCTGCATCGACATGATCTTCATCATGTCTCCGGCCACCTTGATCTTGCCGCCCATGAAGGCCTGCATGGCCGCCGCCTGATCGTTCAGGGCGAACATCGCGCGAGCGGTGGCCCAGTCGGTGGTGACGGTGGCGTCGGGATTCTCGAGTTCGCCGAGGTCCATCTGCATGTCGCCGGACGACGTGTCGATGTAGCTCTTCACGGTGCCGTCGCCGAACGGCACGTCGGTGATCACCTGGTTGATGCGGATCACCGCGGAGATCTTGGGGGTCTGGCCCTCGTACTTGGCACGGATGGCGCGGGCGGCGTCCATCCACTCGTCGGAAAGGAATTCGAAGCTCATGCCCGGGACGCTAGTACCGGCGCGGACCGGTCGTGCACTCGTCCTGCGAGGTCGTCCGAGGGTCAGGAGTCGGAGAGGACGACGGTGCTGGTGGTCACCGAATTCAGGAACTCGTGATCGATCTCGAACCCGCCGTCAGCCGGCACGGTCACGTGGCCGTCGACGATCCGGATCGGGTCGGTCACCACGTCGCGGGCCCAGAATCGCTCGGAGGCCGACACGTCGCCGGTGAGGATGAAGTTGGGCAGCGACGCCAGTGCGACGTTCATCGCGCGCCCGATGCCGGTCTCCAGCATCCCTCCGCACCACACCGGCACCCCGCGGGCGGCGCAGACGTCGTGGACGTCGAGCGCCTCGAGGTAGCCGCCCACTCGTCCGGCCTTGATGTTCACGATGCTGCAAGCGCCGCGCTCGATGGCGTCGACGGCGGCTTTGGCCGACACGATCGACTCGTCGAGGCAGATCGGGGTCTCCACCTGGCTGGCGATGATCGCGTGACCGGTGACGTCGTCCTCGGGCAGCGGTTGCTCGATGAGCAACAATCCGAACTGGTCGAAACGCGCGAGGTGCGGACCGTCGTCGCGGGTGTAGGCGGTGTTGGCGTCGACCTGCAACGGAACGTGATCGCCGAACGTGCGACGAATGGTGCCGACCGGCTCGAGATCCCAGCCCGGTTCGATCTTCAACTTGATGCGCACGTAGCCGTCGTCCAGGTAGCCGCCCACGGTCCTCACCAGTTGGTCGACCGAGTCCATGATTCCGACCGACACACCCGAAGGAACGCGTCCGCGGGTCGAACCGAAGAAGTCGGCCAAAGCGACGTCGTTCGCGGAGAGTTGAGCGTTGAGAATCGCGGCCTCGAGTGCGCCCTTCGACATGCGATGGTCCTTCACCGGTTCGAGGATCGTCGACACATCACCGCCACCGATGGCACCGGCTCCGAGAAGGCGGGGAGCGAGGTGATGTTCGATGACGTGCTGGCAACCGGCCACGTACTCACTGGAGTACAGCGGATCGTTTCCAGCGGTGCACTCGCCCCAGCCCTCCACCAGACCGTTCGGGCCATCGGCCCGGACGCGGATCAACAGGATGTCGCGGGCGGTTTCGGTGCCGAACGAGGTGCGGAACGGCGATACCAGGGGCAGAGCGATGCGACGAAGTTCGATCGACCGCAGGTGGAGAGGTCGGAGGTGGTGGGTGCGATTCGCGAGGGGCACGGCGAGAGTCTGTCAGGTGACGCTGGTTCGGGGACGAAGCAGCAGTCGACCCTGCTCGTCGGCATCGAACACCTCGTGGGTGCGGAGAAGTGGCGACAATTCGTCGCGCAGCGAGCGGCGCCAGCGCCGGGCTTCCTCGGGGTCGTCGCGTCGAAGAACCACGATGTCGTCGGGAACCTCCACCGCGACGTGACCCGGTCCGCTCGCACCGAGGGATGTCCGCTCCGCGGCGGCGGGTGAGGTGCTCCATCGGACCAGCAGACGATCGGAGTCGTCGGAACCGTTGATGTCGTCGTTCAACGGACCGTAGAAGTTCGGCAGGTACTCCACTCCCACCGCGCCGAGGACGCGCAAGTTGAACCACGCGTTGCGGCGCACCAGCGGATCGAAGGTCCACGTGATGGCGGCCAGTCCGCTCGAGCGGGCCCAGTCGCGCTGGTGGAACTTCATGCGACGGCCGAGCCCGGTTCCCTGCAGTTCGGGCACGACGCCGGTGATGTGCGAGTGCAGACACCAGTCGCCATCGTGTCGGGACAACATGCCGAACGAACCGGCCACCATGTCGCCGTTGCTCGTGTCGATGGCGCCGGCCACGTAGCCCCCGGCGTGCTCGAGAGCGATCAGGAAATCGGCACCCACCAATCCCCCGGGCGAGATGCCCCACACCCGGTCGGCCACCGCCAGCAGCCGGTGCATCTCCCCGAGTGAATGCAAGTGGTGGATCTCGATCATCGGAGGGGTTCGCTTCAGGGTGCGATGGCGGGCCGGTCGAGGTCGCGGGCCCAGCGGTACGCCATGCGCACCGCCAGTAGTTGACGGGTCGAGGGGGCGGTGTCCTCGGCGAACTCGTCGCGATAGGTGGCGTCGGTGGTGAGAACGACGGTGAAGTACATGCCGACGAACGCGCCCAGGAAACCCGCCACGCGCAGCAAGGGTTCGGAGAGCACGAGTTCACGGCCACCGGCGTTCACCGTCGCGAGGATGTTGATCGAATCGGCGGAGTCGACCCCAATCCACGCGATCTGGGTGCCGAGGGGGATGGCGAGGAAGCCGAGCAGAACGAAGAAGCCGAACATCGAGAGCGCCACCAGGGTGATCTGCACGGCCTGATTGAAGGTGGTGAGCAGATACAGATCGACGCGCTCGCGCAACGAGAGGTTCTCCGGCGGATCACCAACGGCGGGCAGGTCGATCCCGTGAGCGGGTGAGTCCTCGAGCAGAAGGCGAACCTCGCTCCACGTGCCGAAGTCGGCGAGCCCCGCGATGATCCGGGGCACTCGCGACAGGACGAACACCGAACCGAGAACGAAGAAGATGCCGATGACCACCGGGTACGGCCAGCCGTACAGGAGACCGGCCATCTGCCAGACCTCGGCGTTGATGAAGAGGAAGGTCGTGAAGAGCAACAGCAGTGGCAGCGCCCGCACCAGAAGGTTCCACACCAACCCGATCTGCCCGGTGGTCGAGCGCACCGCCCACAAAGTGAGCGGCACGACGGCGTTGCTCACGCCCACCCAGATGACGAGAAGCACGAATGCACCCTCCACGGTGGCCTGGATGGCATCGATCCACTGACCGAAGATGGCGCTCGGAATCGCCGGTCCGACCACGAAGGTCACCAACTCGGGGGGACCCACCCGGGTGGGGATCGACCAGAACGGACGGCGTAGGGCGAGGTTGGTGATCGACCAGCCGAACACCATCACTGCCAGAGTGACCACTGCCGCCATCGCGTTGCGACCGGCCGACCAGTTGGCCAGGTCGAGCGAGTTCAGGCCGCCGAGCAAGTAGGCGACGATCAGGATGGGGATCGCGCGGGTGAGGGTGTCGGCCCGCTTCTCGTACAGGACCGCGAAGTGCGGAACCCCTCGACGGATGAACCACCGTTCGATGTCGTGACGTTGTTCGGCGGTCAGACGTCCGGAGGGCACGGGGCGAGGCTAGATGGTCGGCCGATCGACCGCCGGCGAGCCCGTTCGTCGGGCCGTGTTGACGAAATGTCAACGACGCCACACCCGGAGCCACCGAACAGGTTCGTCGGCCGGAGGGTCGACCGGCCACGATAGGAAGTCGCTCGACGCATTCCTATGGCCCGCATCCTCGTCTCCGAAGAAATCGCCCCCGGTGGCCTCGACCGACTTCGTGCGGCCGGCCACGACGTCGTCGTTCGTCTCGACCTCACGCCCGAGACCCTGCTCGACGCGGTTCGGGGTGTCCACGCCCTGATCATTCGTTCCGCCACGCAGGTGAACTCGTCGGTGCTGGACGCCGGCACCGATCTCGTGGTGGTGGGCCGGGCCGGCATCGGCCTCGACAATGTCGACGTCGAGGCGGCCACGTCGCGCGGCGTGATGGTGGTGAACGCCCCTCAGAGCAACATCGTGTCGGCGGCCGAACACACCATGGCTCTCCTGCTGGCGGTGGCGCGCAACGTTCCTCAGGCGCACGCGGCCTTGAAGGCCGGTCGTTGGGAACGCACTCGCTGGGAAGGCGTCGAACTGGCCGACAAGACGCTGGGCGTGGTCGGCCTCGGTCGCATCGGCAAGTTGGTGGCCCAGCGGGCGCTCGGCTTCGGTATGCGACTCGTCGCCTACGACCCGTTCGTGAGCGTCGACCGGGCTCGGCAGATGAACGTGGAGTTGTTGCCCCTCGACGACGTCATCGCTCAGAGCGACTTCCTCACCATCCACCTTCCGAAGACGAAGGAGACCAAGGGCATCATCGGCGCGCAGGCCTTCGCCAAGGCCAAGCCCGACCTTCGAGTCATCAACGTGGCTCGCGGTGGGATCGTGGATGAGGCCGCTCTGGCCGAGGCGGTCGGCAGCGGTCGCATCGCCGGCGCCGCTCTCGACGTGTTCGACGTCGAACCGTGCACCGACAGCCCGTTGTTCGGCCTCGATGCGGTGGTGGTGACCCCGCACCTCGGAGCCAGCACCCGGGAGGCCCAGGACAAGGCCGGTGACACCATCGCCGACATGGTGCAACTGGCATTGGCCAACGAGTTCGTGCCGTTCGCCGTGAACGTGTCGGCCGCCGAAGCCAACGAGACGCTGCGCCCGTTCCTGCCGCTGGCCGAGCGACTCGGTCGGTTGTTCGCCACGCTGGTGGAGAAGTTGCCCCCGCAACTCGAGATCAGCCTGGAGGGCGAGATCGGGGAGTACGACAGCCGGATTCTCACCCTCAGTGTGCTGAAGGGTTTCTTCGGAGCCGTGAGCGACGAACCGGTGACGTTCGTGAACGCACCGCAGCTGGCCAAGAACGCCGGCGTGGAGGTGCGCGAGACGTCGTCGCGCGAGTCGCACGACTTCGTGAATCTCGTGACCCTGCGCGGCGGGGGCCACTCGATCGCCGGAACTCTCACTGGTCGACGCAGCGAGCCGCGTCTCGTGATGATCGAGGATCACACCACCGACGTTCCGCCGGCCGACGACATGCTGGTGGTGCGCAACGACGATCGTCCGGGTGTGATTGGTCTCGTCGGAACCGTGCTCGGAAACGCCGGCGTGAACATCGACGACATGGACGTTGGTCGCAGCCAGATGCCCGGTTCGGCTCTGATGGTGATCGCGCCGTCGGGTCCGGTTCCAGAGGCGGTGCTCGACGAACTGCGCCGGTCACCCGGCATCGTGAGCGTCCACGTCCTCCACGCCTAACAGCACCGTCAGCGGTGGGTGTTGATGTCGTCGCGGGCCGATTCGGCGGCCAGCCTCGCGGCCTCCAACCAATCGGCACCGCGCGACGCGTACAGCACCGCGCGCGACGAGTTGATGATCATCCCCCGGCCGTCGGGAGTCGCACCGGCCCTCACCGTCGCCTCGACGTCGCCGCCTTGGGCCCCGATTCCGGGCACCAGCAGCGGTAGATCACCGACGATGGCCCGCACCTCGGCAAGTTCGCGCGGATAGGTGGCTCCCACCACGAGCGCGATCTCGGCTCGTTGCGCCCAATCGTCACGGGCCAGGCGAGCCACGTGTTGGTAGAGCGGCAACCGGTCGTCCCCGACCTCCAGCATCTGCAGGTCGGCGCTGCCCGGGTTCGACGTGCGACACAACACGATGGTGCCGCGGCCGGCGCGGGCGAAGAACGGGTCGAGTGTGTCTCCTCCCAGGTACGGATTCACGGTGACGGCATCGGCGCCGTACCGATCGAAGGCCTCGGCCGCGTAGCGCTCGGCCGTGGGTCCGATGTCGCCACGCTTGGCGTCCAGAATCAGGACGACGTCGGGATGCTCGCGGCGGATG
>Ga0129333_10002335_pt1 | contig 17616 bp, 18 predicted proteins | sample CPB6_08_DNA_FD_94474 | JGI IMG/M metagenome (GOLD analysis project Ga0129333, IMG submission 94474) | Freshwater to marine salinity gradient microbial communities from Chesapeake Bay, USA - CPBay_Sum_0.6_0.8_DNA | ecosystem: Environmental > Aquatic > Marine > Coastal | place: USA: Chesapeake...
AAGCGGTTGGCGAAGGACCACAGGAACATGTAGAGCGCGTTCTTGTCGTCGCTGGCCTCCGCCATGATCTTGAAGGCGCGCACGACCTCGTCCTCGGCAATGCGCTTCTGGGCGGCGGGCGATGCCTTGCCGCTTTCGATTTCCTCCGGGACCTTGCCCAGCCCGATCTTCTCGCGGGCGAGCTGACCGTAATAGACGGTCGAATAGCGAGAGGCCTCGGTATAAGCGGCCTTCGCCTCGCCCTTCTGGCCCATGGCCTCGTGGGCGCGGCCCGCCCAGTAGGCGGCACGCGCCTTTTCGGTACGGCTTTCGGCAATCTCGGCCAGCCGCCGGAAGTGGCGGAGGCCGGTTTCGGGATCCTTCACATAGCGCAGCGCGATCCAGCCCGCGAGGAACTCGCCTTCGATGGCCTCCTCGTCATCGGCGAAGCCATGGGCGCTGGCGATCCGGTAGGCGGCCTTCGCGGATTTGGGATAGCTGATGCCGATCGAGTGGCGCGCCACGATGCGCCGTTCGACCCACCAGGCCTCGGCATCGCCCATCTTGGCGCTGTCGGCGGGAACCTCGAGCAGCAGGGCGCGGGCCTTGGTGTAGTTCTCCTTCACCCGGTAATAGCGGGTGAGCGCGTATTTCATGCCCAGCGAGTCACGCATGGCGGAGGGAAGTCCGGCATAGAGCTTGTCGGCGCCACTTTCGCCGCGGATCAGCTTCTGGGCGACGGCCGCGGCCTTCTGATACTCGGCGGGCAGGCGCTTGGCTGCGCGGATTGCCGCGTTCGTCTCCTGGGCATAGACAAGCCGCCACATGCGGCGCTTGTGGTCGGACTCGGTCAGCAGCTTGCCGAATTCAGAGGAAACCGATTTCTCAAGTTCAGGCGCGATTTCGGCATCGAGCCAGACCTCCAGCACCTGGCGGCGCGCGCCGTCGGTGTCGCCGGTGGCGATCAGTGCGCGGGCGAGGGCCAGCGCGCCCTCGTCGGTCACCGGCTTTCGCCGGGCGAAATGGGAGAGGATCAGCTCGGGGCTTTCCTCGTTGACATAGAGCGAACGCTCGGCGCGCTTGAGGAGGGCTTCCGAGAGCGGCCATTTCGGCGCGCTGTCGAGGAAGTTCATGATGCGCTGGTAGCCGGCGTCATTGGGATGGTCGCGCAGATAGATGAGTTCCACCAGCTTGACGGCCGCGACATCGCCCGAGCGCTGGGCCGCTTCGCCCGCCGCGACGAAATCACCCTTCAGCGCCAGCTGCGTGGCCGTCACGGCCTCGGCCGAGGGGCCCGACTGTGCCATGACGGCGCTGACGCCGGCCCAGGGCTGTGGCGAGACCACCGCCGTGGCGGCGGCGAGGGCAATCAGGCTGACACGCAGGAACTGGTTGAAGCGCATGAACAATCCATTCGAAAACGACACACCCGCCATCTGCCGCTAGGTGGCAAATGCGCCGGGATCATGGCCTGGGCCCGGCGCTTGCCGCTCCTGGAGCAAACGTCTATGGTGCCGCCCGTCTTGCAGGTTGCGGCACGCTGATCTGCAAGCCTAAAACCCATATGGTTTCCAAGTCATTACCGGAGCAGCCCGCCGTGACGTTCAGAGGTTCCTTTCCCGCGCTCATCACACCCATGAAGAATGGCGAGGTCGATGCGCCCGCGTTCCGGAAATTCGTCCACTGGCAGATCGAGCGGGGTTCGCACGGGCTGGTTCCCGTGGGCACGACCGGGGAAAGCCCGACGCTGACGCCCGAGGAGCACAAGGCGGTCATCGAGATGTGCATCGCCGAGGCGCGCGGCCGCGTGCCGGTGATCGCCGGCACGGGCTCCAACAGCACGCTCGAGGCCATCGAATACACCCGCCATGCCAAGGAGGCGGGGGCGGACGCCGCCCTCGTGGTGGTTCCCTACTACAACAAGCCGACGCAGGACGGGCTCTATGCCCATTTCAAGGCGATTGCGGATGCCGTGAACATTCCGATCATCGTCTACAACGTGCCGGGACGCACGGTCGCCAACATCTCGGTCGAGACGCTGGCGAGGCTCTCGCATGACTGCAAGAACATCGTGGGCACCAAGGATGCCTCGGCCGATCTCACCCGGCCGTCGCGCCAGCGGCTGGCGTCGGGCAAGGACTTCATCCAGCTCTCAGGCGAGGACGGCACGGCGCTCGGCTTCAACGCCCATGGCGGCGTGGGCTGCATCTCGGTTACCGCCAATGTGGCGCCGAAGCTCTGCGCGGAGTTCCAGGAGGCCACGCTCAAGGGCGATTATGCCGGCGCGCTTGCCCTGCAGGACCGGCTGATGCCGCTGCACCATGCGCTGTTCGTCGAGACCAGCCCCGGACCCGTGAAATATGCCGCGAGCCTGCTTGGCCTGTGTTCGGCGGAGGCGCGGCTGCCCATGGTGCCGGTGGCCGAGTCCACCCGCCAGGCGGTGCGTGCAGCGCTGGTTCATGCCGGGCTGCTGAACTGAGATGAGTTCAAAGAGCGGCGGCGCCAAGGCGCCGCGCAAGCAGGACGGCATCAAGGTCATCGCCGACAACCGGCGGGCGCGTTTCGACTATGAGATCCTCCAGAGCTTCGAGGCGGGCGTTGCGCTTCAGGGCTCGGAGGTGAAGTCGCTGCGCACCGGCCACATCAATCTGGGCGAGGCCTATGCCGCCATGAAGGGCGGCGAGCTCTGGCTGATCAATTCCAACATCCCGGAATACCGCGAAGCCAACCGCTTCAACCACGAGCCCAAGCGGCCGCGCAAGCTGCTGCTGCACCGGCGCGAGATCGACAAGCTCTCGGCGGGCGTGCTCAAGGAGCATCTCACGATCGTGCCGCTCAAGATGTTCTTCAATCCGCGCGGCCGCGTGAAGGTCGACATCGCTTTGGCCCGCGGCAAGAAGCTTCATGACAAGCGCGAGACGCTGAAGGAACGCTCCTGGGACCGCGAGCGCGCGCGGCTCATGCGCGAGAAGGGCTGAGCCGTGTCATTCCTGCAGCATCTCGTGGGCCGGATGATGCCCGATGTGGACCTCGAGGCGACGTCGGGAAGCCCGGTCAATCCGGCGCGCATTCCCGGCACGGCGGTGATCTTCGGCTATCCCTTCACGGGCCGGCCCGGCTATCCCGACCCGCCCAACTGGGACCACATACCGGGCGCCCATGGCTCGACCCCGCAGGCGCTCGCCTATGCCGCAGCCTATGGCCAGTTCCGCCGCCTCGGCGTGAAGCTCTTCGGGCTGAGCCTGATGGACAGCGAATGGCAGCAGGACTTCGTGAGCCGCAACCGGCTGTCCTTCCGACTGCTCTCCGATCCGGCGGGCATTGTGCCACGGCATCTGTCGCTGCCCACCTTCGAGACCGGCGGCGTCACCTATCTCCAGCGGATGACATTTGTGTTGCGCGATGGCGTGATCAGCCATGTGCGCTTCCCGGTTCCCGAGCCTGCGCTCGATGCCGCAGAGGTCCTTGCAGCAGTCGCGCCCTGACGGTGGACGCTCAGGCCCCGGCCGGAGGGCCCAGCACGGCGCGCACCCGTGCAAACACCGCGCGGAACATCTCCGGCGTCAGCACGCCCGTGTTGGTGTTGTAGCGCGAGCAGTGATAGCTGTCGAAGAGGCGCAGCCCGCCGAGATCATGTTCGCCGCCATGGCTGAAGGCGAAGGCGGACTTGCGCTTGTCCAGCGCGGTGAGAACCGCCTCATGCGCCACCCGGCCCAGCGCCACGATGGCGGCGAGCCTGCCCAGCGAGTCGATCTGTGTACGGAGGAACCCGTTGCAGGCGCGGATCTCGGCAGGCAGGGGCTTGTTCTGTGGCGGCACGCAGCGCACGGCGTTGACGATCATGGCATCCGTCAGGGCTAGACCGTCGGCAGGGTCGGCGCGGTACTGGCCGGAGGCAAAGCCGAAGTCGAGAAGCGTCTCATAGAGGAGGAGCCCGGCGTGATCGCCGGTGAAGGGACGCCCGGTGCGGTTGGCGCCCTGAACGCCGGGCGCGAGGCCGACGATCAGCAGCCGCGCATCGGTTGCGCCGAACACCGGCACGGGCGCGTTGAACCAGCCGGGCTGGGCGAGGCGCTGGGCCTGCCGGTACTGCACGAGGCGTGGGCAGAGCGGGCAGTCTCGCCCCGGCGCGGCGGCTGGCGTGCGCTCAGATATCGGCAAAATCCTCGAAGCTTTCGCGCGGCGCGGGGGCAGGGCGCTCGCGCCGCTCGGAGGGGTCGCGTCCGATCTCGTCGCGCAGGTCGGCGAGGTCGATGAACTGGTCGGTCTGGCGGCGCAGTTCATCGGCAATCATCGGCGGCCGCGTGGTGAGCGTCGAGACCACGGTGACGCGCCGACCCTTGGCCTGCACCGCCGCCACCAGCGAGCGGAAATCGCCATCGCCGGAGAACAGCACGATGTGGTCGAGCTCTGCCGCCAGCTGCATGGCGTCGATGGCGAGTTCGATGTCCATGTTGCCCTTCACCTTGCGCCGGCCGGTGGCGTCGGTGAATTCCTTGGCGGGCTTGGTCACCACCCGGTAGCCATTGTAGCCGAGCCAGTCGATCAGCGGCTTGATAGGAGAATACTCGGCGTCTTCCAGCAGGGCCGTGTAGTAGAAGGCGCGGATCAGGCGGGCGCGCTTGCGGAAGTAACCGAGCAGGCGCTTGTAATCAATGTCGAAGCCGACCGTCTTGGCGGTGGCGTAGAGATTGGAGCCGTCAATGAACAGCGCAACGCGCTCGTCAGGATAAAAATGCATGGATGAAAACCTCTTGTCGTGTATGTGACGGGTTTAGACAGACGCCCGGACTTGCTCAAGCAAAATGATTTTGATCGCCCTTGGCAGCAATCAGAGCGGACCGTGGGGAGACCCGCGCCATACCGTTGCGCGCGCGCTGGCCGCGCTGAACCAGGGTGGCATCCGGTTGCGTCGCGCCTCGCGACCCGTGGTGTCTGCGCCGTTCGGGCGCGCGGGGCAGCCGGATTTCGTCAATGCCGTGGCCGAAGTCGAAACCCGGCTTCCGCCCGCGGCGCTGCTCGCGCGGCTGCATGTGATCGAGCGCCAGGCCGGGCGCCGGCGCACGCTGCGCTGGGGACCGCGCACGCTCGATCTCGACCTTCTCGATTATCATGGCCGCATCGCGCCTGCGCCCGCGCGCCCGCAGCTGCCGCATCCGGGCATTGCCGGGCGTATCTTCGTGCTGGCGCCCATCGCCGAGATCGCGCCGCGCTGGCGTCATCCCGAAAGCCGCCAGACCGCCGCCACGCTGTTGCGTCGGCTTGATCCCGCAGGTGGCGGCCGCCTGCTTTAAGCGGGCCTTAAGAGGCTCCGCGCTATGCCCGCACAGGTAGTTGTTTGACCAGGATCTGGGTGTGGTGAACCGGTGCTTGCGATGGCTGGCCGCCCTTGTGGCGGTCATCGGTCCGGCCGTGGCCGCGCCCGGTGATTTCTCGTCGCAGTCCTTCCAGATCTTCGGCGGCATTGCCGAGGGCAGTTCCGCGATCACGCCGCAGAGCTGGGATCTGGGGCCGGTTCCGCCCGGCCTCGCGCCAGGCATCGTGGCCTTCGACAGCCCGCTGCCGCCGGGCTCGGTCGTGGTGCGGACCGGTGAACGCCGCCTCTATTTCATCCTGCCGGAGGGGCAGGCCATCGCCTATCACGTCGGCGTCGGGCGCGAGGGCTTCGCCTGGAGCGGCGCCGACACCATCTCCGGCAAATCGCAATGGCCGGACTGGCGGCCACCGGCCGAGATGATCGCGCGCGAACGCCGCAAGGGCCGCGACCTGCCGGATTTCGTGGCGGGCGGGCCGGGCAACCCGCTCGGGGCGCGCGCGCTCTACATCGGCCGGACGGCCTTCCGCATTCATGGCACAACCGAGCCCTGGACCATCGGCAAGGCCGTGTCCTCGGGTTGCATCCGCATGCTGAACGCCGATGTCATCGACCTTTATGAGCGTGTGAGCGTCGGCGCGCAGGTGCTTGTCGAGGACTGAGATTCAGCCCTGGCGCGATAAACGCTCCCTTAACCTAAACAAGTCATTGTGGTCTCCATCAGTTTGTTCTGGAGTTCGGGGCATGCCGTCCAACCTTCGTCGTTCCGCTTGGAATTCTCCCAAGTCGCAGTTCCTGGTGTCCGCCGCCACCGCCGTCATGCTGGCCGCCTGTTCGGCCGACATGGACCGGTTCAGCGCCAATCCCTCCGATGCCGATCCCGTCTATACGGCGAGTGTGCCGAAGAACATGACGCCCGAGAATGTGGGTCTCGAGGATCAGGTCACATCCAAGCCGCTCACCAACGCAGCCACGACGGCGCCGGCCTATGATTATTCCCAGCCCTACAAGCCGGGCCAGCCCGCCGTGGCCGCCGCGCCGCAGCCTGCCGCTCCGGCCGGAACGGTCACAGTCGGCCCGGGCATGACGCTCTACTCGATCGCCCGCGCCAACAATGTCTCGGTCTCGGAACTCGCCGCGGTCAACGGACTGGCCGCGCCCTATTCGGTCAGCAATGGCCAGGTGCTGCGTCTGCCGGGCGCTGCGCCCGCAGCTCCCGCCACGGCGAGCTTCGCCGAGCCGGAGTCAACGCCCATTGCGCCGAAGATCGGCGAGCCCGCGCAGAACTATGTGACGATGATCCCGCCCAAGGGAGCGGCCGCGCCGCAAGCGGCACCGCAAGTGGCCGCAGCGCCAGCCGCGCCGGGTGAGGCCCATACGGTCGCTCCAGGTGAGACGCTGTTCTCGCTTGGCCGGAGCTACGGCGTCTCGCCCTATGCCATCGCCGACGCCAATGGCCTGCCGCACACCGCCCAGCTGGCGATCGGCCAGAAGGTCACCATTCCGGGCGGACCCGGCGCGGGCAAGCCCGTTGCCGCCAAGCCGGTAGCGGCCAAGACCGCGGCTCCCGCCGAAGCGCCCGCGACGGCGGCTGCCGAGGCGCCCGCCGTTCCCGCCCTTCCCGCCGCCGAGGCCGAGCAGGCCGCCGCTGCGGGCGAGGCAGCGGTCGCCACCGAACAGGTTGCTGCGGCGCCTGCTGCCGAGACTGCCGCCCCTGCGGTTCAGGGCGAGGTTGCCGAGCAGGCGCCCATTGCCGGTGCGCCCGGCATGCGCTGGCCGGTGCGCGGCAAGATCATCTCCGGCTTCGGCCCCAAGGCCAATGGTCTCAAGAACGAGGGCATCAACATCGCGGTGCCGGAAGGAACATCGATCCGCGCCGCCGCCGATGGCGTCGTCGCCTATGCCGGCAATGAGCTGAAGGGCTATGGCAATCTTGTGCTGATCCGCCATGAGAGCGGCTATGTCACGGCCTATGCCCACGCCAAGGAACTGTTCGTGAAGCGCGGCGACACGGTGAAGCGCGGCGATGTCATCGCCAAGGCCGGCCAGACCGGCTCGGTCTCGAGCCCGCAGCTGCACTTCGAGGTGCGCAAGGGCGCGGTGGCGCTCGATCCGATGAAGTTCCTTTCGGCCTCGACCGCCTCCAACTGATGGCCTGATCCCGCTGCCCGGACCCCGATCGTCCGGGCCTGCCAAAGGCAACAAGAATGCAGGCAACCCCCGGGCTTCGACCCGGGGGTTCGTTATTCTGTTTGCGATCATCCCGCGTTGTCTTGCGAGTCTTCGCCAGGCTGACGCCGGCGATTGAGCGGGGAGGGTCAGTCCTCCAGCCGCTGGCCGAGCCGTCCGGCGACGTCCTGGATGTATTGCCACGCCACGCGGCCCGAGCGGCTGCCGCGCGTGGCCTGCCACTCGATCGCCCCGGCGCGGAGATCCTCCGGCGCGATCTTCAGCCTGTAGTGCCGGGCATAGCCCTCGACCATGGCGAGGAACTCGTCCTGCGAGCAGTTGTGGAAGCCCAGCCACAGCCCGAAGCGGTCGGAGAGCGAAACCTTCTCCTGCACCGCCTCGGAGGGGTTGATGGCGGTCGAGCGCTCGTTCTCGATCATGTCGCGCGGCAACAGATGGCGGCGGTTCGACGTGGCGTAGAACACCATGTTGGCGGGCCGGCCCTCGATGCCGCCATCGAGCGCGGCCTTGAGCGACTTGTAGGACGTATCGCCCGCGTCGAAGGAGAGATCGTCGCAGAACACGATGAAGCGGGCCTCGGGCGCCGCGCGGATGATGTTCATGAGAAGCGGCAGGCTCTCGATGTCCTCGCGGTGGATTTCGACGAGCTTGAGATTGCCGCCCCGGCGCGCGTTGATGTCGTGGTGCGAGGCCTTGACCAGCGAGGACTTGCCCATGCCGCGTGCCCCCCACAGCAGCGCGTTGTTGGCGGGAAGGCCCTGGGCGAAACGCTCCGTGTTCTCGATCAGGAGGTCGCGCGTCAGGTCGATGCCGCGGAGAAGCGAGAGATCCACCCGGTTGACCCGCGCCACAGGCTCCAGCCGCGGCGGACTGGCATGCCAGACGAAGGCGGAACTGGCCCCGAGATCGGGACGGCCTCCTGCGGGTGGCGCGAGGCGCTCCAGCGCAGCGGCGATGCGCGCCAGCAGGGACTGATCTGTTTCCTGTGTCATTCCCGCCTCTTAGCCAAATTGACCGGGGCGGTAAAGCCACGCCAATCGATTGGTTGCAATGAGGTGCGCCATCGCTATATTCCGGCCACCATTTGTTGGGGAGATTTGCGTGTTCATCACATCGGCCTATGCCCAGACAGCCGGCGCGCCTGCCGCCGGGGACTTCATCAGCATGATCCTGCCGCTCGTGCTCATCATGGGCGTGTTCTATTTCCTGCTCATCCGCCCGCAGCAGCGCAAGATGAAAGAGCATCAGGAGATGCTGAAGAAGGTTGCCAAGGGCGACACCGTGGTCACCAGCGGCGGCCTGATCGGAAAGGTCATCAAGGTGGTGGATGACGGCGAGCTTCAGGTGGAGGTCGGCGAGAACGTCAAGGTGCGCGTGCTTCGCACCGGCATCGCCGAGGTCCGCGCCCGGGGCGAGCCCGTGAAGACCGAGGCCAAGTAGGCCCTCGATGCTCAATTATCCACGCTGGAAGACGATCGCCGTTCTGGCAGCCATCGCGCTGGCCGCTCTTCTGGCGTTGCCCAACGCCCTCAGTCCCGGCATGCAGGAGACCCTGCGCGCATGGAACCTGCGGCCCATGACGCTGGGCCTCGACCTGCAGGGCGGATCAAACGTGCTGCTCGAGGTGGACCGCGCCGATCTTCTCGACAAGCTCACCCGTCAGCTGGCCAGTGACGTGCGCAATTCCATGCGCGACGCCAAGATCGGCTACAGCGGGCTGACCCGCAGCGGCGACAGCGTGCGGGTGCGCATCACCAAGCCCGAGGACCTGGACAAGGCGGAGACCGAGCTGAAGAAGCTTCTCAATCCGCTCGACAGCGGACCATTTGGCGCCGGGGCCCAGGTGAACCTGTTCGAATTGACGCGAGACGGGCAGCAGCTGACCTTCACCATTTCCCCGCCGGGGCTGGACGCCAAGATCGCGCTCGCGGTCTCGCAGAGCCTGCGCATCGTCGAGAACCGGGTGAATGCGCTTGGCACCGCCGAACCCATCATCCAGCAGCAGGGCAAGGACCGGATCGTCGTCCAGCTTCCGGGCGTGCAGGACCCGGACCAGGTGAAGAACGTCATCGGCCGCACCGCCAAGCTGACCTTCCAGCTTCTGTGCGAGGCCCAGCCCAGTGCCAAGGGCCAGAACCCGCCGCCAGACTGTCAGGCCGTGCCACTCAAGGATAATCCGGATCAGGAACTCTGGGTGCAGTCGGCCACGCGCGCCACGGTGGATGGCGCCGATCTCGTCGACGCGCGCAGTGCCTTTGGTCAGAGCAACGAACCCATCGTGTCGTTTCGCTTCAACACCAAGGGTGCGGAGCGCTTCGCCAAGTTGACCCGCGACAATGTCGGCAAGCCCTTCGCCATCATCCTCGACGAAAAGGTCGTGAGTTATCCCCGCATCAACGAGGCGATCCTCGGCGGCTCCGGCCAGATCTCCGGCAATTTCACGGTGCAGGAGACCAATGACCTCGCCGTCGTGCTGCGCTCGGGCGCGCTGCCCGCCAAGCTCACCATCGTCGAGGAGCGCACCGTGGGCCCGAGCCTCGGATCGGACTCGATCCGTGCGGGCCTCATCGCTTCGGCGATCGGCCTCGTTCTGGTGCTGATCTTCATGGTCGTGGGCTATGGCCTGTTCGGCATCTTCGCCAACATCGCGCTGCTGGTGAACCTGCTGGCCATCATCGCGCTGATGTCCTTCTTCGGCTTCACTCTCACGCTGCCTGGCATTGCCGGCATCGTGCTCACCATGGGCATGGCGGTCGACTCCAACGTGCTCATCTACGAGCGCATCCGCGAGGAGTGGCGCAACGGACGCACGGCGCTGAGCGCCATCGAAACCGGCTTCAAGGCGGCGCTGGGCACCATCTGGGACGCCAACCTGACAACCCTCGTCGCGGCGCTCGCCCTGTTCGGGGTGGGCTCAGGTCCCATTCGCGGCTTCGCCGTGACGCTGTTCATCGGCATCATCACCACCATGTTCACGGCCTTCACGCTGACCCAGCTCATCGTTGCGATGTGGGTGAAGTGGAAGCGCCCGAAGGAGGTCCCGCTCTAAGGCGGGAACAGTCCCATGAAAGGCATCCGCCTCATTCCGGACGACACCAAGATCCCGTTCATGCGGTTCAGCCGTTTTGGCTATCTCGTGTCCGGCATACTTTGCGCCGCATCGATCATCCTGTTCGCTGTCGTCGGGCTGAACATGGGCGTCGATTTCAAGGGCGGCACGGTGATCACCATCCGTACCGCGCAGCCCGCCGATCTCGACTCGCTGCGCTCCACCATCAACGGCCTGGGTCTGGGCGCGGCGGAGTTGCAGGAGTTCGGCTCGCCCAATGACGTGCTGATCCGCATCGGCACGCAGGAAGGCGGCGAGCAGGCTCAGCAGGCGGCGGTCAACAAGATCAAGCAGGCACTGGGATCGGAGGTCGACTACCGCAGTGTCGAGGTGGTGGGTCCCAAGGTGTCCGCCGAGCTAGCGGAACAGGGAATTCTGGCCGTCGTCATCGCGCTGTTCCTCGTTCTGGTCTATATCTGGTTCCGCTTCGAATGGCAGTTCGCGCTGGGCGCCATCGCCTCGCTGATGCATGACGTGACGCTGACCATCGGCCTGTTCTGCCTGCTGGGCCTCGAGTTCAATCTGTCCATCATCGCGGCCATCCTGACCATCATCGGCTATTCGCTGAACGATACGGTTGTGATCTATGACCGCATCCGCGAGTTCCTGCGCAAGTACAAGTCCATGCCCTTCGCCGATCTCATGGATTTCTCGATCAACTCGGTGCTGCCGCGTACGCTCATGACATCCGTGTCCGTTCTGCTGGCGCTCATCGCGCTCTACATCTGGGGTGGCGAGGTGATCGCCGGCTTCACCTTCACCATGATCTGGGGCGTGATCGTCGGCACCTATTCCTCCTACTTCATCGCGACCCCGGTCCTGCTGCTGCTCGGCACGCCGCGCGAGGCGCAGAAGGCGGCGGAGGCGAAGGCTCAGGCCGCCGCGCGGCCGTGAGCCGGCATTACCCCGGACTGGCGCCCATTGACGCCTACGGGCGCGGAGGCTTTGGTTTCGCGGGCATGTCGCATCGCGGCGCGCTGCTGGTGCTGCCGTCCGGCATCCATGCCTGGTCTCCCGATCCCGCGGCGCTCACCGTCGCCGACTTCACGCTCGTTCTTGCCGAGGCGGCGGCCATTGACCTCGTGATCATCGGCATGGGCCATGCCATGGCCCGTCCGCCCCAGGCCGTGCGTGCGGCGCTTGCCGCGGCGGGCCTCCAGCACGATGCCATGGCGACCGGACATGCGGTGGCGACCTACAATCTGCTGCTGGGCGAGAAACGCCGCGTGGCCGCCGCGCTGCTGCCGGTCCACCACGCGCCATGACCGCCCTCGGGACGATGGTGCGGGATCACGACCGCGACCGCTATCTGGCGAGCCTGTTCGCGCCCGACGACAAGCGCGGGCATCTCCTGGCGCTCTATGCGTTCAGCGCCGAGATCGAGCGGATCCCGCGCCTCGTCAGCGAACCCCATCCCGGCATGATCCGCCTGCAATGGTGGCGCGACACGATCGAGAGCCTCTATGCGGGTGGCACGGGTGGCGGTCATCCGGTGGCGGAGGCGCTGGCGGGCGCGATCAGCTGTGGCGGCCTGCCGAAACAGGCGCTGCTCGATCTCGTCACGGCGCATGAGTTCGACCTGTTCAGCGACCAGATGCCGGACTTGACCGCGCTTGAGGCCTATCTGGGAGAGACCCGCTCGCGGCTGATGCTCATGGCGGCGATGATCCTCGATCCCGCCGCAGCGCCGCGTGCAAGCGAGGCGGCGGGACTGGCCGGCGTTGCCGAAGGCCTTGCCCTGATCCTGGGCGATCCGCGCCGCCGGGCGCCCTTCCTGCCGCCGGGCTTCACGGTCGAGGCTGGCTGTTCCCACGCCGGGCAGCGGCTCAGACAGGCGCGGGCGTTGCTGCCGGGCCTGGCGCCCTCCGTTCTTCCCGCCTTCCTGCCGCTGAGCCTTACGGGGCTGTATCTCCGGCGCATTGCCGCCGCGCCCGGTGAGCCGCTCCGCGTGTCGCCGCTAAGACGGCAGGTGACGATGTGGTGGACGGCCCGGCGCGAATTCCGGTAACGGTCCCGCCGTCGTGATGTGGCTGCGCACCGAAACCGCAGCGAGTGCCAGCCGCCTGCGTGACGTGAACCCTCAGCGAAACGCTATGACGCCAGCCATTCTGCGAAATCCTGCTGGGCGCGGGTGCAATAGGCGCGCTTGCGCTCGACCGCCTGCTCGGCGTGCTTGAGCCGCTTGCCATCCTTCACCCTCACCTTTTCGACTGGCGGGAACAGGCCGAAATTCACATTCATCGGCTGGAACGACGAGCCGCGCCGGTCGGTCGTCTCGATATGTCCGCCGGTGATGTGGTTGAGCAGCGCACCATGGCCGGTGGTTGCGGGCGGAAGCGACACCGCGCGGCCCTGGGCCTCGGCGGCGGCCAGCCGTCCGGCGATGAGCCCCATGGCGGCACTCTCCACATAGCCCTCGACGCCGGTGATCTGGCCCGCAAAGCGCAGGCGTGGCGCTGCCCTGAGCCTCAACCTGTCGTCCAGCACACGCGGGCTGTTGAGGAAGGTATTGCGGTGCAGCCCGCCAAGCCGCGCGAATTCGGCATGCTCGAGGCCGGGAATGGTGCGGAACACCTTCACCTGCTCGGCGTATTTGAGCTTCGTCTGGAAACCCACCATGTTGTAGAGCGTCCCGAGCTTGTTGTCCTGGCGGAGCTGGACCACGGCATAGGGCTTCTCGGACGGTGCATGCGCATTGGTGAGCCCGCGCGGCTTCATCGGCCCGTGGCGCAGGGTCTCCGGCCCGCGCTCGGCCATCACCTCGATGGGCAGGCAGCCGTCGAAATAGGGTGTCGAGGCTTCCCACGCCTTGAAGTCGGTCTTCTCCCCATCGATCAGCATACGGACGAAAACGCCGTACTGCTCGCGGGTCATCGGGCAGTTGATGTAGTCCTTGCCGGTGCCGCCGGGGCCTTCCTTGTCATAGCGCGACTGGAACCAGGCCACATCCATGTCGATGGTCTCGCGGTGAATGATGGGGGCGATGGCGTCGAAGAAGGCCAGTGCCTCCTCGCCGGTCAGTGCGCGGATGGCGCTGGCCAGCGCAGGCGAGGTGAGAGGGCCGGTCGCGATGATGACACGGCCCCAGTCTTCCGGGGGCAGGCCTGCGATCTCGCCCTCGGCCACGGTTATCAGCGGATGCGCCTTGAGAGCCGCCGTGACGCCGGCCGAAAAGGCATCGCGGTCGACCGCCAGCGCGCCGCCCGCAGGTACCTGATGGAGGCCCGCCATCTGCATGATGAGCGATCCCGCCTGTCGCATCTCCCAGTGCAGGAGGCCGACCGCATTCTGGTTGGCGTCGTCGGATCGAAAGGAGTTGGAACAGACCAGCTCGGCAAAGCCGCCGGTCCTGTGCGCCTCGGTGCCGACATGCGGGCGCATCTCGTGCAGCACGACGGGTATGCCGGCATTGGCCGCCTGCCATGCGGCTTCGGAGCCCGCCATTCCGGCGCCGATGATGTGGAGGGGATCAGTCATGGCGAGGCTCGTAGCATGCGCCGCCATGGGGTGAAAGACTTCGACGCTTCTCAGGGCTTCTTGATGGGCGTAGGATGTTGGCCATGAGCACGGTTCTGGAAGCACTTTCCGCCGAACTGGCCGAGATCCGCGCCCAGTCGCTGTGGAAGACCGAACGCCCCATTCTCGGCCATCAGTCCGCCCATATCCGGGTTGCGGGCGGCCGCGAGGTGCTGAACTTCTGCGCCAACAACTATCTGGGCCTCGCCGACCACCCTGCGCTGATCGCGGCGGCGAAACAGGCGCTCGACAGCCACGGCTTCGGCATGGCGTCGGTGCGCTTCATCTGCGGCACCAACGATCTGCACATGAGCCTCGAACGGCGCATCGCGGATTATCTCGGCATGGCCGACTCCATTCTCTTTGCCGCCTGTTTCGACGCCAACGGCGCGGTGTTCGAGCCCCTGTTCGGCGAGACTGACGCCATCGTCTCGGACGCGCTGAACCATGCATCGATCATCGACGGTATCCGGCTTTCCAAGGCGCGGCGTTTCCGGTTCGCCAATGGCGACATGGGCGATCTCGAGGCCCAGCTCAGGGCGGCGCGTGAGGGTGGCTGCCGCCGCCTCGTCATCGTCACCGATGGCGTGTTCTCGATGGACGGCTATTTCGCGAAGCTCGCCGAGATCCGGATGCTTGCCGACCGCTTCGACGCGCTGGTCATGGTCGATGACTGCCATGCCACCGGCTTCATCGGACCTCAGGGACGCGGCACGCCGCAGCGGGCTGGCGTGAAGGTCGATATCCTGACCGGAACGCTGGGCAAGGCCCTCGGGGGCGCGGCGGGCGGATACATCGCGGCCAGCCAGCCGATCGTCGATCTGATGCGCCAGCGCGCCAGGCCCTATCTGTTTTCGAACGCCCTGCCGCCGCCGCTCGTGGCTGCCGCGCTCACCGCGATTGACCTCGCGGAGAAGGGTGACGATCTGCGGGACCGCCTCGTTTCCAATGCACAGCGCTTCCGCTCCGGCATGGCGGCGGCGGGCTTCAGGCTGCTGCCGGGCGAGCACCCGATCATCCCCGTCATGCTGGGCGAGGCGCGGCTCGCGCAGGAGATGGCGGCGCGGCTCTATGACCACGGCGTCTATGTCACGGGCTTCTTCTTCCCCGTGGTGCCGAAGGGGCAGGCGCGGATCCGCACGCAGATGTCGGCGGCGCATGCGCCCTCCGACATCGACGCGGCGGTCGGCGCCTTCACCGCGGTGGGCAAGGAACTTGGGGTGATCTGACATGCGCGCACTCGTGAAAGCCGAACCGGCCGAGGGCCTCGTCATGCGCGAGGAGCCTGTGCCTCCGATCGGCCCTGACGACATTCTGGTCAAGGTCGCGAAAACCGGCATCTGCGGGACGGACCTTCACATCTGGAACTGGGATGCCTGGGCGCGGAAGACCATTCCCGTGCCAATGGTGGTCGGCCATGAATTCGCGGGCGTGGTCACGGAGGTGGGAAGCCATGTCCGTACCGTGAAGGCGGGCGACCGGGTATCGGGCGAGGGGCATCTGATCGGCATGAAGAGCCGCATGGCGCGGGCCGGTCATTTTCATCTTGACCCCGAGACCAAGGGAGTGGGCGTCAATGTGCCGGGCGCCTTCGCCGACTATCTCCGTATTCCCGCCTTCAACGCCATCCATCTGCCGCCCGAGATCGACGATGAGATCGGCGCCATTCTCGATCCGCTCGGCAATGCGGTGCATACGGCGCTGTCCTTCGACCTGGTGGGCGAGGACGTTCTGATCACCGGGGCGGGCCCCATCGGCATCATGGCCGCCGCCGTCTGCCGCCATGTGGGCGCGCGCCATGTGGTGGTCACCGACATCAATGATTACCGCCTTGAACTCTGCAATCAGGTGACCGACGCCGTGACCGTCAATGTGGCGCGCGAGGACCTCGCCGACGTCATGCACCGGCTGCGGATGAGCGAGGGCTTCGACATCGGTCTTGAAATGTCGGGCGCGCCCAAGGCCTTCGACCAGATGGTCGATCGGATGATCATGGGCGGCCGGATCGCCATGCTGGGCATCCCTTCGGGTCCCACCACGGTTGACTGGAACCGGGTCATCTTCAAGTCGCTGACCATCAAGGGCATCTATGGCCGCGAGATGTTCGAAACCTGGTACAAGATGATCGCAATGCTGCAATCCGGCCTCGACGTGCGGAAGGTGATCACCCACCGCCTGTCGGCAGCCGACTTTGCCCGGGGCTTCGAACTGATGCAGCAGGGCCGCTGCGGCAAGGTGGTTCTGGACTGGCGATGAGGGGCCGGTTGCTGACCGCTTCGCCCACGCTTGCCAAGGGCCGGGCGGCGGCTTACGGAGGACTGGCAAACGTTCTTGCTGAGTCCGCCCATGCTCTCCGCCTTTGGCACAGCCCATGACTGCCTGACCGAGTTCCCCCCGTCCGCCGGGCCCGGCATTCCGCCCGACTGCGTCTGGCTGGACCTTGTCGAGCCGACCGCTGAGGAGGAGACGCTGGTCGAGACCTCGCTTGGCATCGACATTCCGACCCGTGAGGAGCTTGCCGAGATCGAGGCTTCGAGCCGACTCTATCAGGAAGATGGCGCGGCCTTCATGACCGCCAACCTGATCCGCCGTGGCGACAATGACGAGCCGGAATCCTCGCCCGTCACCTTCATCATCAAGGACAACACGCTCATCACCATCCGCTACCATCACCCGCAGGCGTTTCCCGCCTATGTCAAGCGGGCGATGAAGCCGCAGACCACCGCCATGAACGGCTGGGGCATCCTGATCTCGCTTCTCGAAGCGGTCGTCGACCGCGCGGCCGACCATCTCGAGCGTGCCGGGCAGATCGTCGACGATACCTCCAAGAAGACCTTCGGTACCAAGCGCGCGTTGAGCGGCGTCCACAAGCAGCAGCCGCGCCGCAGCGTCAATCTTCAGGAGTTGATCGAGAACATCGGCGAGGAGGGTGATTTCGTCTCCAAGATGCGCGAGAGTCTCGTCTCCATCGGCCGCATGGTCGCCTTCATGCAGGCCATTTCCGACCAGATGCGCGAGAACCGGCACGTCAAGGAGAACAAGGCGCGCATGAAGATCCTGCAGCGCGACATCGTCTCGCTCACCGACCATGCGAGCTTCCTGTCAGGCAAGATCGCCTTCCTGCTTGACGCCGTGCTGGGCCTGATCTCCATCGAGCAGAACGGCATCATCAAGATCTTCTCTGTGGCTGCCGTGGTGTTCCTGCCGCCCACGCTGGTGGCCTCGATCTATGGCATGAACTTCGCCTTCATGCCGGAACTGCAGTGGCCGCTGGGCTATCCGCTGGCTCTGGTCCTCATGCTGGTGTCGGCTGTGCTGCCCTTCGTGTACTTCAAGCAGAAGGGCTGGCTGTGATCCCGCATGTCGTCTGGGTCGCGGCGGGCGGCGCGCTTGGCGCTGCTGCGCGCTACGGGGTCAATGTCTGGTCGGGGCGTCTGCTCGGCACGGAATTTCCCTGGCATACGCTGCTCGTCAATGTGCTGGGCTGCTTCCTGATGGGGTTGCTAAC
>Ga0129333_10002336_pt1 | contig 17613 bp, 15 predicted proteins | sample CPB6_08_DNA_FD_94474 | JGI IMG/M metagenome (GOLD analysis project Ga0129333, IMG submission 94474) | Freshwater to marine salinity gradient microbial communities from Chesapeake Bay, USA - CPBay_Sum_0.6_0.8_DNA | ecosystem: Environmental > Aquatic > Marine > Coastal | place: USA: Chesapeake...
CGGTCACCGGACTCACGAACGGCACGACCTACCAGGTCTACGTCGCGGCCTACAACGCCTCCGGCGCCACCGACTCGGCCACCGACTCGGCCCTGGCCCGCACCACCCCGTCAGCCCCCTCCGGTCTGGCACTGAGCTCGGTCACCACCTCGGCCGCCTCCTTCACCTGGACGGCCCCGGCTGATGGCGGTTCCGCGCTCACTGGGTACACAGTGCTGCGCAACGGCTCGACGATCGCCTCGATCTCGGGTGCATCCACCTCGTACACGGACTCCACGGTTGCTGACGGTACGACCTACTCCTACACCCTGCTCGCCACCAACATCGCCGGGTCCTCCCCGGCCTCGAGCCCGCTCTCGATCACGACCCGCCCGGCCGCGGCCACGGATGTAGCTGCCACAGCCACCAGTGGTTCGCCGACCTCGATCACCGTCTCCTGGACGGACTCGACCTCGGCCGTGGTCGCTGGCTACAAGCTCTACTACCGCGCCGGAACCACCGGGACCTACACCGAGTGGACGTCTGGCACCGATGACTCCTCCGGCACCGCGGTCACGGGCCTCATCGCCGGGACGAGCTACTACTTCCGGGTGGATGCCTACGTGAACAACGGCGGCACCGCCTACGAGACCGCCTCGAGCGTCGCCGGTCCGGTCACCGCCATCACGACCCCGGACCAGGTCAGCGGCGAGGGCTCCGCCTCGGGTGGCTCGCAGGTCTCGCTCTCCTGGAGCTCGATCACCCCCACTTCGGCGAAACCTCTCACCGGATACAAAGTCTACTACCGACTCAGCACCAGTACCGGCGCACCTTCCACTGCCACCTCCACAACCAACTCCATCGTGATCAACGGCCTGGTGAACGGTTCCTCCTACGACTTCGATGTCGTCGCGTACAACGTGGCCGGTGAGTCCCCGGTCGCGTCTCTTGTGGCTACCCCGTACACCATCCCAGCCGCCCCGACGATCACGGGCACGACCTTCGGGTACGCCCAGATCACCGTCAGCTTCACCGCTGGTTCGAACGGCGGCAACTCGATCACCGATTACACCGCCTACGTCTACGACGGGGCGACCCTGGTGACCTCGCTGCCGGCCGCCTACACCGGGAACTCCCAGTCGATCACGGTCCCGGCCGGCAACACCCTCCCGGTCGGCACCTCCGGTACGACCTACACGGTGAAGGTCTCGGCCACGAATGCCGCCGGCGAGAGCAGCCAGTCCACCGGTCAGAACGGCTTGGTCTACTCGACCCCGTCCGCCCCGGGCACCCCGGCTCTCGTCTCGCAGGGCTCTGGTCAGATCGCGATGTCCTGGACCGCCGCCACGGCAACGTACGGCTCAGCCATCTCCGGGTACCGTCTCGATGCCTTCACCAGCTCGACCTCGACGGCCACCTCGGCAGGCAACTGCACCGCTGCATCCACCGCGACCACCTGCACGGTCACCGGTCTCGACAACGCCACTACGTACTACTTCCGCTCCAGGGCCCAGAACACGGCTGGCTTCAGCAGCTACTCCAGCGCCTCGACCGGGTACAACCCGGCCACCGCCCCTGACGCCCCCGCCGCCACCGGTTCGTACGCCTACGCCCCGGCCGGCAGCGGTACCGGTGCCGTCTCGATCACCGTGGGCATCCCCGCTGTGGCGAACAACGGTTCCACGGTAACCGGCGGCACGGCCGAGGCCCTCGTGGTCTCCTCGGGCCTCTCCGCAGGGACCTGCACGGTCTCTGGAGCCTCCGCGGGTACCTGCGCCATCAACGGCCTGAACCCGCAGGTTGCGTACTCGATCCGCACGAAGCGGACCAACGGGATGGGCGACTCCAGTTGGTACACGGTCGGCTCCCTGACGGCGATCGGTCGCCCGACGATCGGTTCGTTCGGCTTCACCGTCGGCACTCCCACAGCCCAGGGCAACGGCGAGGCGCAGTACAAGAACTACGCGGTCGACATCTCGTGGGGCACGGTTGCGTACAACGGCTCCACGGCCACGGCCTCCCCGTTCAGCACGGCCTGCACCGTGAACACCTCACCGGTCTCCACGGATCTCGCCGCCACCTCCGTCGCTGCCGCCGGTTCGAGCTACTCGTACAACTCGAACCTGGTGACCACGAGCGGCAACGGCGCAGGCAACACGACGGCCACGTCGCGAACCTGCACCCTGACTGCCAGCGGTACCGCCCCGGCGAATGCCGTGGTCGGCGACCACCCGAGCATCTCCACCGCCTCGACGACGGTCACCTCGGCAACCTCGACCTCCACGGTCTCGCTGCCGGGCTACGCCGCCCCGTACCCGGGCCACTACCCGGCCCACTACCCGTCCCACTACCCGACCCACTACGGCGGCCACTACCCGACCCACTACGGCGGCCACTACCCGACCCACTACGGCGGCCACTACCCGGCTCACTACGGTGGCCACTACCCGAGCCACTACGGCGGCCACTACCCGAACCACTACAGCGGCCACTACCCGAGGCACTACCCGGCTCACTACGGTGGCCACTACCCGAGCCACTACGGCGGCCACTACCCGAGGCACTACCCGAACCAGTACTACCCGCCACTGCAGCGCAGGTACTAGTTCAGGAAGCCTGAAGAACAATGGTTCAACCGACCCGGGGTGCTAAACACCCCGGGTCGGGGACCGTTTGGGGGTATGCGCAGCTCCACCAAAACTGCCATGATCATGCTGGGCCTCGTTTCCGTGCTTGCCGGGTCCTCCATTGCCCTGCTGCACTCATCCCGGTCCGCCTCGGTTGACTGCACCGGGGTCGCGCTGGAGCAGGAGGTGGGGTGCTTCAGTTCACTGGTAATCCAGGCCTATGAGGACGAGGGTCTCGAGGCCGCCTCGGACGTGATGCTCGCCGGCTCGACTGGGATCGGCATCGCTCCTGACCGTTTTGCGGCCCGCTGCCACGACATCGCTCACGCCCTCGGCAAAGCCATTGACATCGGGCTCGAGGCCAACCTGGAGTCCCGCGGCCCCTCGATCTGCCGCTCGGGGTTCTTCCACGGCGTGCACTTCCAACGCTTCGCCCGGTACGAGACTCCCGCCGATCTCGTCGCTGCCGCCCCGTACGTCTGTGTCGGGAGCGAACTTCAGGTACGCGTCGGCCGCGGTGGGGTGGGAAACGGCTGCCGCCACGCCCTCGGTCACGAGCTTCACCTGCGAGGTCTCGGACATGTTGAGGGGGCCCAGACCTGCGAAGTCCCGCCCATCGCCACCCACAACCCCGAGAGTGCGGTCTCAGATTGCCTCTACGGGTTGTATATGGAGTTATTCCTGGGCTATGAGGCCACGGCATCGTACACCAATCCGCTCCCTGTGTGTCTCGACCCGTCCATCTCCGTCCTCGCCGCCCTCGCCTGTGCCGGGGAAGCGGGTCTCTCCCTGTTTCGCATGGCGGAACGGTCCACCCCGTCCGCCGCGTTCGATGTGTGCGAGGAGTTCTCCCGCAGCCTGGACACGACCATCGGCCGCTCCTGTGCCGGCGGTCTGGGCAGGTCGGCCTCGGCCTTCCTGGAGAATGACCGGTCTCGTACCATCGAGTTCTGTTCGGCTTCAGAGGAACTGTACGAGAGCTGTCTCGTTGATGCTGCTGCTGCCATGATGGAAGCCGAGCAGGATTACAGCTGGGCGACGATCTGTGCAGGGTTGTCGATCGAGGAGTACTGCCGGACCAAGATGCAAGACATCACCAGCCTGGTGGAGACGCGTCGATGAGCCGTCTCAGGATCCTCGCAGCCCTGCTCGCGGTCGTCGCGGCATCCATCCCCCTAGCCCTGTGGTCAACCGGGCAGTCTCCTCGGCAGGAAGCCTGCGAGACCCTCCCCCACGGAACAGCCGCGCGGTCATGCTACGTGGAGATGTTGATGCCGAAATCGTTGGCGGATCTGCCCGCCGTCTTTGCCCGCGCCGAGTCGATGTTCCTAGATCCCGTCTCCGGGGCGCATTTCGCGATCGAATGTCATGAGGTGATGCATGATCTCGGGTACGCGGTGGAGCGAGAGCATGGCCCGGTCGATCTCTCCGGCACCCCCGCGGAGACCTGCTCCACCGGGTTTCAGCACGGCGTGGCCGAGTACCGCCTGGCGACCCTGTCGAACGCTGAGCTCACAGTCGCAGGGCCTACCTGGTGCGACGGTCAGGACCACTCCATCTGCAGGCACCTGATCGGGCATGTCGCCATGCGCCGCTCCCTGCAGGCCACCGGTACCGTCGATGTCAAGTACGTGACCGACACCTGCGTCTACCCGGACAAGCCAGAACTTCCGGAACGTACCGCCGCCCTCGAGGAGTTCCGTTGCCTGGATGGCGCCTTCATGGAGTGGACCCTGTGGTCGCTCCGTGTTGATGACAGCTCGGTCCCAGACCTTCCCCAGACGCAGTGCTTCGCCGTGCATGAGCACTCGCTGGTGGCCTTTTCCGCCTGTATCGCTCAGGTGGGGACGTTGATGTATGAACTGTACCAGACACCGCAGGCGACCATGTCGGCCTGCTCGGAGAGTTTTTCAGGGTACGGCCACTTTGCCGTGCGTCTCTGCGTCTACTCCCTGATCAACGCCCTGGTGTCGATGTCCGAAGACCCCCTCAAGGTGGCCGAGGGCCTCTGCACGGGGGAACTCCGGTATGACTGCGCGGTCGGGTTCGCCTTGTCCCTCTCGGCGATCCTCGGTGATTCCGACGTAGTCAGGGTCTGCTCCGCGATCATCCCCGAGGACAAGGACCGGTGCATCGAGGACGCCAACGGCCCGTACCCCTTCGAGTACGAACGGCACAGAGGCTCAACGGCGTCCGTCGAGCCGACTGGTGCACAACTCTCTCCCGGTCAGCAAGAGATCACAGGCCTCAAGGTCACCAGCCCCCAAGGCAATTGAGGCCTCGGCGACCCCCACGGCGCACCCCTCCGCCAGGTAGGCATCAAGTGTGTTGCATGCCCGAGCGTACCGAAGTACCCCCTCACGTTCGGTGAGCCGGCCCATCTGCCGCCAGCACCCCCACGCCTGCCACCCGCGCAAAGCGGAACAAGTCTGTACCGGGTCAACCCTATCCCACGCCCCGGCCTCAACAAAGGACACCACCTCCATGAAGAGCCCATCCCCGCAGAGCTCGTGGAGGCTCACCCCCTCGACCACCCCGCTGCCATCCGCCTCGACCAAGGTCTCGCAGCGCTGCAACCCAACCTCGAGTTGACCGTCCACGACACCGGCCACTGCCCCATGGCCGTACCCGTGTTTGCACAGGAGAGCCTCCACATCCACGAATCCCCGGCAGGTATCGACCATGCGCGCAGCCCAGTCCGGTTCTGTGCCGTAGGCGGCGAAAAGCCCATGGAAGAACCCCCCGGAGCAGGCGACGAGGGTCGAGGAGCCGAGCTGCGGATCCCCGCCCCGTTTGGCCACGGTTGAGCCCAGTCGGTGCAGCCCGTCATGGCACACCGCTGATGCGTCGTCCATGGTGGCTGATCGACCCTCGAGGAACCGTACAGCTGCCCCCACTCCCTCCTTCTCCCAGACGGTCCGGGCCTCCTCGGCCAGGCAGATCGCATCGAGGCACTCCTCACCAGCCGATTCAGTTGCTGGTTCCATAACACTCGGGATTGCCGGTTCTCCCAGCCCCGAACCAACCTTCGGATCGGAACACCCCACGAGCAGGGACAGCATACCGATGACTGCAACTACGCCGCACCATTGCCGGACCGAAACGTTTCTGGTCGTTGCTGGTGCCATGTCCTGGATTGTCCCCCGAGAGAAACCCTGGGCACATACCATCCCCTCGGCGTGAGTTGCCGACTTGGTGGGGCGTGGGACACTCTTGTGTGTGAGACGGAGCATTGTGGTGTCAATCGGGTTGGCCGCCCTCATCCTCCCGGTAGCCCTTCTCCTCACCCCCTCGTCCCCCAAGGCATCCCCCCCAACGGAGGAGATGCCCCCGGCGCAACCAAACGTCATCAAGCTCGCCGCCTCACTGGGTTGTCCGAATGCCGAGTCAACCTTCACCTGTCTGGACGAGTTCGCCGCGGCATCGTACGCCAAGGACGGTGTCGTCGGCCTGGTGTCCACCGTGGAATCCTGGCGGGACGCGGTCAAGCCCGACGGCCTGCCGTGCCATCGGCTGATGCACGTCTTCGGGAAGAACCTCGCCGAGTCCGGTTCCCTGCAGGAGATAACGGCGCAATCCAGCGAGACGGTGGGCATCTGCGCGAACGGGTTCTTCCACGGGGTGGTGGAGGGCATGGCGCTGCATCTGCCCGCCACCGAACTCCCGCAGAGGATGCAGGAGTTCTGCTCCTCGGTCCCGGGCCTGGGGAGCGACTGCGCCCACTCCTCCGGGCATGCATTCGCGATGCGGAATCACACGGACGCATACGCAGCCTTGGAAGAGTGCGACGTGTTTACGGAGCAGGACTCGATCCTGTGCGGGTCTGGGGTGTTCATGACCTTCGGTCGGGGTCTGCCCGGTTTCGAGGATGAGGTGTCAGATCCGTGGATCAACTACACCCCCGAAGTGGCCAGTTCCATCTGCCAGTCGGTTGCCAAGAAGTACACCACCCACTGCTGGTTCTTGTTGTGGATGGCGTACCTGAACAACCCCGCACTCGGCGGGGCACAGGCGTATGAGCAGGTGTGCTCCACTCTGACCCTCCCCGATCCCGAGAAACCGAGCGAGGCGTACAGAAACTGCTACCGTGGACTGGGCATGTTGTACGTGGGTCGTAGTTCCCGCCCCGCCGCCGAGACGGCCGCCATGTGCCCCACCACCAAGGACCCGAGGTACTGGTGCGTGTTCAGCGTTGGTTGGAGTCCGATGTACGACCACTTCATAACTTTTGGTACGAAGGACGGGTACGAGAGCATCTGCACCGACTTGAGTCCCGCGGACCTCAAGGCATGTAAAGACGGGGAAGCGTATGTCCGTGAAGATGAAGGTGGTCTCTGATGCGAAACCGCCTCCGCGTACCCCTGGTCCTCCTCGGGCTCTCCGTCGCTCTTTCGGCCATCATCCTTCTTCGGGTCTCCCCCACGCCGCGACAGGCTACTCCCGCCCCCGACTGCCCCTCGACCCAGAGCCTGTCTGAGTGCCTGAGCGATTGGGGTATCCGTCACATCGATGATCTGCCGACGGTCGTTTCGACATTGACGGAGTACACGGTCTCCAACCGGGAGTTCGCCGCCTCGGGTTGCCATGATACCTGGCACAAGGTGGGAGAAGCAGCCGGTGAACGCTACGACCCCGCCGAGGCCCTGGCGCTGTGGCCGTACAGTTGCTACGGCGGTTTCATGCACGGATTGATCTGGACGGCGGCTCCGAGAATGGGTATCGATGCGTTCGAGTCCTCCACCCGAGCGATGTGTGCCGACTTCAAGAACCGCCCCGAGGTGGTCTACCTGGACTGCTGGCACGGGGTCGGTCATGGACTGGCCGAGGTCTATGCGTTCCCCGAGTCCATGTACCGCTGCGAGGATCTTGCCGCACCGGGGGAGGAGTACGAATGGTGTACCTGGGGCGCTGCCGAGAGCCTGGCCGACGGTTTCATCAAGGAGACAGAGACCACAAACCCGCTCACCGAGGACCTTCCCGGGCTCTGTCCCGGGCTCTCACAGGGAATCAAGGCCTGCTTCAGGTCGGTGATCCCGATGATGTACAACACGGGGTGGTCCTTCGAGAAACTCTATGATTACTGCGCCGGTCTGGGAACCGATCTCCGGCCCGACTGTGCCTACAGCGCCGGTCAGATCCTGGGCACCTTGTGGGTGGTGGACAAGATCGAATCCTCCGGGTGCTATGTTCACCCAGATCTCGCCACACACTGTGCCGCCGGTGCGGGACGGTATGTCGGCCGCGTCTCGGAATGGGGTGCCCTTGAACTGGAGGTGGACGATCCGGCTAAGCTGGTCGGCATCTGTCCAGAATTCACTGGACCATCCAGATCCGCCTGTGATCAGGCCTACGAGGAGATTCGGGCCCTGGAACTCTCGCCGGAGGAGGACCTGGGCGTCACGACCTCCTGGAAGAAAATCACCAGGAACCAGTAGTAGGGCGCTCGTTCAAGTCTCCTTCCCACGGCTGAATGTTGGAAGATCAGGTGAGTGTGTTGATGATGTCCCAGTTCCCCTGCAGCACCACGAAATCCCAGACGGCGTGGACGAGGATCGGCAGCCAGATACTTCCGCTGAGCCGGCGCATCGCGTAAAAGAGCATCCCGAGCGCCGCGGTTTGCACCACGTGGACGAGCTCTCCGGCCAGCGGGCTGCCCAGCAGGGCATTGGGGAGATGGAACAGGCCGAACAGGCTCGTAGCGAACAAGGCCGCGGCCCACTCGCGCTCGAACAGACCACGTGCCCTGATGAGGATGGCCCCGCGGAAGGAGAACTCCTCGGTCAGGCCCACCAACAAGACGGTGCTGCCCATCCCAAGAACATAACCCACCCCCGCCTCGTTCCACCCCCCGATCACCAGAGCCCCGGTCATGGACAGGATCACGAACCCACCCACCGGCCACCACAACCACCTGTGCTTAGTCCGTTCCCGCTCTTGGAATATGGATCCCCACCAGCCCCTCTTCGTGAAGACAATGGCCTGGTAGGTGAGCACTGCAAGCAACGGCAGGATGAACTGGCGCAACCAGGGCGTCGATGCGTCCCCCAGGTAGGCAAAGCTCACCCGGCTCGACCCACCCAGCAGGTACACTAGTCCTATCCACACTACAGTATGTCCAAGGAAGTAAGCCAGCACTCCCCGCAGTGTCGCATCCTGGGTGTGCAGTTGGTCGTTATGGTTGTTCATGTGGTGTTGTACCTGCTGGGGGGTATCCGGAAAGGCACTGTGTGCTCCTGCATCATCGGGGCACTAGGTCCCCCTATAGGACCCGAAAAGGGTTGCTCGGTACCCATAGGGCCACGATTGCTGTGATGAGTCCCAGCACCCACCCCACCCAGACCAACGATCTGGGGACAGCTGCTCGCCTCAGGTGCGCCGCCCAGAAGGGGGCTACCCCGAACACGAACAGGCCGACTGGGATGAACATCGATATCCCCACATGGAGCAGAACACTGCACCCCAGCCCAAGTCTCCGCAATAGCCTACGACCGGTCAGCAAGGCACCCAGGAGGAGCAGACCGGCCCCCAACTCCAGCCCCATTCCGATGACGTCGAAGACACGCGAGAGACCACTCGGTATCTGCGGCCACGTGTGCCGGTTCAGTGGGTGTGCCAGAAGATGATCGAAGGCGTGCAACCGTCGCCACTCATCCCCGATGCTCAACTTGGCTCCAACGGCCACCAAGTAGCCAAGGGGCAGCTGTACCTCCAAGATCCGCTTCGGCCAGGCACTGGCGGGTCCGTTGCTCTTGGCGAAGACCAACGCCGCCGCCGAGAGCTGCAGGGCGAGCCCGGCCCAGTTCACCATGAACCCACCACAGGCCTGGATGCCCAAGAAGACGACCGCAGCCGCAGGCCTGCCTCCTCGGTTGCCGATCATCATCATGGACGCGCCGAAACCCAACCCCAGGATCAACCACCACGTCAGCACACCGGTGTCAAGAGCGTTCACATAGGAGACGCCCAGGGCCCTGCCGGGCCCCGCCCCCCAAGACCAGGTAGCAAACGAGAGCGCTCCCCCGAGACCTACGGCATAGCGTATTGGCCGGTACTCATCCGCAACGACCTCACCCGTGGACCACTCCCACAGACGCGCGCTCCAGGACCTCACTGCCTGCATGCGCCTCTCCAGTCCTCCGGTGCCAGGTCCCGGATGGCTGTACCCCCCGAGTCAGAACTCCGTCGCTCACGGAGCATGATCCGCACCTCCCCCTCCTTCACCCCGGCAGCCCTGCGGGCATACTCCTCGACTGCCGTCCAATCCATCGTGTCCACCGCCGAGGTGGCCCATTGGTGCCAGGTGTCCCCGACGGTCCAGAACCACTCACTCGGACCGGGATACGATCCGCGTCGCCCGACCTCCACGGTCCCGTCCTCGGTCTCGACGAAGGCAACCACCTCGACACTGCAGTCCAGCCCGGTTGCGAACATGACCCATGAGAGGGGCCCGCCGTATCGTCCATCCATCCACTGCGGCCAGGGTTTGCCCGCCATGCGCAGCCCGTTGGCGTAGACCCCGACGCCGAGAACAACCACCAACGCAACTAGACGAAGAAGACGCCGTGCCCTGTCTAGGCGGCTGTGCGTCGTTTTCATGGTAGGAATCGTCCCGCTGGAACCACCCCCGTCGCGCAGCCGCGCTGAACGGTTCTGCTTGGCAGGCCTGGTTTCGCACTGACGGTGAGGCATCATGGATGTCATCTCTGACGGCTTGATCTCCCTGTTCAACGGGTTCTACCTCGTGCTGCGCACTGCCGTCTCCCCGGTCGCCATGTTCTTGATCATCAGCGCCGGGTCCCTGGCCTGGCTGGCCCGTCTTGAGGTGGCGAGTCTGGACCGGAAGGCATCCAAGCCCGAGGTTGGTAGGCACTGATGCGTCCGCTCAACCCCACCACTCAGGTCCGCCCTCGGCAGCTGGCTCGCCCGCAGACCAGGCCCGAGTCTGGTCAGGCCCCGGCCTCGCCAGCGGTCAAGCGTCTAGCCAGCCGGCGAGCCCGTCGCCACCGCAACGAGGGTCTTCGCGGCTTCTCGGTCCGTGCCTCCGTCATCCTTCGATATGTGTGCTACTGGATGTTCATCGTCACCGCCGGCTCGATCACCCACTACTGCTTCAAGAGCGTGCCCGAGGCCTCAAGCGGTGGTGTCTGGCTGATGGCTTCCTGCGCGTTCCAGTTGCTCGTCGCCGTCGCCGGCACCCTGTTCGCCGCCCACCGACGCGACGAGATCCTCGAGCAGCTACGGGCGTACGTCTTCGGTTACACGGTCATCCCGGGCCTCGGTGTCGCTTTGTTCATGTGGGTGGCGCGCAACATGGTCTCCTCCGGAAGCGACGACCTTTTCATCCGCACTGCCGTAGCGGCCCTGCCGTGGATCTACTTCATCCCCGTCCTGGTGCCGTCGATCATCTTCCTCCGCCTTGTCGCAGGGTTCAGGACAATCGACCGCGTCGGCCTGGACGACGAGGAGATCTTGCAGATCTACACGCGCAACGACGGCCTGCAGCGCTAATCTGTCAGACTCCCAGGAGGGGTACTGCCGTACCGGTGCCGTCGACGTACTCCCAGCTGCGAGACAGCGTGACCGGCATGCTGGCCTGCCAGCCCCGCCCCCTGGCCTCGTTGTCCAGCAACCCGGCCACCGCATCGAACTGCTCAGCGTTGAGGACCAACACCGCGATGTGTACGAGTCGGTCCTGCAAGAGCCGTTCCAGCGCCCCGCACAGACTGCTTCGTGTGGCTCCCCCGTTCGCGAGATCCTGACCGGCCACGAGCACCGCCCCGGTCAAGCCACTCGGCAGGCTCATCCGTACCGCGACCACCTCACCGTCGCTCTCGAACGAGATCACCTGTTCGCCGAACCTGTGGAAGAACACCCCGAGTTCGTAGATCCGCGCACCGCGGTACGCCTCCATGCAGCGCGCCCAGTGCGATCGAGCGAATTCGCTGTTGGCACCGGCCAGAGCTGTCTGTGGTATCACCAACGACCCACGGAGCTTGTGACGTGGTTTGGGAAGCACGAACCTGACGGTCAGGTCCCCGTTCTGCAGTTCCTCCCGCCAGGCGGATACCAGTTCCTCCGACCCGACGACGCCGGCAAGGTCGGACGTGAACACCGGCCGCGGCACCGACACGGCCGCCAGGAGTTGATGCCTGGTCTGGTCGTTCAGTGCCGCGGGACCTGTCGGTGTCTGGTGTTCGACGGGAACATCCGGCATGTCAGCCGGTATGGCCCTTGACCGGATGGCCCGCTTCTCGCGTTTGGGACCCCGGCCGCCACTCGGTGCCGGCGGGAAGAGTTGTGGTTTCACGGTCCTGCCTGCCTGCCAGGCCGGAAGGGGTTCGACAACGGTCTCGACCGGTTGCGCCGCCTCGGCAGGCCTCGGTCGTTCAATGGTGCGGTTCGCTGTGCTCGGCTCGCCATTTCCCGGCGGCACGGAATCTGGCCCATGGTTCAAGCCATCCGCCACTGCGACCGCCGGCATCGTGTCCTCAGTATCATCGAAGAAGGACTCCACCGGCAGACCCGATCCGCCCTCGGTGAACGCCCCGCTCCCGATCTCCTCGTCAGCAAAAACGGAGAACATGTCCTCCGTCTCCCCGGCCACGCCCCCCAGGTCCTCCTCGAAGGGATGTCCCTCAGTGGTGTCGGTGTTCCGAGTCGGGTTCTTACCCATGCTCGGTTGCTGGACCTCCGGCATTGCAAGCTCGCTCCCGAGATCAGTGGTCTCAGGCGTATCTGGAACGACCGAGGGGTTTGACTGGACCCCGGCCCCCGACTCCGAAACCGGTTCGAACAGGTCATCCAAATCGAGTTCCTGGTCGGTCGGGACGGACTGCCTCGGGGACTCGATCAGAAGGTCTCGGTTCGCCACCACAGCAGGCTTCATCGGCGCGACAATCCGTGGTGCAGGTTGCGGCGCCACGGGGGTCGTGTCGGTCATGATCGTCGGGGCGTGTCGTCGGACCGCCTGGGCCCATTCCCGCAGATCCACCCCAGGTGGTATGAGCACCCCCAACTCCCCCAGCGCCTGCCGCAGGTCAGAGGCACCATCGGGTTCCTCGGCCAGAACGGATGATCCCATGAAGTTCTCAAGATACGCAACTAAGATCTCATCCGAGGTCTCCGACAGGCGCTTACCGATGGATCGTTCGGCCTCCCCGAAGGCCCTCGGAAAGGACCGCTTGGCAGCCAGGACGAGTTGGTTGCGGAGTCTACCGACCCGTGAGACGGCCTGCGCCTGACGCGAGGCCATCTCGGTGAGGGACCGCTGGGAGCCCTCGTACAGTTTCCGGTACCGGCAGTCCTCCCCGCAGATCTGCACCTCTTCTTGGCGTTTTCCGCGTGGCAGCATTACTCCAGGCCCCCGACATCGTACACTTGAACCTGGTATTTCTCCGCCAGCGGTCGGAGCTTCGCCCCGGCGTTGAGGGCCTCCCCGATGAATACGTCCCGGTTCTCCCGCATGGCCGCCTCGGCCCGCGCATCCGGCTCGGTGATCGTCTGCTGCTTCAGCTCTATGGCCTTGGCTCCGAACGTCGCCCCGGTCTTGACGTGCTGCACGACATCGATCAGGTCCGGATCGGGGAGCTCCCCGAGATCCACCCTCGACCATGTGTTCGCGATCCGCAACAGGGCCTTTGCGGCGGGCTCGTAATCGTTGTACCTGGCCCGGGCATCCGCATCAGAGGCAGCCAGCAGTTCATCGTACTTGCCCATCGCCTCAAGGTCCGCCAGCAGGTCAGACACCACGCGGTTGGCCTGCGCGGCGTCCGAGATGGAGAGCACCGGCTCACCCTCGATCAGCAGCTGCGATGAGACCCCGATTCCGACGAACACCACTACCAACCCCCCAATCACGAGCGAAGCGGTGCGCCACCGTCCGTGTGCCTCCGTCCAGGTGGAACGTGCGGCCCACACGCAACCCATCGCCACCACCCCAGCTGCCAGATACCCCCACACGCTCCAGTCCTTCTGGACGAAGACACCTACGAGCACGGCCGAGCTCCCGAGCACTGCACCGAGCACAGAGGCATAGAAGCGTTCGGGGCGCTTCGTTGTACCAACCCCCCCGTTGCTCCGTTGCATTGTGTGTCTGTCGTAGGTCATGGCTCTCCCCGGCCTCAGCCCCTACCGAAGTACGCGTCGTACGGGCTGGACTCCGGCGGGTGCAGTACCGGCCTGCAGTCAGTGTCGGCCCCGATGGGCAGGGAAATGCGGTTCCACTCCCTGAGGTTCAACGGATCGGTGCTCTGGACCACCCGGTCGACCGAGGACACTGCGAGGGTGATGGGATTGCCCGCCAGCACGTTCGGGGAATCCATGGCGTGGTCGGCGAATGCCTCGATCAGTTGTACGTACCCCCGTCTCCTCGAGTCACTGTCGACCACGAAGAGCAGTGCCCCCGCCTCTCCCCGCAAGGCGCGGGTGTGCATGTAACCGATGAAACGTTCGATGTGCCCCCAGGCGTCCCGACGGGACTGAAAGCGCTCGTACTCGACCACGTAGCGCCGGACCAGACGCTTACCGTCCACTTCCTCCACCCCGCGCAACTCCGCGTCAGGTTGGTAGAAAACGCTCCCTGCCGCCCCGACCTCAAATGCCCATGGGGATGCGGAGTCGTTCACCGGAAGGACGATCCGCGGTTCCATGGAGAAGACGCCTCCACCAGCCCAGCCGTCAGATCCCAAAAGAGCAGCCACCACGCGCTGCGACTCGACGTCGTGATCGTAGTCTGTTGCTCCGGTGAGTCCGATGCGAGCGGGGTCGATGTCTCCGAGGAACCTGCTCCGGCTCAACCTGAACTCAGACTTGAGATATCCTTTCCCGAACTCATCCAGCGCCTCGCTGAGCTGTCTGCACAGAAGCTTCGTAACCCGGTAGTGGGCCGGGACCACTTCGCGGACATCCGCGATGCGCACGGGGAGTTCGACGATGTATCCGCTCTCGGCGAACTTCTGGAGCCACCAACGACCGAGACGTTCGGGAAGCTTGGACGATTCGATGGCTCTCGCCGCCGAGACCCCGTGCTTGGCCTGGTAGTCCTCGAGATCGAAGGCCCGCAACAACTCGATTGCCCCGTGCTTGCCTGATGCCGCCCTGGGGTAGGCCTCCTCGAAGATGCGCCCGTCCTCGAGGAACTCCGTCAACGCGCGCTTGCCAGCCGCCGTCGCCCGCCACCGGGCAACCGCCCTGCCCTCACGTTCGGCAAGTTTCCCGGTCCGGGTGTCAACGATAAGACCTGGCTGATACGCCACAAACCCCCCAGCCTGGAGTTTTCTCAATGCCTTCAGCGTTCCTGGGTGCCGAAGGTCCCAAGCCGAGACCAGGGGAGCAAACGCCCTGGGCACGTTGAACAGCAACCTGAGGGCATCCAGCGCCCAGGGCCGCTCTGTGTCAAAACCGAATGTCTCGGCGCGTACCTTCAGTCCTCGTTTGGTCATACCACACACTGTCGCCGCCGCCGGTCTTTGGGCGAAAGGCTGGACGTGTTACTTGACCAGACGTATCACTTACGCCCTCTCGGCGCCCGGTTCGTAAACACGCGGTCCCCCCGGTCAACCACGCGAAACGGGACAGCACCTGGCCCGGTCCCGCCGGATCGCCCAGCTGCCCTGTCCGGGTTGACTGCGTTCATGCTCATACCCACCTCTCCTAGCGGCGGTTTTTGAGAAAACGGCACCTCCCCGCGGATATCTAGGCCCCGCTTGGGTCAAACCCCTGGTACTTCGGGAAATTCCTGCATAAATCCGGGTGGGGGGTACATTCTATACTGGTGAGTAGTATACACAGCTCCCAGTACGGGCTGACAGCCGCCCAGCGCGAGGTCTTCGACCATCTCCTCGCCGTCGGCGCGTCCCGCCCGCTGACCCCTCCGACGCTAGCGTCGGAGCTGGCCGCGACCCTGGAAAATGGCTGCGCGGCGGCCCTCTCACGCTGGCCGGAATCGAGGTTGTGGCTCTCCAAGTCCCACATTTCCGGGATTCTGCGCTGCGAGGGCTCAGTCCTGGCGCAGGCCTCCGACCGAGACAGCGGTTACTCGGGAGCCATCGCTGTCGGTGTGGTATCCCACAAGGCCATCCAGATATCCCACACCCACCGACATCTGACCCCCGCTGCTGCTGTGGACGCTGCCGTAGAGGCCTCCCGCGACGATGTGAAGTTCTCGCTCTGGTGGGATGACCAGAGCGCTGGGGTTCAGTCTGATCTGCTCTGCCAGATGGTTTCCCGAACGGTCGGGTTCCTGGACGCCTTCCCACCCCTGCCCCCCAACTGGGTACCGCGCTTCGAGGAGTCCATCCAGGCCCGGATGGGCAAGCTCGTGCTCTCGACACGTCCTGACCTGGTGCTCGGCCGCCCTCGGGTGGACATGCGTCAGACCATGTTCCTGTGCGACTTCAAGTCCGGCAGCTTGAACGACCAGCATCTTCTGGAAGCCAGGTTCTACGCACTGGTGGCCACCCTCAGGTTCGGGGTCGCCCCGTTCCGCTCGACGGTGTTCTCCGTCGCCTCTGGTGAGTGGACCGATCCGGATATCACCGCCGAAGCGCTGCGCGAGACCGCCGAGACCGTCGTGTCGGCGGTGAACAACTACATCGACGTCATGCTCGAACGAAGAGAGCCAACCTACACGCCGGACCGCTGGTGTTCGTGGTGTCCGGCCCGCGAAGGATGCTCTGCTGCTCAAGAAGCTGCCCAGACACCGGCCCCGGTCTCCCCGCGGCCACGGAGCACCAAGACGAAGTCCGTCTCCGAGACTGCCGTCCCGGCACCCCAACTGCTCAAGAAACGGAAGGTCTCTCCATCCAAGAGCGTGTACGACATCGAGTAATTCCATCCCTGCCCGCGCATCACAGTCGCGGCCGCTCCAGCGGGTAAACTCCACCCTGACAGTCAGACCGGTTCGTGCACGGTCGTGATCATGGTAGCTGCCCTGCTCTCCCTCGCTGACGCACCCTTGCTCACCGAGGCCCCAATCGAGTCCCAGTTGCGCATCGTCATCCACGTGCTAATCGCTGTCATTCTCGGAGCGTTCACCGGTATCGAACGCCGCCGCGCCGACAAGCCGGCGGGAACCCGTACGCATGCACTCGTGGCCGGAGCGGCCGCTTTGACCACCGGGGTCTCAATCGCCGCGGTCGAGTCCTTCGGTGCCGGCGATCCGACCCGCGGTATCCACGCGGTCATCACCGGTATCGGTTTTTTGGGTGCCGGCGCTATTTTGCATCCGCGAAGCGGTGCTCAGTCCCCGACTGGTCTGACCACCGCCGCCTCTATTTTTTACACCGCCTGCGTCGGTATCGCAGTTGCCACGGGGTACACGCTGACCGCCGTACTGGCAACCCTCCTCTCCTTCGCCCTGCTGCGCCTGGTCGGTAAATGGCGCCATCGCCACGAGGGCGGAGCCCCAAGGCCCGACGCCGCGGATCTGGGTCTGTCCGACTCCTGACAGACGGCGGGGGACCTCCCGCCACCCGAATGGATTCCGCCTCGACGGGCCGACACTGGAACAACCTCGTCAACTCCACGAGGGGAGGACAGACATGAGCATGAACCATCCATCAAGCGGCGACCAGTTCGGCATGCCGGGAGGCTTCGGGCCCGGCGGATACAACACGCCCCCGGGCGCTTCCGACTACCCGCTTCCCCAACGTCCTGGCGCGTCCCGACCGGAGCCCTCCGGGAAAAAGCGCGGTCAGAAGGATAAGAAAGAAAAAGCCCCGAAGACCTCCACCAAGCGCCTGATGTCCAGGCAACGGCTGTTCGCCCTGGTCTTCGCCCTGGTCGCGGTACTGCTCGGTTGGCAGCTGACCGCGGCACCGGTCGAGTCGACGTACGTAATTCGCACCACCTCCAGTATCCCGGCCCTGGCTCGTATCGAGGATTCTCAGTACGAGATTATCTCTCTCCCCCCGATCGCAGTCGAGGAGGGAGCCATCTCGGCCGCTACCGAGGAAGATGTCCGCACCTTGGTCTCGAGCATGCTCGAACAGGGCAGGACCCGGATGGC
>Ga0129333_10002337_pt1 | contig 17610 bp, 27 predicted proteins | sample CPB6_08_DNA_FD_94474 | JGI IMG/M metagenome (GOLD analysis project Ga0129333, IMG submission 94474) | Freshwater to marine salinity gradient microbial communities from Chesapeake Bay, USA - CPBay_Sum_0.6_0.8_DNA | ecosystem: Environmental > Aquatic > Marine > Coastal | place: USA: Chesapeake...
CGGAAAGTGCCGTCACTCAAAATCGCAAGGACGAGACCGATATAATAACAATCATCAACGCCGACGAAATCAAGAGATTTCACAACGTCACCTACTTTCACAGTGTTTTCGTATTTCATAAGACTATTATAGCAAAATGCCCTGAAAAACGCAATAGAAAAAACCCTAATAAAATCAACAACTTACGACAACGGATGTTTTAGTGGAAAAGAGCCCTATCAATGTCCTGTAACGTGGCTTCGGGGTTGTATAAAATCGACTCGAATTCTAGGTGATCGTAAATATATTCCAGCATTTCAGCCTGAAAATATACTAGTTCGCTGATATCTGCCGTTGAATTTTCGGGCTGAAAATCTGTGGGAAAATCGAATCCCAATCTAATGGCTTCGGCTTTAAGATTGTTAATTGAAGTGATGACTGCTGCCCTATAGCCTTGGGCGTTGGCTTTTTCGTTTACCATAGAACAATTATCGTTGATTTCGCTTTAAAAGGCAAGGGGTAAAAACCTTAATAAAATCAATGACTTACATCAACGCCAGGGAGGACCTTCGAACCAACCAACGAGACTGTAGCGTTTGCCCTTGGTTACAGGTCGAACACCATGATAAACGAATGATGGAAAACAAATCATCATGCCTTGTTTTGATATTATGTTTTTATTTGGGGCGTCTGGTACATTTTGAAATTCAAAATCGCCACCTTCATATGTTTTAGGATCCGACAATTGAACTACTGCTGAGATTTTTCTTTGTTGATTTGTGGCAGCACTTAAAGAACGATTTTCTATCCAATCCAAATCCATGTGAATTTTATATTCACCTTGGTATTGTTCGGAGTATTGTGTTAATTGTAATGGTGGTAGATAAGTTATGTGCGATCCAAAGTATTGATTGTTTAACTTTGTAATGGCTTGCCAATATCTTTCGTGCAAATAACCCAACTTTGGGTGATTGTCGCAAACCCAAAACACTTTACTTCTTCGATGCGAAAAAACTTCCTTGAGGTTTGGTGAATGACCTGTGTATGCCCAAACTGGAGTTTCTTTTTGAACTGTTTCAACAATCCAATTGCACTCTTCGGGGGAAAAAACTTGTGCACAAGCCCACAACGATTTCATTGAAAATATGGTCCCTCAAACCAACCAACTAAACTATATCTGATGCCGCGTGTTACAGGACGTAGAGAATGATATACAAAAGAAGGAAACGCTACAATTGAGCCTTGTTTTTGAATTATTTCTTTTGGTGGCTGTTCGTTTAAATTATCAAAAATTAAATCTCCACCATCATAATTTTCTTTTGGAGATAGTTGAGTTATGATGCTGACTTTTCTGTGTCTGGAAGTATCAGTTATCCAAAAGATATCTTGATGGCTTTTATATTCTCCATTTTCAAACCCATAATATTCTGTAAACTGAATTGGTGGCAAATGAGTCACATTAAATCTAAAAAAATCTCGATTTACATTTACAAGTAATTTCCAATATTCATCAAATAAAAATTTAAACTCTGGATTGTCTTCTCGGAGCCAGCGAACTCTTGATTTGCGAAGAGTTCTGGTTGCTTCACCAGTGAGACCACCAACTGTTGGTTCTTCTGATGGAACCTTCATTGCAAGTTGAATTACTTTTTCGCAAGTTTCTTTTGAGAAATAACTATCCCAATAAGCCCACTCACCTTTCATAGTAACTCCATTGGCATATCCCAAACTCTAACTTTAACTCCTGCCTCGCGCAGCATCACTTCAGCATGATCAATTGAATAATGTTTTCCTGCACCTTTACCTTCAAAGGTACGATTCGGACCAATTACTTCCTTAATTCCTGATTGAATCAATGCGCGTGTGCAGTCAGCGCATGGCTTTGGTTCCCAATTTAGATATGCGCGAGAATTGTTGAGTGAAACACCAACGCGAGCGGCATTGAAGATCGCGTTGCGTTCTGCATGCTCAACCCAATGATACTTTTCTGGTCGCTTCCAACGATCTTTCCAATCTTCTTCAATGCCGCGAGGAAAGCCATTGAAGCCTGTTGAAAGTATCACATTATCATCATTGACAATAATGCAACCAACTTTAGTTGATGGGTCTTTACTCTTTTGAGAAATCAACGTTGCCTGTAAAATAAAAAGTTCGTCCCAAGTCAATTCATCTTTCATATCAAACTCACTTTTGTATAAATAAAGGTGTCGGTCACGATATTGGAACTATCTACCGACTCTAATACTACTACAGAGTACCAGCAATGTCAAATATTTATTACGTCTACGCATATGTTCGCCAAGATGGAACCCCATACTATATTGGTAAGGGGAGCGGTCGTCGCGCGTTCAAAAAGCATAAAACTGCAAAAACGCCAAAAGATAAATCCAGAATTATCATAATGGAGTCTGGTCTTACAGAGATTGGTGCACTTGCTCTCGAACGAAGATACATTCGTTGGTATGGAAGAAAGGATAATAGGACTGGCAATTTGACAGATGGTGGAGATGGAACTTCAAATTATAGATTGTCTATAGAACATAAAGAAAAGATTCGCCAAGCAGTAAAAAATCGCCCAAAAGAAATCATTGAGAAAATAAGATTATCCACTACTGGCGAAAACAATCCGTTTTATGGTAAAAAACATTCAGAAAAAACAAGATCACTTATATCCGCAAAAGCCAAAAATAAAATTGGCGATAAGAATGGTAGATCTGAATTGTTTCATTTTGTTAGCCCAACAGGTAAATCATACATCGTGAAGGGTCTCAATGCATTTTGTAAAGAGCATATGTTGTCCCCAGGAAATATGTGCGCAGTTGCAGCTGGAGCGAGAAAACAAAGCAAAGGTTGGGTTTGCAAAAAGATAGAAGGGGGAGTTTCCTCCCCCAACATCATCACTCAGATTTGATTTCAATTTTTCTCAATTTTGCCTCTTCTGGTAGAACATTTTCTAATTGAATAGAAAGAATGCCATCAGCAAGATTTGCGCCACGAACCACGATTGTGTCAGATAAAACGAATTGACGAGAGAATTGGCGACCAGCAATACCTTTCGCAAGATATTCGCGATCATCTTCTCCTGTCTTTTTACCAGTCACCTTCAATGAGTTCTTTTCAGTCGTGATATCAATTTCATCAATCTTGTAGCCCGCAACCGCAAGTTCAATTGTGAAATTGTACTGATCCTTCCTGATAATATTTACAGGAGGGAATGCTGTTGAGGTGGAATTGATGATATGTGCGGCATTATCTAGAGCGGTAAATGCATTTTCAAATCCAAGAACATTTGGAAAAATGCGGTTGTAGTCTTTCAAAAGTTCACGCACTGAATGGTCGAACACTTTAGCTGTTGTAAGCGTCATTTTTATACTCCTTTAATAAGCAAGTTTAAGATACGTGAGCCTCTAATGAGCACTCACATATAGTATATATTCAAAAAGTATAAAAATCAAATTATTTAAATATGGCTTGTTACTCCAGTGGATCCAAATCCACCTGAACGATCAGCCATTAAAGTTGGCATCTCGTTTAATTTTATAAACTCAAATTGTTCATTACAAGTAACTTCGCCCTGAGCAATACGATCGCCCTTTTTAATAACTGCGCCTACATTCGAAATATTTGTGAGCATTACAAAAACTTCGTGTTGGTAATCTGCGTCGATAACACCTTCAGAATTACCCAAAATTAGACCACGTTTAAGGGCAAGTCCAGAACGGGCATGAAGTCGAATGCTGTATCTACCGATATCTTTTTCTGCTGCAGAGAATACAATATCATTGTATCCTTCAACTGTAATTTTTTGCTCAAGTTTCATTACCAGTCCAGTTGGAACAAGTAAACGATCGCCAGGAACAATTTGTATTTCGCCATGAGCATTTACCAGACGTTCCACTGGATCGTTGTCTACTGTATAGCCATTAACTGTTGGTTGAGTTGGATAAAAAACTAAATCAAAACAAGAGGAATATTTCGTTCCATAAGTTGGAACTGGGACATTTTCACCTAGACCATAAACTCCAAGATAAATCATAGTAACTCCTCAATAAAAATTTTTAAATCACTCGTTCCACGTTTTATGCGGTGGTATGTATATGCTGGTATTTCATATTGATCGCCAACTTTCAGTTCAATAGGTAATTGATTGTCTAACTGCAATAACCAGCCTTCTCCTTCAACAATGGTTATCGTGCGAGAAACGCGATCGCGATGCCAGACCAGCTCATCAAGCAAAACTTCTTTACTAAAAGTTCGATAAAAACTGTTAGCGTCAATACGTTCTTCAACGTAGGGATTTACCACCAAGTCTTACCTGAGTTTGAAAAGTATCTTGGCCAACGGCATGCCCAGTAAGAAGCACTGGTCTTATCTTTATTTGTCAAGCAGTGGTGACGAGCAACAAAAGAACGAACACGCGCAGGATCGTTATACTTTTTTGCCATGCCTGATTGACTAAAATTGACTTTTTTAACACCACCACCAGGAGTGCGTACATAAACTGCACCACCGCTGCCTTGACGAAATGGTTTACCGATACCCTTACCGTCAGTTTTATCTTCTTCATTCACAGGAACGCAGTTAGGTACAACTTTGTCGCCTTTCTTCTTCATTCCTTTTTTAACATATCCAGACCAGCATGCTTCTTCTAATTCTTCTTCAATTGGAAAATCTAGCGGTACTTGTTTGCCATTAAACTCTGCAAACTCGCCAATATCACTTTCAAGCAAATCTACTTCCCACTCATCAGCAGGCACATACATGCCGCGAGAGTATAATTTTTTTGCTTCGCGAATCAACTCGAAGAACTTATCAGATCCTGGGCGAAAAATATTTTCTGTGAAAGAAATCTTTTCGTCTAAGTGATACTTAACTGCTTCTGATAAAGATACTTCTTCGTTGATTTTATTTGTCATTGCTGTCTTGGCTCCAACTTACGACCTATGTTGTATTTAGCAACTAGTTGCCAATCGTTTTTATCTTTGAAAGCAATAATCTTAATTTGTGATAATGGGGCGCGTGGTTCTTTGATCTTATCGGCATTCACAACCTTTAGCAAACCCCATTCTTCCAAAAGATTTGCAATCGAATTTCTTCGAGCAACATCATTTTCTGAAATGCTTGATGCTTTACCATCTAGCAAAAACAATTCTTTAAAATGTACGATATAGTATCGTCCTTGCTTATGCAAAATGTGGCAAGATTGATATAAAATATTATCTTTCTTTGCAGCCACTCCGATGCGCGTTAGCGTTTCGCGAATTTTAAGGAAGTCATCGGCATTCTGTAATGTCACTTCCACTAAATTATCTACGCTCATTTCAGTCACCTATTTTTGTTTTTTCTTTTATAACATCAATTTGCTCATCAGTCAGTACTTTAAGGGCTTCTGTAGCCTTTGCATTAGAATAACCAAAAAATAACTTTATTGACTGCAAATTATCCTCTTCAATGGGCTTTTCCCATTTGGCGAAGTTTCTTTTCTTCGCCCTGACTATATTTATTAAATAGTCATATTGAGGCTTGTTACTCAGATTATAGTTGACGTTCATCTGATTTGCATATAAAACGCAATCCATGTGATACGAGAGTGTTTTGTTTATGATGTAAGGATTGTAGTCCTTTTCGTCCTCCAATATGGGCTTTTTGGTTTGTAGAATACTAGGAACAATATCTTTAAATAGGTCAGCCATATTACTTAAACTCGCAGTCAACCATGAGTTCAGTCAAAAAAGCCATTAAATTGATTTCTTGGTCTGCTGCAAAGGCTGCTTGATACTGATACTTACCCAGCAAAATAACCGCCATCGGAATTGTGGCTGGACTTAGAATGTCGTAAAGTTTATCATAAATTTCACGCATAATACGATGAGTGTCATTATCTGAGTTTTGAGCGACCCACTTACGGACATTACGAAAATCTTTTTCTTTCAGATACCCGACCAACTCTGTTGTTTTAACGTCACCGACTTGAGCAAGGATACCAATGTCAATATTACCACTCACGCCATAACGCTGAAGTTCATTTAAAATTCTTCGATAATCAGGAAAGAACTTCGTAATAAGTTCAGCAACAACCTTTAGATCATAACTGATCTTTTCTTGCTTGAGAATTTGCTCAACACGCTTTAAAAAGGCAGAAGCCATCTTCGCTTTCTGACCATTTTGTAACTTAAAATCGATTACCGCACATCGAGAATGCAGAGGCTGAATGATACGATTCTTGAAGTTACAAGTGAAGATAAATGAACAGTTCATAGAGAACTCTTCAATGACTCCACGAAATGCTGCTTGAGCCGCAGCCGTTAGATAATCAGCCTCATCAATAATGATAACCTTTCGCCCAGTACCAGTGAGCGAAACAGATGAAGCAAAACCCTTAATCTTAACGCGCAGAGTATCGATACCTGACTCATCTGAGCCGTTGATAATGATATAGTCACATTCAATTTCTTCACACATCGCTCGCGCGACAGTCGTTTTACCGACACCCGCCGATCCAGAAAGGATCATATTTGGGATTTCTTTTCTCGTTACATATTCTTGAAATGTCTTTTTAAAGGTTTCTGGAAGAATACACTCATCAATAGTTTTGGGGCGATATTTTTCACACCACAACAGTTCCACATTTTGCAACATAATATAACCTCATCATAATAAAATAAAATATCACTCAGTGACGATCCGTCGCCATTTTCCGTTTGTCATCAAGTACATTTCACCATCAGGACCAACATTCATCGCGATTTTGACTTGCTTTTCTGTTCCAGGAATAAACTGTTTTTCGTTTGTAAAAATAGCATAAGAACCAGGCTGGTTGTTATCGCACTTTGGTGCTTCTACGCCATACCTTCCTGTGAACTGCAAACCCATACCATTCTGTTGTTCCATTTGTTTAATGGCTGCAGTCTTTTCGCTATCTGGAAGAACAGCTGCAGCGGCTACAATGCCACCACCAGCAACGCCACCAGCAAGTCCAAGGTATTTGAAAAAATTACGTCTTGTTGCCATACTTGTACTCCCATAATGAATAAAGCGATACACCTAAAACCAGGAGAACTGGTGGAGCGGAGACAGGAATCCATTGATAAATCGAGTTGATAAGAGCGAATGCTACGAACGCGATCATTAATATTAAAAATTTTATATCATCTTTATGCATAATGTTAATCCCATATAACCATCTTAAAACGTTCTCTGGGTATACCAAAGAATTTACATTTCCAATCGCTTTGAGCAAAAAAATCCAGTGAATGCCATTCATTTTTACGATCCAATAATTCTTTTGCAGCATCGTCATAATCAATGGATAAAAGGATCGGCTCAATAACTGATTTTACTTTATTTATCTCATCAAAGTCAAATCCGTCGTATTCCCAGTGAATTATTTCAAATGCATTTCCATCACGATCAACATAGTCTATTGAAAAATCTAGACCCCATTTGGGACGCATGGCAATAACTTTATAAATTAGTGGTATCTCATTTGCCCATTTTTTTAATTGTTTTAATGCCTCGCCACTGTATGCTTTGCGCTCAAATAAAGAGGCATGATTTAAAACAGCGCCTTCAATTTTTTCTTCTTGTTCAAACCAATTACATTTAAGAGTTGCTCTATGCTCTCTATGACTTTGTGTTTCTGTATCGTTATAGAACGCGAAAGATTGTTCCAAAAAAGTTAAATCATACCCATTCTGATCAAATAAGTCTAAATCAGATACTGATGGCTTATAAACCCAATCTGGAATTGGTTTATTCCAGAATCCATTCGGGTCTAGTTGGTTTTTAGTCAGTCTGAGCATTTAAAGATGATGGGGTGGGTTTGGTGAAATCCACGATGAGCAGTCTGGCGGATAGTATCGTCGGCAAGAAAGCCGCACCCCATCAGTGCTATTTAGCCACGTTTTCGTAAATTTCTACGAAATCGTTCTGCTCTGCAACTTCTTCTTCAAAATTGCGCTTGTGGTAAACCTTTGCAAGTTTACGGCTCAGCTTTTTAGGAATTTCACACTCGTCTTGAAGTTTTTGCAAAACTTCTTTAATGAGATCGCGCTCGGCTTCAATACGAGTAAGTGAATTAGAAATCTCTTGGAGACAGCCAAGAACCTTTACTTTATCAAGTGCCATGATTATTCTCCGAAGTTAGAACTGCCTGCTTCAATAGCAATCCAGTAGGTCAGATTTTTTGCCTCGCTATGAAAGCGAGAAACGCCCATCGAAGAAATCTCAACAGTATATTCATCATGAATAATCTTAAGATTTTCGATCTTCAAAGTGGCTTGGAATTTAACATCCGTTTCATCTTCAAGAACAACCTTCGCATCATCGACAATTTCACCCTTAACATCCATTGCAGCGATAGCAATCTTACCATCTTCATTACTTACAACGACGTTTGGGCACTTCAAAATAGAAGCAACATTGAAAATCCACGTCAGGGTTTCAGTTGGAAGTTTGAATTTAACTTCATAAGACGGAATGTTGATATTTTTGTTAGGTGGAGACAAAATAAGATTAGTCGCAGTAAATCGCTGACGAATTGTACCCTTACCATTCAAACTTTTGAATACAAGAAAGTCTTGAAGAATTTCAACTTCATTGTCATTCTTATTCATCGAAAGTAAGCCAAGTGACTTATTCAGATCATAAATCCCGAATTCATGAGGAAAGGTTTCTTCGACAGTTGCTTCAGCAAGGATAGCCTTATTTGCTGAGATTGTACGAAGTTTATTCCCTGGCTTAACAACAATTCCACTATTGATTGTCGAAAAGTTTTTTAGAACAGTCACAGTATTATCAGAAAGTTTCATAATTTAGAACCTCATTTGCTTCAACATGATTATTATATAACGAATCTACGATTTGATCAACCCTAACTCGCAACTCATCTAACGTACAATTGTTATCCATCACAATGTCATAATGCGCGCCAATCCACGCCCATTCAGAATAGTGAACTTCAGGATAAGCATTGCGCATTATTTCAGGCTTGTTGTATAAATTGCATTCTCTAGCAAGAGCATACCACTCAGGATCATCACCACGACGAACGCGAATGACTTTGCCGCCAGACTTTACGATTGCATCAATTTCATTTGGGAAACGAACGTCTGCAATTACATAGTTATTCCATGGTGCTTGCTCGCAGCGACGCATCACGGTATGAACCCAGAGGTCAGGGTGAAATACATCACGACCTGCCTCTGTGCCCATTAGCTGGAGTGCTAATCTTGGTGAGAATTCTTTACCAAATTTTTCAGACCACCACACGTCTGGTTGTTCGCGCCATGCTCTTGATTCGGGCGTATTACCCTCAAGCATTTCACGATTCCAACCAAAGATAATTGAGCAAGCATCTTTAAGACTGTTCGCATAACTCTCTTTGAAGAAGTTGTGACGTTCTACTAAGAGATCTGCAACTGTACCTTTACCTGCTCCGATAAATCCGACAAGACCAACTATCATAACAAAAAATTAAATTAGAGAGAACCGACAAAGTTAGCGACTGCACCCATATCACCAGTGAACGCATAGGTTCCGACGTGATGAGTTTTCATCCATGGGCAAAGCCAAATTTTACCACCAATCTTACGCCACCACTGACAGAACATATAGTCTTCAGATAAGTAGCGATCGCTTTTACCATGGTCAATTACAGTATCAAAGTATGCATGAATATAGCGCGATCCATCGAAGTTTGCTTGACCGACATGATCTGGTTTGTAATTAAGTTCTGGATATGCTTCTTTGAACTTACTAAACACTTCGCGTTTTACCATCATGTAGCCAGTACCAATTTCTAGAACCTCTAATGGTTCTCCAACATTAAATTGACCTGTACCAGCAACGGCATTGAAAACGTAATCACCAGTAACCTTCTCAAGATCTTGTGGGGTAATATCTGGTTTACGCTTTACTGCATCAATAACAGCATTCCATTTAATGGATTTTTTTGGATATGGTCCACCAATCACTTCCTTATCCAAAGCAAGCATTGCAATAACATCTTTTGGATCGAAATGAATATCCGAATCAATAAAGAGAAGATGAGTGAAGCCAGAGCGTAGAAATTCATCTACAAGATAGTTACGAGCACGAGTAATGAGTGATTCATTAAAGATATATGAGAATCGAGTTTCAATTCCATAATTAGCACATACTACTTGCAAGTCTAGACTTGACTTAACATACATACCATGAGCCATACCGCCATACATAGGGGTAGCGACAAATAATTTATTTTTGCGCAATTTTTCGACAGAAATTTCAAGTTGCATTATTATTCACTCCAGTTAAAAAAAGATGTAATATTATCAATGATCTTTTGCTGATCTTCAAAATTCTCATTTACCATCACTTCTATATAGTCCATCAATACTAATGAACTGCGGATGTTTGATATTTTTGTTTTACGCGAATTCTTGAATTTATCGTCTTGATCGTCTTTACGGTCTATATGACGTTGATCAAGAGTACTGTCTTTAGCGCGAAGAATTAGAATTTTGAATCCTGTTGGAAATGTGTGTGAAAGTTTCTCTAGCAGCTTTGCATTGAATAAACGATCACCTTCAAAAATGACATTCACATCTTTAGCGTCCCAAAGATCTGCGAAAAAGTTTTCAGCGTCTGGTTGAACCGCCATCGACAAACGATCAGTTCCCTGAAACACATTACCATCGTTTGCATATTTGCCAAGAATATAGAGATTCAATTTCTTGGAATACATAGCGTCAAGTAACTTCTGTGGCTTAATAACTTCCCAATCATCAGCCATGGAAATTAATTTAAACATGAGAGTGGTTTTGCCAGTTGCTGGTTCACCACCCATAGCAATAATTTTCACCATAATGCCTCCAAACCTTCTTTAACTGGTTGTTCATCATCGAACATCCAATCCATTCGCTCTATTCTACCTGTTCTTAAGAAATAAGTAAACTTTTCTTTGTTGATTTTATTTCGTGGAGCAAGTCTTGAGTCGAGTGTTTCATTGCGTGCTTGCCACAAAACATTCCATTCAATACCAGTCCATCCATCACTTTCTGCTTGAGTTATTTCTTCAGATTGACGATCCAAATAATACCCAAGATATCGACCATGATGATCACGAAAGATTTTCTTGAACGAACAAAGACAAGTTTCCATCGTGAAGAAATCGATTTGACTGCTCAGTTGAGGGAATCGAGATCTGGTTTCCTCAAGAATCTCCTTGGCATGGCTTTCAAGGTCTGCGCATTCTGCAGCAGTGAGTTTAACATCATATTTGTCGTCTTGCCCGAGGGCGAGATGCAAACCATTACGATGAGAACGAGACCCTGCAAAATCACCAAGCATGAGGCTGTCAGGTACACAGTTAATGCCAGCAGTATGAGTAAGGTGCTGGAGATAAAACCAAGTGGAATAGCGACCAAATTTATGAAGAGAAGTCTTAAGATTATTCCAAAGATTGTTAAAAGATTGTTTTTCGTTGTCGCCATAATAACTCTCCAGTACCTCGCGTTGAGTTTTCTTGCCAATGAATTTTTGGTAAGAAGCGAACATGGCTGGCAAATGACCCTTGTTCCACTTTGTATCTGTTTGATAACGCAATCGTTGATAGTTTTGACTATTCCACCACTCAATACGATCTACGGTAGCAAGTTCATAATCTGGGAATTCATTTTTCAGAACCCATGCAGTCGGTAATTGATAAGTGTTACCATACAGCCAAGCAAACCAAAGTCGTTCCTCGCTGTTATGTTCATATCTCTTATGAAGATAATTTGTCATCCATACGGCTGGATCGCAATCGCCAAACTGCATTGACCACGCATACCAGCGGATGAATTCTTCACGGCGTTGAGGATTCATGTTTTCCAATAAAGACTTTCAGTGCCTCTTCCAACATAACAATTACTTGTTTATGTAATTCATTTCCTTGAGCAAAGTTAGGATCTGGAATTTTAGGAACGTTGATCAAAGAACTAATTCGCGCGGCTTTATTAAAAACTTCCTCACCAAATTTCTCGCGAAGTTTATTCTCATTACTATTGTCCATATAAAATACAACATCAGCCCAATCAATCAAATCTTTTGAAACGGGAGTTGAGCGAATACCTGTACCGTCATACCCCAATTCATTCAATGCACTGCGCATCTTCTTCGCAGTTATTTCATTGCCCTTTGTATCTTTAAGAGCCGCAGATTTTACGTTCCAATCTGGGCGCATTTTCTTTAAAATGATTTCACCCGCAGCAGAGCGATTAATATTTCCATGACATACAAATAAAACATTCATAGACCTTGCTCTCGTAATTGTACCATATGCGGATAGATATCCTTTGAGTTTATACTACCTACAGCATCAATGTCAACCTTTTCTCGCAATACACTCAATCTCTTCTCAACAACCTTTCGACTATTCGCATCAAAGTTAGTCCATTGATAAATCTGTTCAGTTTCAAATTCATAAGGTTGAAACTTTGGAAATTTATAAGACGTTTCCCAAAAAATTTCGGTAGGAGTTTTTTCAGTATTCAAAGCAGCGTCTAAAAACTCTCGACACCAACGAATGCAAGATTCCATTTCAGTCATATCTAATGTGCCAGGGAAATGCCGAAATTCAATCGTATTTGTTTCTTCCCACATTTGACGAAGATTGATTCCTGCTCTTGGAGAGAAGAACCACATACGTCCCTTTTCCGTCAAAGGTGCATGTTCTTCATAAAACTCTTGAGTTGTTTTTGCATTCAGCATCGCATTCATGCGCGACTCAGGTAACTTATATTGATGCGACTTATGGCGTCGCTTCATTCGTTTTAGTTCCCATTCATAGACTTCTGGCGCAAGCATACTCTTACTTGGAACAGGAATGGTTTCTACAATATCAAATGCTAATTGTTGAAACTCATCAATATATCTTAACAGTTTCTTACAACTTTCGAGGTCGTCTTTCAAGCCAGGAACTCGAACGTGAATGTGTAGATTGCTCCTGTAGTTTACAACAGGAGCAGGTTTAAGCATAGCATTTATTTCAGCAATATGGTCTATTTGTTCTTGAATTGTATCCGTAGGTTTGGTGTTGATCTCACCACCATACTTGTACAAAAGACCTAGCGGATCGTTCGCAATACCTGTGGTGCTAACACACGTATTGTCTTTGTCGTTCCACTTCGCCCCAACTGGAAGTTCATTGAAGCGATAAGAATCACCATATTCAAGTTCAACACCATATGTGAAACTGTCTTTTTCATAACGCATATTTCGCCTTCACATCATTTATAAGTCGAAGTTGATTGATTAAGAATTGTCTTTTATTATACCTGACAAAGGCATACTTCGCTATTTTTTTCCGATCTTCTAAAGAGTATTTTTTAAATCGTTCAATTGCTGTTTTGTATTGTTCTGCTACTGGTATGTCCAAATTACGATCAAGAAGTGCCATTGAAAATGGATGCATATGTTCTTGTTCAGCAACACTATCACTACCCAGTACAATATATGGAACGCCAAAAGTGGCACCTTCCATGGATACTATGCCAGTGGATTCTTTACCACTACCAAGAATGTATGTTGCTTCACGCATGCGGCTCAATATTTCTTCGCGCGGCGCGTCAAAATGAAACTTGATATTCTTGTACTTCTTCAATGCCGCAATATTATTTTCATCTTCCTTTTTGATATAGCAATGTTTCAGCGTTGTATATACATGTAGTATAAGATCTTTAGGGGCATGTTTACCATGCATTCTCATCATCACTTGTGGTTTTTTACCGCTATCCCAACGTCCAACAAATATAGCATAAGGTTTTGGCTCGACAGGTTCTTCTTCTTTTTCAACCAGATGTACTGATGTTGTGCCATCAAATAATCCACCAAATCGCTCATGTTGCCATTTAGAAACACCACACCAGTATACTTTTTTCTTGTCGAATCGTCCTTTGATTTCTTTCGTTAAAGGCATTGAAGGTCTATGATAATGATCAAACACAACGCCATTTTTATAAAACTTGTAAATGCTTGTGAGGTGTTTGCAAGAGTTATCCATCACAATATTTGGTTGTATTTCTTTAATGAGTTTGACGATCTCGTCTGAGATTTTTTTAGTAAGTTGACGTTTTTCTTTGACTGGCAGATTTACATTATGAATAACATCAAGTATGATTTGATTCGGGAATTGCATATCCGAACCTTTCATAGTTACATAGTAAACGTCATAATATTCCGAAAGCACTTCTCGTTGTGCTTTAGAAAACTTCTGTACTCCATTTAAAATTCTATCTTTTTTAGATGGAGCAAAGACGTTATCAATGAGTAGAATCTTTTCTTTAGACATTCTGTAGATCAGGTTTTATTCGTTTAACACGAGACATATTAACTGTAAGATCAGAGCCAACAGTCATATATGTGTTCATTGGCATTTGGACTGGGTTAATTTTGGCACGAAATCCAATATTCTCTGTGGAAGATATTGTATAGCCATTCGGCATGTAGGTAAAGTATATCGGTCGTTTACCATTACGATAAAAACGTAGTTTTTTATCTTTATGTAATTCAGCAACAGCCATAGAAGAATCTGGAAATTCTTCTAACGGAGACTTGCCTGCAGTGAGGCATTGTAAGATTAGTTCGCTATCGTTTTTTGTAACACAGTCATAACCATACAACTCTTTCCATCGCTCTGGCATTTCTTGTGTAATCACACCATTATGAGCAATAGCATAGTCATTATTGTAAATTGGTTGGTTGTATTCCAGATCAGAAGTTGAATAACGACAGTGACCAATTAAATAAAGATTGTCATCAGCATTAACAAATTCTTTTACAGATTTGTTGAGGTGCATATGTATAAACTTTTCAGCCGCAACAGGTTCAATGAGTGTTACAATTCCACTACTCCAATGAGGTAAAAAAGAAACTCCTGTTGCGTGTAATCCTCGAATACCCGATTCGAGGATTACTTTTTTAACAGTATCCCAATCTGATTCAGAGGGTTTTTGAAGTATAGCACCAATTATTGCGCACATTATGCAAATAAACCTTCAAGCGAGGAACTAACATTCTTTTTGTTTGCTTCTGGATGATATTTATCAAGCATCTCACGACCACCCCTGGCTTCCAAAAAGTCATACCATTCTTTTTGCGCCCACATGCCCTCTGAGATACCATTCCACAATGGTTTCCAAAGAGGATGTTCTTTATTTTTCCTCCGACACTCAACATGTTCATAACGAAAGTTTTCATATTCATATGAACCAAGTTCAAGCATCTTTTCGCGGAAGTAGCACACCAAACTAATACGCTCTGCGCCTTCTTCGTCTAATTCGATTGGTGTATTCCCATGCATACATTCATGATTGTTAATCAATAATAAATCACCAGGACGCACATTCACAGCAATGCGATACTCAGGAAGAATCAGATATCCTCCTTTGTACTTTCCATTATTAGATACGACTAGAAGATTACTCAATCCACTATTCAAATCGCCAGCGTCATAATGCGCTGCTGTTCTAAAGTTACTGTTTACAGTTACTGTAGTGAATACAGTTCCTGGGACCAGGAATCTTGAATCAATCTTATCAGCGGCTGCTTTTTGATTACCCCAACGCAAAGGAAGAAGTTCTCGAAAGCCGCGATCAAGTGATTGAAGGAAAGGAAATGCCATTTGAAACTTGTCGAAGTGATCGCGTGTATAAGAAGTGGCGCGACCATATGGAATACGTGGATAACGATCAAACCAACCTGCTACGCCAGAGAGCACTGCATTGGCATAGGTTGTATCTGAAATGAATGTCTCAAGAACCCACTTGGCTTCCTTTTTAATTTCTTTGTTAGGTTTCTTAACTACTTTTTTCAACCACTCATCAAAGTTGAACTTGTGTTTTTCAACTTCGGAAGATAGCCAAACAAGACCGCGTGTATCTTCTTTTTTACCAGCAAGACCGCGAATAGTTTCGAGAGTATTTTCAAAATCGTCAGCAATACCAGATTCATTCAACTCACAGAGATAGGTGAGGATATCTAATTGTTCAACTGTAGCCCATTCACGACCGCCAAGTTTTGCACCCTTTGGTCCCGCAGCCATGCCACGATTTTGACTTTCTTTAGCAGCACCACGCAATCCAATATAGGCTTGCTCTTGTTCTTCTTTTGTAAACCAATTTTTACGAAAGATGAAACCAATTCGGTTTTCATCTGGTTTTTCATTTTTGTCTTTTGAACTCGACGTTCTTGCGAGGAGACCCAAATCTTCTGGAAGATAACAGTCAGTATCTTCTTCAACTAAGACATCATAATGAGATTCATCTAGGAATGTACCCATCAAATGCGAACAATCAACTTTAGTTTTCGCAACAATAACTTTCGCCATAGTTCGTTCTCTTATGTGTTAACAGAGTACCGATATTGTACCCCATTACTTATGCAAAAGCAAATATTAATTCCCAAAAAACTGCGGGGGGCTGAACGCCCCCCAACAGAACCAGAACGGTTTTAATTACTGCTTAGAATTAAGCAGCCATCGAAACGCCGATAGCGTTGCGATAGAGCGTCTTGCGCGCGCGGGCAACCTGACCGCGATCAAAATACTTCTCGAACTGCTCGCTCGGAGTACCAAGACGGTAGGTGATGGTCGACTCGCCACGGCTGTTCGTTACACGATTCGTGTAAACAGCAACACCGTTGTTGCGGAGACGATACACGAGATCAGCGACGTTCTCGACCTTGAAGAGCGATCGAGCCTGGCGCGTGGTCACAGTGTTACCATCAGACAGGTAGTTGTACATAGAATAGATAGCAGACATATTATCACCTTTACAAAACACCCCTTCACAAGATGTTGTAGCGTCGGGGCTTTCACTACAACATACACTTATTATAACCTAACAAGTGTACAAAGTAAAATAATTACATCTTAGGAAGAATGCCTCTCGGTAAAAGTTTGCATCCAATTTTTTACAAGATCTCGCGCATCATATCTGCTGACACCAAATTCTCTCTCAACATATGGCGCAGCACCAAACATATTGATCTCACCAGACTCACGAAGATCATCAAGAAACAAATTCACTTCTTCTTGCAATGTCATATTCATATCCTCTATTAGAACGGAGCAAAGTCGTGCTTGCGTTCAACAACCTTCTGAAGAGTTGTAATCGCACGGTGTTTGATCTGTTCAAAACTTGAACCTTGATTCAGCATCTCAACAATTTCTTGTTCACTGAATACGACAGTCTCGTTTTTGTAACGGAAAGTTGTGTATCCAGTGCTTGGGTCTTTGACCACAATCAATTCATCTGTATTCACAGTGGCTTCAGGAGCAACAGGAGCAGGAGTTGCCTCAGCATCAACCTTCGTGTACAGATCCAAGAACGCAGTCTTGGTGTCTGCATCGAAACGATTCAAGCACATCTCGATTGCCTTCAAACGATTGTTGAAGATAGAGAATGCTTTGCTGATATGAACAAGACGACGAGTCGAGATGACTTCATCAACTGCACCATCAGCGAAAGACTTGCGGATGACTTCAGCCCACGTGATCAGACGATCAATGAACGTCGTGTCAGTGATATTCAGAACAGCGAAATTCTTCTCAAGAATCTTGCGCTCAGTATTGGCTGGCGGATACTCTTGCTCAACAGTGATCGCGAAACG
>Ga0129333_10002338_pt1 | contig 17602 bp, 16 predicted proteins | sample CPB6_08_DNA_FD_94474 | JGI IMG/M metagenome (GOLD analysis project Ga0129333, IMG submission 94474) | Freshwater to marine salinity gradient microbial communities from Chesapeake Bay, USA - CPBay_Sum_0.6_0.8_DNA | ecosystem: Environmental > Aquatic > Marine > Coastal | place: USA: Chesapeake...
CGGCCTTGTTCACCCGTGGCGAGACCCAGGCGCTGGTGATCACCACCTTGGGCACTGAGCGCGATGCGCAGCGCATTGATGCCCTGTCGGGTGATTTTGAAGACCGCTTCATGCTGCACTACAACATGCCGCCATTCGCTACTGGCGAAACTGGCCGTGTGGGCAGCCCGAAACGGCGCGAAATTGGTCATGGCCGTCTGGCCAAGCGTGCTTTGGTGGCCTGCCTGCCTAGCAAGGAAGAGTTTCCGTATACCTTGCGCGTGGTTTCTGAAATCACCGAATCCAACGGATCATCTTCGATGGCGTCGGTCTGCGGCGGGTGCCTGTCGCTGATGGATGCTGGCGTTCCCATGAAAGCCCATGTGGCTGGAATTGCCATGGGCCTGATCAAGGACGGTAATCGTTTCGCAGTGCTGACTGATATCCTGGGTGACGAAGATCATCTGGGTGACATGGACTTCAAGGTGGCTGGTACCACCAATGGCATCACCGCATTGCAAATGGATATCAAGATCCAGGGCATCACCAAGGAAATCATGCAGGTCGCCCTGGCCCAGGCCAAGGAAGCCCGCATGCACATTCTGGGCAAGATGCAAGACGCCATGGGTGAAGCCAAAACGGAGGTGAGTAATTTTGCCCCCCGTCTCTACACCATGAAGATCAACCCGGAGAAGATCCGTGATGTGATTGGCAAGGGTGGCGCTGTGATCCGTGCCTTGACTGAAGAGACGGGTACCCAGATCGATATTGCCGAAGACGGCACCATCACCATCGCCTCGACCGATGGGGCCAAGGCCGATGAGGCCAAGCGCCGCATCGCCGAGATCACCGCCGAGGTGGAGGTGGGCAAGGTTTATGAAGGCCCCATTACCAAGATCCTTGACTTTGGCGCGCTGGTCAATCTTTTGCCTGGCAAAGACGGCCTTCTGCATATCAGCCAGATTGCGCACGAACGCGTGGAAAAAGTCACTGACTACCTGTCCGAAGGCCAGATTGTCAGGGTCAAAGTGCTGGAGACCGATGACAAGGGACGTATCAAGCTGTCCATGAAGGCTTTGCTGGATCGTCCCGAGCCAGCCCATACCCATGAACAGCCGGCGTCCTGAGAACATTGTTTTGGGTACACCATTTTGGAGCTAGGGCTGGCAGTCGCCAGGAAAACTGACCATAAATCTGAGCATGAAAGCGGTTGAAATCTCCTCTTACGGCGGGCCCGAGGTGTTGCGTCTTGGGCAACGCCCAGATCCGGCTCCAGCCCCCGGTGAGTTGTTGATTCGGGTGGCAGCCAGTGGCATCAATCGTCCCGACGTGTTCCAGCGTACTGGAAACTATCCGGTCCCTCCAGGGGCCTCGGATATTCCTGGTCTGGAGGTGGCGGGCACGATTGTGGCAGGAGATGAGGCTGAATTGGCACGCGCTGGTTTGCGCCTGGGCGATAAGGTCTGCGCCCTGGTAGCCGGCGGTGGCTATGCCGAACTCTGCACTGCACCGATAGCCCAATGCCTGCCCTACCCCAAAGGCCTGAGTGATGTCGAGGCCGCGTCATTGCCCGAGACTTTTTTCACAGTCTGGAGCAATGTGTTCGATCGTTGTCATCTGCGGGCCGGAGAAACCCTGTTGATTCAAGGTGGCTCCAGCGGTATCGGCGTGACAGCCATTCAATTGGCCAAGGCCATGGGTGCCAGGGTGATCGCGACAGCTGGCAGCGACGACAAATGTGCTGCCTGCATCCAGTTGGGGGCTGAACATGCGATCAATTACAAGACCCAGGATTTCAAGGAAGAGGTGAAACGGCTGACCGATGGCAAGGGTGTCGATGTGATCCTGGATATGGTCGGCGGCAGCTATGTGGCGCGCGAAGTTGAAATCCTGGCGGAAGATGGTCGAATCGCCATCATCGCAGTGCAGGGTGGGGTCAAGAGTGAGTTCAATGCCGGACTGGTTTTGCGTAAGCGGTTAACCATCACCGGTTCCACACTGCGTCCGCGACCGATTGCCTTCAAGCAGGCGATTGCCCAAGCCTGTCTCAAAAACATCTGGCCGCTGATCGAAGCGGGTCGGGTCAAGCCGGTCATACACAGTACTTTCCCAGCTGTGGACCCTGGCGACCCAACAGGCAGTGGTGCGGCAGGTGCGCATGCCTTGATGGAATCGAATCAACACATCGGCAAGATTGTACTGACCTGGGAGTCTGCCGCATGAGGACCCGAAAGCTTATTGCTGGTAATTGGAAAATGAACGGCGGCCTGATCGCCAATGTGGCACTGCTCAAAGCCATTCATGCCGGGCTGCACAACCCTTCTTGTGATATTGCCGTCTGTGTGCCGTCTGCATTCCTGGCGCAATGCCAGACACTTCTGGCCAGTAGCCCCATCGAGTTGGGTGCGCAGGACCTGTCCCAGCATGAGGCTGGCGCGTACACAGGCGAAATATCGGCTCAGATGCTCAAGGAATTTGGCGTTCGTTACGTCATAGTGGGGCATTCCGAACGGCGCCAATACCATGCAGAATCTGATGCCAGCGTGGCTTCCAAGGTTCAACGCGCACTGGCCAATGGCATCACGCCGATTGTCTGCGTTGGCGAATCATTGGCCGAGCGTGAGTCCGGTCAAACCGATGAGGTTGTCAAACGCCAACTGGCAGCGGTGATTCATCTCAACGGGCATTGCATCAGCGAGATCGTCCTGGCTTATGAGCCGATCTGGGCGATTGGCACTGGCAAGACCGCCAGCCCCGAACAGGCGCAGGCAGTGCATGCTGTGTTGCGCGGCCAGCTCAAGGCTGCATCGGATCACGCGGAGCGTGTACGGATCCTCTACGGTGGCAGCATGAATGCGGCCAACGCTGCGACCTTGCTGGCCCAACCCGATATCGACGGTGGCCTGATCGGGGGCGCATCGCTCAAGCCACAGGATTTTTTGGCCATTATTGATTCGGCCGCTTGAAGTCTAACTATCCAATTGATCCAGGAGTAAACATGAGTTTTGTAATGACGCTGATATTGACTGTGCAGCTTCTATCGGCTTTGGGCATGATTGGCCTGATTCTGCTGCAGCATGGCAAGGGCGCAGACATGGGCGCTGCCTTTGGGAGTGGCGCTTCGGGCAGCCTGTTTGGTGCCACAGGAAGTGCCAACTTTCTATCCCGGACCACCGCTGTTCTTGCCACTGTATTCTTTGTGAGTACCCTGGCACTGGCCTATCTGGGCAACGCCAAGCAGCCGGCTGCAAGTTCCGGTAGCGTGCTCGAAAGCCCTGCCGCAGCGATTCCCGCCACGCAAACCCCGGTGCCGGATACGCCCGCCGCATCCACGCCGCCCGCCACTGGCGCAGCTCAGATTCCTGCCAAATAGGCTGACCCAAGCAGACTGAACCCAGTACGCTTCAGAGAGGGATCGCACCAGATTTCAGAGTAGAATCCCGCAGTCCGAAGAGCAAGCTCCTCAGGCGAAGCGGGCGTACTTTACAAGCCGTCGTGGTGAAATTGGTAGACACGCTATCTTGAGGGGGTAGTGGCGAAAGCTGTGCGAGTTCGAGTCTCGCCGACGGCACCAGATTAAACAAACAGATTGCATGCTGGTTACCGGCATGGCTACTTGGCGATCACAAACCAGATGAACCTTGATCAATATCTGCCCGTCCTTTTGTTCATTCTGGTCGGAATTGTGGTGGGCATCCTGCCCCAGGCTTTGGGTTATTTCCTGGGGCCTAATCGTCCAGACCCTGCCAAAAACTCACCGTACGAATGCGGCTTTGAGGCCTTTGAAGACGCGCGCATGAAGTTTGATGTGCGCTACTACCTTGTCGCCATTCTGTTCATCCTGTTTGATCTGGAAATAGCCTTTTTATTTCCTTGGGCTGTCGTGATCAAGGAGGTTGGCGCACTGGGCTTCTGGGCTGCCATGGTGTTTTTGGGCATTCTGGTTGTAGGGTTTGTCTACGAGTGGAAAAAGGGAGCCCTTGACTGGGAGTAAACATGATTGAAGGCGTCTTCAAGGAGGGCTTTGTCACCACCAGTTATGACGCGGTGGTGAACTGGGCCAAGACCGGTTCCCTCTGGCCGATGACATTTGGTCTGGCCTGCTGCGCTGTGGAGATGATGCACGCAGCCACCGCCCGTTATGACCTGGCACGCTTTGGTGCCGAAGTATTTCGGGCCAGCCCCCGCCAATCCGACCTGATGATCGTGGCCGGTACGCTGTGCAACAAAATGGCGCCGGCCTTGCGCAAGGTGTATGACCAGATGAGCGAGCCTCGCTATGTGATATCCATGGGGTCCTGCGCCAATGGCGGGGGCTACTACCACTACAGCTATTCCGTGGTGCGTGGCTGTGACCGGGTGGTTCCGGTTGATGTCTATGTGCCGGGATGCCCGCCCACAGCGGAGGCCCTGATCTACGGCATCATTCAGTTGCAGCAGAAGATTCGGCGTACCCAAACGATTGCGCGAGTCTGAGGAAGCCTGATGACTGCTACTGCTGTTCCCGTTGAAACCCTGAGAGACGCTGCCCTTGCCGCGCTAGGTCAGCGGGTAGTTCACGCCGAGATCCGCCTGGGTGAACTCACCCTGCAGGTGCTGCCCACAGACTATCTGGCTTCAGCGCAAATATTGCGCGATCATGTGGCTTGCCGTTTTGAGCAATTGGTAGACCTGTGCGGAATGGACTATTCCCAGTATGGTGACCGCACTTGGGAGTCCGGACGCTATGGTGTGGTTCTGCATCTCTTGTCTGTCAGCCTGAACCAGCGCCTGCGACTGAAGGTTCTGGCTCAAGACGATGAATTACCCTTGCTCGATTCGGTTACCTCAGTCTGGGCCTCGGCCAACTGGTACGAGCGCGAAGCCTTCGACCTGTTCGGCATTGTGTTTGAGGGGCATTCCGATCTGCGGCGCATTTTGACCGACTACGGCTTCATCGGTCATCCTTTCCGCAAAGATTTTCCGCTCTCGGGTCATGTGGAGATGCGCTATGACGCCCAGCAGCGACGCGTGATCTACCAGCCGGTCAGCATTGAGCCGCGCGAGATCACGCCCCGAATCATCCGCGAAGACAACTATGGGGGGCTGGGTTAATCGTGGCTGAAATCAAGAATTACACGCTGAATTTCGGTCCTCAGCATCCGGCTGCGCACGGGGTGCTCCGCTTGGTGCTCGAGCTCGACGGTGAGGTGGTGCAGCGCGCTGATCCGCACATTGGCCTGCTGCACCGTGCCACCGAAAAGCTGGCTGAAAGCAAGACCTATATCCAGTCCTTGCCATACATGGATCGACTTGATTACGTCTCCATGATGTGCAATGAGCAGGCCTATTGCCTGGCCATCGAGAAACTGCTGGGGCTGGAGGTCCCATTGCGCGCCAAGTACATCCGAACCATGTATGGCGAAATCACCCGTCTGCTCAATCACCTGATGTGGCTGGGCTCACATGGCAACGATTGCGGCAGTTCGACCATTTTGATCTACGCGTTCCGTGAGCGTGAAGACTTGTTTGACATGTATGAGGCCGTCTCTGGGGCGCGCATGCATGCGGCCTACTTCCGTCCTGGCGGCGTCTATCGTGATTTGCCCGCCACCATGCCGCAGCATCAGGCCAGCAAGGTGCGAAACGCCAAGGCGGTGGCCGAATTGAATGTCAACCGCCAGGGCTCGCTGCTGGACTTCATCGAAGACTTCACCCGCCGCTTTCCCACTTATCTGGAGGAGTATCACACCCTCCTCACCGACAACCGGATCTGGAAGCAGCGTACCGTGGGCATTGGGGTGGTGAGTGCCGAGCGGGCCATGAATCTTGGTATGACTGGCCCCATGTTGCGGGGCTCCGGAGTGGCTTGGGATTTACGTAAGCAACAGCCTTACGATGCCTATGGTCTGGTTGATTTCGACATTCCAGTCGGCAAGACTGGCGACAGCTACGACCGTTACCTGGTTCGCATGGAAGAGATGCGGCAGTCCAACCGGATCATCAGGCAATGTGTGGACTGGTTGCGTGCCAATCCGGGGCCTGTCATCACCGACAACCATAAGGTGGCGCCGCCCGCACGTGAGTCAATGAAATCCAATATGGAAGAGCTGATTCATCATTTCAAGCTCTTTACCGAGGGATTCCGGGTGCCTGAGGGTGAGGCCTACGCGGCAGTAGAGCACCCCAAGGGTGAATTTGGCATCTACCTGGTGAGTGATGGGGCCAACAAGCCCTATCGGCTGAAAATTCGCGCACCTGGCTTTGCCCATCTCTCCACACTGGATGAGTTGGCCCGTGGCCATATGCTGGCAGACGCGGTGGCGATCATCGGCACGCTAGATATTGTGTTTGGAGAGATTGACCGATGATCTCTGATTCCATGAAGATCAAATTCGACCGCGAAGTCGAGAAATATCCGGCTGATCAGCGGCAGTCAGCGGTCATGGCCTGCCTGTCTATCGTGCAGGATGAGCTTGGCCATGTCAGTCCGGAGAGCGAGCGCGCCGTCGCCCAGCACCTTGGTATGGCCCCTATGGCGGTGCACGAAGTCAGCACCTTTTACAACATGTACAACCGCCGTCCAGTTGGCAGATACAAGCTCAATGTATGCACCAATCTGCCCTGCCAATTGCGTGATGGCGCCAAAGCGCTCAAGCACCTGGAGGACAAGCTGGGCATCTCCAATGGGCAGACCACAGCTGATGGCCTTTTTACCTTGCAGCAATCCGAATGCCTGGGCGCTTGTGCCGATTCACCGGTCATGCTGGTCAATGACAGAACCATGTGCAGTTTCATGAACAATGACCGGATTGATCAATTGATCGATGGGCTGAAGTCGGTGGAGTCAAAGGCATGACAGTCGATCAGCTTCTGGCCCAGTTCTCTGCCTCGGGTCATGAAACCTGCTTTCATGACCGGCATATCCAGCCCCAGATCTACGCCGGATTGACCGGAAAAAACTGGCGCTTGCGTGACTACGAGGCGCGTGGCGGTTACCAGGCCCTGCGCAAGATCTTGGGAATGGACGGCGGGCAGGGCCTGAGCCAGGACCAGGTGATCGCAACAGTGAAGGAGTCGGCCTTGCGCGGTCGGGGCGGTGCAGGCTTTCCGACCGGCTTGAAGTGGAGCTTCATGCCGCGCCAGTTTCCAGGGCAGAGGTATCTGGTTTGCAATTCGGACGAGGGTGAGCCGGGAACTTGCAAAGACCGAGACATCCTGATGTTCAACCCCCATATCGTCATCGAAGGAATGGTAATTGCTGCCTATGCCATGGGGATCACGGTGGGTTACAACTACATCCACGGTGAGATCTTTCAGGTTTATGAGCGCTTCGAGGAAGCCCTGGAAGAAGCCCGTGCAGCAGGTCTGCTGGGCGACAGGATTCTGGGCAGCCCATTCAGTTTCCAGCTCCATGCACATCATGGGTTTGGCGCCTACATCTGTGGCGAGGAAACAGCGCTGCTCGAATCCCTGGAGGGAAAAAAAGGCCAGCCTCGGTTCAAGCCCCCGTTTCCAGCAAGCTTTGGCCTGTATGGCAAGCCGACCACCATCAACAATACCGAAACATTCGCGGCAGTGCCCTGGATCATCCGCCATGGCGGTCAGGCCTATCTGGAATGCGGCAAGCCCAATAACGGCGGAACGAAAATCTTTTCGATCAGTGGCGATGTTGAGCGCCCTGGCAACTATGAAATCCCCATGGGCACCCCATTTGAGCGCCTGCTCGAGTTGGCCGGTGGTGTGCGATCAGGGCGCAAGCTCAAAGCGGTCATTCCCGGCGGATCATCTGCACCAGTTTTGCCTGCCAATATCATGATGGACTGCACCATGGACTATGACTCGATTGCCAAAGCCGGCTCGATGCTGGGCTCAGGCGCTGTCATCGTGCTCGATGACTCGCGCTGCATGGTCAAATCGTTGCGCCGCCTGTCCTATTTCTATTCGCATGAGTCCTGCGGCCAATGCACGCCTTGCAGAGAGGGCACTGGTTGGCTTTTCCGGGTGGTGGACCGCATCGAAAACGGCCTGGGACGCCCTGAGGACATGGACCTGCTGGACAACGTCTCTGAAAACATCCAGGGGCGAACCATTTGCGCCCTGGGTGATGCGGCAGCCATGCCGGTGCGGGCAATGCTCAAGCACTTCCGCCCCGAGTTTGACTACCACGTGGCCCACAAGACCTGCATGGTCGCGCCATACCTATGAGCTGAACAACGGTTGCATGAACATGGTTGAAATCGAACTCGACGGCAAGAAGGTAGAGATCCAGGAAGGCAGCATGGTGATGCATGCTGCCGATAAGGCGGGTGTCTTCATACCTCACTTCTGCTATCACAAGAAACTCAGCATCGCGGCCAACTGTCGTATGTGCCTGGTTGATGTCGAAAAGGCACCCAAGCCCATGCCTGCCTGTGCCACGCCAGTGACACAGGGCATGGTGGTGCGCACCAAGTCTGACAAGGCCATCAAGGCTCAGAAATCGGTGATGGAGTTTCTGCTCATCAACCACCCGCTTGATTGCCCGATCTGCGATCAGGGTGGTGAGTGTCAACTGCAGGATCTGGCAGTCGGCTATGGTGGGGGTAACTCCCGCTACCAGGAAGAAAAACGGGTGGTCTTCCACAAGGATGTGGGTCCCCTGATCTCGATGGAAGAGATGAGCCGTTGTATCCATTGCACTCGCTGTGTACGCTTTGGCCAGGAAATCGCCGGCGTCATGGAGCTGGGTATGAGCCACCGTGGCGAACACTCGGAGATAGAGACCTTTTTGGGCGAGTCGGTGGATTCAGAACTCTCTGGCAACATGATTGATTTGTGCCCGGTAGGCGCCCTGACCAGCAAGCCGTTTCGATACAGCGCCAGAACTTGGGAATTAAGCCGGCGCAAATCCGTCAGCCCGCATGACTCCACCGGCGCCAACCTGGTCGTGCAGGTGAAAAACAACCAGGTATTGCGTGTGGTGCCGCTGGAGAATGAGGCAGTCAATGAGTGCTGGATTGCCGATCGGGACCGTTTTTCCTATGAGGCCCTCAACAGCAGCGAGCGCCTGAGCCGCCCGATGCTCAAACAGGATGGCCAGTGGCAAGAGGTGGATTGGCAGACCGCACTGGAATATGTCGCCCGGGGACTGCAAAACATCAAAACCCTTCATGGCGCCAGCAGTATTGGCGCGCTGGTCAGCCCCCACAGCACGCTGGAGGAACTGCATCTGAGCGGCAAGTTGATGCGCGGACTGGGCAGCGACAACATTGACCATCGTCTGCGCCACGCCGAATTCGCGCCGGCCAAAGGGGTGCGCTGGTTGGGCAGCTCGATTGCCTCCCTGTCTCAACTGCAGCGGGTCCTGTTGGTAGGCACCAACCTGCGCAAGGACCACCCCCTGTTTGCACTGCGCATCCGGCAGTCTGTCCGACATGGGGCTCAAGTTCATGTCATCACATCGGATGACATGCTGAAAACCCCTGAGAGTTGGGCGCTCCAGCTCTCCAGTGTGCAAATCCTTCCTTCGGCCAATTGGGCGCAAGCCTTGGCCAATGTGGCGGCTGCCCTGGCCTCCGAAAAAGGCGTCTCTGCCCCGTTGTCTGGTGAGATCACGCCTGATGCACTTTTGACCGCCCGATCCCTTTTGAGTGGCGAGCGCAAAGCTGTGCTCTTGGGCAATGCGGCCGCCCACGCTGCCAATGCCTCTGATCTGTTGGCATTGGCCAACTGGATTGCGACCCAGACTGGCGCAAGTGTGGGCTACCTGACGGAAGCTGCCAACACTGTGGGCGCGCAATGGGTGGGTGCCCAGCCCCAAAACGGTGGCCTTGATGCCGCACAGATGCTGTCGGACGGGGCGTTGCGGGCCGCCCTCTTGCTCAACCTCGAGCCGCAAGACATGGCCGCTGGCCTGGCGAGTGCTGAAGCGCTGAAAAAGACGGACATGGTGGTCACCCTCAGTCCCTTCAGGACCAACCTCGATTTCAGCGACGTCCTGCTGCCGATCGCGCCATTCACGGAGACCTCGGGTAGTTTTGTGAACGCGGAAGGTCGGCTGCAGAGTTTTCACGCTGTGGTCAAACCTCTGGCCGAGACCCGGCCGGCCTGGAAAGTCTTGCGGGTGTTGGGCAATCTGCTGGAATTGAAGGGGTTCGACTTTGAGTCCTCGCAGGAAGTCTTGGCTGAAGCCAGCGCGTTGCCTCTGAATTTGTCCAACGAGACCTCATCAGCCATCAAGCTGTCGGCGCCTGTTATCAAGCCGGTGGTGGCCTCGATTTATCAGCTCGATGGGCTGGTGCGGCGCTCGCCTTCTCTGCAGTTGACCGCAGATGCGCGGAACCTGGAGGTGGCTGCATGATCGATGCGGTGTATTTTGCCGGGCAAAACCTGTTGGCTGCCAGCTGGTGGGCTGCGCTGGCCTGGCCGGTGATCTGGGCTCTGATCAAAATCGTCTGTGTCCTGGCACCCCTGATGGGTGCTGTTGCCTACCTCACCTTGTGGGAGCGCAAGCTGCTCGGTTTCATGCAGGTAAGGCTGGGGCCCAACCGGGTAGGCCCCTTTGGCTTGCTGCAGCCAATTGCGGATGCGCTCAAGCTCTTGACCAAGGAAATCATCAACCCCACTGCGGCCAACAAGGGCCTGTTTCGACTGGGGCCGATCATGGCGATCATGCCGGCCCTGGCGGCCTGGGTCGCGATACCCTTCGCGCCGGATGTGGCCCTGGCCAATGTGAATGCAGGACTTTTGCTCATCATGGCGATCACTTCGATCGAAGTGTACGGCGTGATCATTGCCGGCTGGGCATCAAATTCCAAATATGCCTTTCTGGGCGCGTTGCGCGCATCGGCTCAGATGGTGAGCTATGAAATTGCGATGGGCTTCTGTTTCCTGGTGGTTGTCATGGTGTCTGGCAGCATGAATATGACAGACATAGTGCAAGGGCAGGGCGCTGGCTATTTTGCCGACAAGGGACTCAATTTTCTATCCTGGAATTGGCTACCCTTGCTGCCCATCTTCATGGTCTACCTGATCTCGGGTGTGGCAGAAACCAACCGCCACCCCTTCGATGTGGTCGAGGGTGAGGCCGAGATTGTCGCTGGTCACATGGTGGAGTATTCCGGTATGGGATTCGCCATCTTCTTCCTGGCCGAGTACGCCAGCATGTGGCTGGTTTCGATTCTGGCGGTGGTGATGTTCATGGGTGGCTGGATGCCTCCAATTGATAGCCCTTTCTTCAACTGGATCCCAGGCTGGATCTGGCTGGGCGCCAAAACTTTTATTGTCGTCTCCATGTTCATCTGGATACGCGCTACTTTCCCCCGATTCCGTTACGACCAGATCATGCGGCTGGGGTGGAAGATTTTCATTCCAGTCACGCTGGTGTGGCTGATTCTTGTGGGTGTCTGGATGCAGACGTCCTGGAACATCTGGAACTGATGCGGGATTGATCATGAACGCTGTTGCCGAACCCAAATTTTTCTTTAAAGACTTTTTGAAAAGCTTTCTCCTGGTGGAGCTTTTCAAGGGCATGGCGCTGACCGGTCGCTACGCGCTTCGACGCAAGGTGACCCTTGAATACCCCGAGGAAAAAACTCCCCAGTCCCCGCGCTTTCGTGGTCTGCATGCGCAACGCCGTTATGAAAACGGCGAGGAGCGCTGTATCGCCTGCAAGCTATGCGAGGCAGTTTGTCCGGCCCTTGCCATCACCATCGAGTCCGAGCAACGCAACGATGGCAGCCGTCGTACGACCCGCTATGACATCGACCTGACCAAGTGCATCTTCTGCGGTTTTTGTGAAGAGGCTTGTCCGGTGGACGCCATTGTCGAGACCCATATTCTTGAATACCACGGCGAAAAACGTGGCGATCTTTATTTCACCAAGGACATGTTGCTGGCAGTAGGTGATCGCTATGAGGCGCAGATTGCGGCAGCCAAGGCGGCTGACGCCCCTTACCGCTGAAGCCTGGTCAAAAAATCCCATGGACACCAAGACTGCTTTTTTCCTGTTGTTTTCGCTGGTGCTGCTGTATGCCGCACTGAGGGTGGTGACTGCCCGAAATCCCGTGCATGCCGTTCTGCACCTGATGTTGGCCTTTTCCCAGGCCGCTGCCATCTGGCTGCTTCTCAAAGCCGAATTTTTGGCCATTACCCTGGTGCTGGTCTACCTGGGTGCGGTGATGGTCTTGTTCCTGTTTGTGGTGATGATGCTCGACATCAAGATCGACCAGCTGCGACATGGGTTCTGGCGCCACTTTCCCGTGGCGGCGATGCTTGGTGTGGTGGTGGTGCTTGAGATGGCAGCCGTGCTCCTGTCAGGTTTCCGACTGAGTGAGGCACCTGTGCCGGCCCTGCCGATTGGCATTGAGGTAGAGGTCTCCAACACCAAGGAATTAGGCAAACTGCTCTATACCCAGTATGTTTACCCCATCCAGGTGGCCGCCTCGATATTGCTGGTGGCCATGATTGCTGCGATTGCGTTGACCTTGCGTCAGCGCAAGGACAGCAAAGCGATTGACCCCGGGCTGCAGGTTCGGGTGCGCGCTGCAGACCGCTTGCGGGTGGTGCAGGTTGAGCCTGTCACCCCAAGTCCGCCACCGCAGCCGCAGGAGGGCAAGCCATGACCCTGACCCTGGGACACTACCTCACGCTAGGTGCGATGCTTTTTGCAATCGCGGTCGTCGGTATCTTCCTCAACCGGAAAAACCTGATTGTGCTGCTGATGGCTATTGAACTGATGCTGTTGGCAGTCAACATGAATTTCGTGGCTTTCTCACATTTTCTCGGCGACATGCACGGGCAGGTCTTTGTCTTTTTCATATTGACAGTTGCGGCCGCCGAATCCGCCATCGGCTTGGCCATCCTGGTCATTCTGTTCCGTAATCGTTCCAACATCAACGTCGATGAACTCGACTCGCTGCAGGGCTAAACGAGTCGCCGCAACATGAGCCAATCTTTAAACGCATCCACTTTGCTGGCTATTCCGCTGTCGCCCTTGGTCGGTTCCTTGCTGGCGGGAATCTTTGGCACCAAATTTGGCGGCAACTGGATTGGTCGACGTCTTGCCCATAGCCTGACCATCCTGGGCGTGCTGCTGGCATTTATCCTCTCTGCGCTGACCTTGAAGCAAGTTGCCATGGATGGCGCCACCTTCAACGCCACCATCTACCAATGGATGGTGGTCGGTGGCCTGAAGATGGAGATTGGGTTCCTGGTGGATGGCCTGACCGCCATGATGATGTGTGTCGTCACCTTTGTCTCGCTGATGGTGCATCTCTACACCATAGGCTACATGGAAGAGGATGACGGTTACAACCGCTTTTTTGCCTATATCTCGCTGTTCACTTTTGCCATGCTCATGCTGGTCATGAGCAACAATCTGCTGCAGCTGTTTTTTGGCTGGGAAGCAGTTGGCTTGGTTTCCTACCTGCTGATTGGCTTTTGGTTCAACAAACCCAGCGCGATTTTTGCCAACCTGAAGGCATTTCTGGTCAACCGGGTGGGGGATTTTGGCTTCATCCTAGGCATTGGCCTGATTGCGGCTTATTGCGGCAGCCTCGACTACAACGAGGTGTTTGCCAAGGGTGGTGAGCTCGCAAAAATTACCCTCCCCGGAACTGAGTGGATGCTGATCACGGTGATCTGCATTTGCCTGTTTATCGGTGCCATGGGTAAAAGCGCTCAGTTCCCGCTGCATGTCTGGTTGCCCGATTCGATGGAAGGCCCAACCCCGATCTCTGCCCTGATTCACGCGGCAACCATGGTGACCGCTGGTATTTTTATGGTGACCCGCATGTCTCCCCTGTTCGAGCTGAGCGACACCGCCTTGAACCTGATCTTGGTGGTGGGTGCGATCACTGCCCTGTTCATGGGACTGCTAGGCATCATTCAGAATGACATCAAGCGTGTGGTGGCGTATTCCACCTTGTCTCAGCTTGGCTACATGACCGTGGCGCTCGGTGCGTCGGCGTATTCAGTGGCGGTTTTCCACCTGATGACGCACGCTTTTTTCAAGGCTCTGCTGTTTCTTGGGGCCGGGTCGGTCATCATGGGTATGCACCATAACCAGGACATCCGATGGATGGGCGGTGTTCGAAAATATATGCCAATCACCTGGGTGACCTCGCTGCTGGGCACCTTGGCCTTGACAGGAACGCCCTTCTTTGCCGGTTTCTATTCCAAGGACAGCATCATTGAGGTGGCCCATTTCAGTACGCTGCCAGCCGCTGGATTTGCCTACTTTGCTGTATTGGCGGGTGTCTTCGTGACCGCTTTCTATTCATTCCGAATGTATTTCCTGGTCTTTCACGGTCAGGAACGTTATGAGCAGAATCCTGATGCGCACGCAGGGGATCATGATCATCACGATGAGCACCATCAACCCCATGAATCTCCCTGGGTGGTCACGGTGCCGCTGGTGTTGCTGGCTATCCCTTCCGTGCTTATTGGGTACCTGACCGTTCACCCCTTGTTGTTTGGAGATTTTTTCAAAGGCGCCATCGTGGTGGATACAGCCTCGCACCCGGCCATGACCATGCTGAATGAGATTTTTCATGGCCCGTTGGCCATGGCCTTACATGCTTTCACCACATTGCCTTTCGCGCTGGCGCTTGCTGGTGCACTGGCTGCCTATTACATGTACATGGTCAACCCGGCATTGCCTGCTGCCATCCAGGCACGCGTCCAACCGCTATACAGATTGCTGGAGAACAAGTACTACATGGATTGGATCAATGAGCACCTGCTGGCCCGGGGTGCACGTGCCTTGGGGCGCGGACTGTGGAAAAAAGGTGACGAGGTGCTTATTGACGGTGCATTGGTCAATGGTTCCTGGAAGCTGATTGGCCGGGTGGCTGCTTTGGCTCGACGTCTCCAATCCGGTTACCTTTATCACTATGCGCTGGCCATGATTGTTGGTGTGCTGGTGCTGATGACCTGGTTCGTGACACGACCTGCATTGCTTGACTGGCTCAATCGATAAGGAGAAAAAGACAATGGGTTTGTTGAGCCTGTCGATTTGGGTGCCAATCACTTTCGGCGTGATCTTGTTGGCCCTGGGCCGTGATGAGCATGCGGGCACCGTGCGCTGGATTGCCCTGCTGGGTGCTGTTGCAGGTTTGCTGGTCACCATTCCGCTCTATGTGGGTTTTGATGCCTCCACTGCTGCCATGCAGTTTGTGGAAAAGATGCCCTGGCTTGATCGTTTCAATGTGCATTACCACCTGGGCCTTGACGGAATCTCCTTCTGGTTTGTGTTGCTGACGGCCTTTATCAATCTCGTTATTGTGATTGCCAGTTGGCAGTCCATTACCAGCCGTGTCAATCAGTACATGGGCGCTTTCCTCATCCTCAGCGGACTGATGATCGGTGTGTTTTCTGCACTCGACGGCATCCTGTTTTATGTCTTTTTCGAAGCCACACTGATCCCGATGTACCTGATCATCGGTGTGTGGGGCGGGCCGAGAAAGATATACGCCGCCTTCAAGTTTTTTCTCTACACGCTGCTTGGTTCCCTGCTCACGCTGGTGGCCTTGATTTATCTCTACACCCACTCGGGTGGTAGCTTTGACATTGCAACCTGGCACGAGTTACCCCTGGGTATGTCGGCGCAGACTTTGCTGTTTTTTGCGTTCTTCAGCGCCTTTGCGGTGAAGGTGCCGATGTGGCCGGTGCACACCTGGCTGCCAGACGTCCATGTGGAGGCGCCTACTGGGGGGTCGGCTGTACTGGCTGCAATCATGCTCAAGCTGGGGGCATACGGCTTCCTTCGTTTTTCCCTGCCCATCGCTCCGGATGCGGCGCGTGAATGGGCCTGGCTGATGATTGCCCTGTCGCTGATCGCGGTGATCTACGTTGGCCTGGTGGCGATGGTCCAGCAGGACATGAAGAAACTGGTGGCTTATTCCTCAGTGGCACATATGGGTTTTGTCACTCTGGGTTTCTTTATCTTCAATGACCTGGGGGTTTCTGGCGGACTGGTGCAGATGATTGCCCATGGCTTTGTCTCTGGCGCCATGTTCCTGTGTATTGGCGTGCTCTATGACCGAGTGCATTCCCGAGAAATTGCTGCTTATGGTGGGGTGATCAACACCATGCCTAAATTCACGGCATTCGCTCTCTTGTTTGCGATGGCCAATTGCGGCCTGCCGGGAACTGCAGGTTTCGTGGGCGAATGGATGGTGATTCTTGGCGCAGTCAAAGTGAATTTCTGGCTAGGCTTGGCCGCAGCCAGCGCACTGATTTTTGGTGCCGCCTACACGCTCTGGATGTTCAAGCGGGTCTACCTGGGGCCAGTGGGCAATGAAGAGGTCAAGGCTTTGTCGGACATCGACAGCCGCGAGTTTCTGGCCTTGGCCTTGCTGGCAATTGCAGTTCTCTGGATGGGCGTTCATCCAAAGCCCTTCACCGATGTGATGGATGTGTCGGTGGCTGAGCTGTTGAAGCATGTGGCCATCTCCAAGTTGAACTGAACCATCCATACTGAAAGACCGATGATGACTGACACACTCAGCTGGATTGCGGTTTACCCGGAAATCATCCTGCTTGTCATGGCATGCGCCATCACCCTGATTGACCTAGGGGTGCGCAGCCGCCTGCGTAGCGTTACCCACGTCACAACTTTGGCGGCTCTGGCCGTGGTGGCGATGCTGCAGTACTTGTATGCGGACAGTGGCAGCACCTTCTACAGTCTGCACAATATGGTGGTGAGCGACCCCATGGGTAACTGGCTCAAGATGTTCGCCACCCTGGCGGTGATCGTCACCTTGGTCTATGCGCGACCCTACGCTGCCGACCGTGACATGCTGCGTGGCGGTGAAATGTATTCGCTCAGCCTCTTTTCCCTGCTGGGCATGTTCATCATGATTTCAGGGAACAACTTCCTGATGATCTACCTGGGCCTGGAGCTACTGACCTTGTCCAGCTATGCCTTGGTCGCCCTGCGGCGTGACCATGTGCTGGCCACGGAAGCCGCCATGAAATACTTTGTGCTGGGGGCCTTGGCCTCCGGGTTTCTCTTGTATGGCCTGTCAATGATCTACGGCGCTACCGGATCGCTGGATATTTCTACCGTCCTCAACACCATCTTGTCTGGCCGGGTCAACGCACAAGTCCTGACGTTTGGTCTGGTTTTCGTGGTTGCGGGCCTTGCCTTCAAGCTGGGGGTGGTGCCATTTCATATGTGGGTGCCCGATGTTTACCAGGGCGCCCCCACCGCTGTGACCCTGATGCTGGGCGGTGCGCCCAAGTTGGCTGCATTTGCCATTACCGTGCGTTTGCTGGTGGAGGGCTTGCTGCCGCTGGCAGTTGATTGGCAGCAGATGCTCATGCTGCTGGCCATTGGATCACTCTTGATCGGCAATCTGGCCGCCATCATGCAAGTCAATCTCAAGCGCATGTTGGCTTTCTCCACCATTGCCCAGATGGGCTTTGTCCTGCTGGGGCTGATGTCTGGCGTGGTCAGTGGCAACACCCTGTCTGCCGCCAACGCTTACAGCTCGGCCATGTTCTACGTCCTCACCTATGTGCTGACCACTCTGGCAAGCTTTGGGGTGATCCTCTTGCTGGCCCGCGAGGGATTTGAGAGCGAGGAAATCGCCGACTTTGCAGGCCTCAATCAGCGCAGCCCGCTTTATGCGGCCATCATGGGCATCTGTCTTTTTTC
>Ga0129333_10002340_pt1 | contig 17599 bp, 18 predicted proteins | sample CPB6_08_DNA_FD_94474 | JGI IMG/M metagenome (GOLD analysis project Ga0129333, IMG submission 94474) | Freshwater to marine salinity gradient microbial communities from Chesapeake Bay, USA - CPBay_Sum_0.6_0.8_DNA | ecosystem: Environmental > Aquatic > Marine > Coastal | place: USA: Chesapeake...
AACTGGTTGTTCAGGGCGGTAAATAGCAGCGGCGCAGTTTCGCCCGAGATGCGCGCCACGGCCAGCAGCACGCCGGTGACGACACCGGCACGTGCAGCTCGCAAGGTAATCAGCAGAATGACTTTTCGCTTGGGCGTGCCCAGCGCGTAGGCGGCCTCTCGCATGGCTGCGGGCACCAGCTGCAACATGTTTTCCGTGGTGCGAATGACGACCGGAATCACAATCAGCGCCAGCGCCATCACACCGGCCCAACCTGAGAATGACTTGAACCTTGCCACCACCACCGCATAGACGAACAAGCCGATCACGATCGAGGGGGCCGACAGCAGAATGTCGTTGACAAAACGGGTGAACTCTGCCAGCCATCCCTTGGGGTCATATTCAGCCAGGTAGATGCCGGCCATGATGCCGATCGGCGTTCCGACGAAGGTGGCCAGGCCGACCATCAATACCGAGCCATAAATCGCGTTGGCAATGCCTCCCGCCTCATTGGGCGAAGGGGTCATTTGCGACAGGGCGCTCCAGGTCAATCCAGACCAACCCAGGCGCAAGGTTTCCCACAAAATCCAGAACAGCCAGAAAAGGCCAAAGGCCATGGCCGCCAGCGACAGCGTGAGGGCGACGGTATTGACGCGTTTGCGCCGCCTGAAGGCGACACGGCGCAGTTCGTCCTGCGCGCTCATGACTTGGCCCCTTCCTTCTTGCGCAACTGCAGCAGCAGCAACTTGGAGAGAGTCAGCACCACAAAAGTAATCAAAAACAACACCAACCCCAGGTAAATCAGCGACGCCTGGTGCAGGCCATCGGCAGCCTCGGCAAATTCATTGGCCAAGGCCGACGTGATGCTGTTGGCGGCATCAAACACGCTCAGGGTGCTGAGCTGATTCATGTTGCCGATGACAAAGGTAACCGCCATGGTTTCGCCCAGGGCACGACCCAGGCCCAGCATGATGCCCCCCACCACACCGGCCTTGGTATAGGGCAGCACCACCTTGGAGACCACCTCCCAGGTGGTCGAGCCCAAGCCGTAGGCCGACTCCTTGAGCAGGGCCGGCGTGACCTCAAAGACATCCCGCATCACCGAGGCAATGAAGGGAATGATCATGATGGCCAGAATGATGCCGGCCGACAGGATTCCAATGCCCACCGGGGGTCCCGACACCAGGGCGCCAAGGTAGGGAACGCCATCCAGCAACTTTTGCAGGGGCATCTGGACATAGGTGGCCAGAATGGGGCCAAAGACCAGCAGCCCCCACATGCCGTACACGATGGAGGGCACTGCCGCCAGCAGTTCGATCGCCGTACCCAGGGCCCGCCTGAGCCAGGCTGGGCACATCTCGGTCAGAAAGAGGGCAATGCCAAAACTGACCGGCACCGCAATCAGCAAGGCAATCGCCGAGGTGGCCAGAGTGCCATAGATCATGACCAGGCCGCCAAAATTTTCCTGCACTGGGTCCCACACCGGGCTGACCAGAAAGCCCAACCCGAAACGCTCAATCGCAGGCCAGGCACCCAGCAGCAGGGAGATCAGGATACTGGCCAGCAGAGCCAGCGTCGTCCAAACCGCCCCCTTGGCCAACCAAGCAAACACTTCGTCAAGCCATTGACCATAGCGGATGTTGGTTGAGGCAGGCCGCTTTTGCATCGGATGATTATCTTATGCCTTCAATTGACGGCGACCGGTTTGCCGGAGGCGTCCTTGATCAAACCCCACTGTTTGCGCACAGCAGCTTTGACAGAGTCAGGCAAGGGCACATACTCCAGGTCATCCGCTGTCTTGTCCCCGTTCTTGTAGGCCCAGTCAAAGAACTTGAGCGCCTGGGCTGCATTGTCCGGCTTGTCCTGCACCTTGTGCATCAGGATAAAGGTGGCGCTGGTGATGGGCCAGGCGTTTTTGCCTGGCTTGTTGCCCAGAATCTGGTAGAAGCTTTTTGTCCAGTCGGCGCCGGCGGCGGCGGCCTTGAAGTTGTCATCGCTGGGCTGGACAAAGACACCATCGCGATTCTGCAACTGGGTGTGCGCCATCTTGTTTTGCTTGGCATAGGCAAATTCAACGTAGCCAATAGAGTTGGACAGGCGGGCCACAAAAGCCGACACCCCTTCATTGCCCTTGCCACCCGCGCCCACCGGCCAATTGACTGCGGTGCCCTCACCGACCTTTGCTTTCCACTCCGGGCTGACCTGGCTCAGGTAGTTGGTAAAACCAAAGGTGGTACCCGAGCCATCGGCACGGCGAACCGGTGCGATGGTGGCGTCGGGCAGGCTCAGGCCTGGGTTGAGCGCCGTAATGGCCTTGTCATTCCACTTGGTGATCTTGCCCAGATAGATGTCGGCCAAAACAGGACCCGTCAATTTCAGTTGCCCCGGTGCAATGCCCTTGATGTTGACCACCGCCACCGTGCCGCCCATGACAGTCGGAAACTGAATCTGCCCTTTTCTGGCGAGATCCTCGTCTTTTTGCGGCATATCGGATGCCCCGAAGTCAACCGTCTTGCCATCGATCTGCTTGATACCGGCACCTGAGCCGACCGACTGGTAATTGACCTTGACACCTGTTGCCTTGTTGTAATCGCTCGCCCACTTGGCATAAACCGGTGCCGGAAAACTGGCACCCGCGCCGGTGATGGACTGGGCCTGCACCAGACTGACACCCGCTGTCAGCATGCCTGCCCAAATCAGATGAATTAACGTCTTTTTCATTTCATACTCCTTGCCTGATACATTAATTTTCATTTCGACACCGAGACTTTAAGATTGCAATATGACAAGTTCATGACAAAAAACCAAACGATGCAGCCCATTAAAAATTCCTTGCCATCATTGCGTACCCGCTTGAATCAGCCCGGCTTGATCAGTGCGCCCGGGGTCTTTGACATGATTTCCTTAAGACTGGCCGACAGCTTTGGCTTTGATGCGCTGTACATGACTGGCTTTGGCACTGTCGCTTCCTACACCGGGCTACCCGATGCTGGACTGGCCACTTACACCGACATGGTCGGGCGGGTGCGCGCCATGACCGGTATGGCGCGCACGCCGCTGATTGCCGATGGCGACACTGGCTATGGTGGGCTGCTCAATGTGCGGCACACGATCGAAGGCTATGAAGCGGCCGGAGCCTGCGCCATTCAGTTGGAAGATCAGGAATTTCCCAAGAAGTGTGGCCATACCCCCGGGCGACGCGTCATCCCCATGGCGGATATGGTCCGCAAGATCAAGGTGGCTGTTGATTCTCGACAGTCCAGCGAGTTTCTGATCATTGCCCGCACTGATGCGCGCAGCAGCCTGGGGCTGGATGAAGCACTACGGCGTGCTGAAGCCTATGCCAAGGCGGGTGCCGACATCCTGTTTGTCGAATCACCCGAGACAGAGGAAGAAATGCGCCAGATTGGTCGGCGCTTTGACCTGCCCCTGGTTGCCAATATGGTCGAAGGGGGTCGCACCCCGGTACTCAGTCGGGCTGATCTGGAGTCGATCGGCTACAAGATTGCCATCTTTCCTGTCACCGCCCTGCTGGCTGCCACCCAGGCCATGCAATCGGTCTATCAACATATTCAAAACCATGGCTCATCGGCGGGATGTCAAACACCCCTGCTCCCCTTTTCCGATCTGACACGACTGATGGGCTTTGAGGATGTCTGGGCTTTTGATCGGCGCTATGCTGAGCCCGGCACCTGAAAAAAATTGGACTTTTTCAACTTCAAAATTGCAACTTAAAACAGGAGACTGGCATGCTTAAATTTCAATTCCACCTAATGAACCTTGCCCGGCGATCATTCTGGTGCTGCCTGACAGCCAGCTCGGTCGCCCTGGCATTTGCTGGATCTGCCCTGGCCCAGGACAGCTGGCCGACCAAGCCGATTCGCTTGGTGGTGCCATTCACCCCGGGCGGTGTCACTGACACCAGTGGCCGCGTGATTGCCGAATTTCTGGGCAAGCGACTGAACCAGCAAGTGGTGGTGGACAACAAGCCTGGTGCCTCGGGCAACATTGGTACCAGCCTGGTCAAGGCTGCCGCACCCGACGGTTACACCTTGTTGCTGGGATTTGATGGGACCATGGTGATCAACCCCCATGTGTTCCCCAAAATCCCGTTTGACACCCTGAAAGACTTTGCCCCGGTTGGCAAGATCGGTAATGCCACCCTGATTCTGGTGGCCCATCCCAGTCTTGAAGCCAAGAACCTAGGTGAGGTGATCGCGCTCTCCAAAACCCGTAACGGGGGTCTGCCCTTTGGCACCTCGGGCACTGGGGGCACCCCGCATCTGGCCGGTGAATTGCTCAAGCTTCGCACAGGCGCCAACCTGACCCATGTGCCTTACAAAGGGGGCGGCCAGGCCATGACTGACCTGCTGGGGGGCAACATCCCGCTGGTCTACACCGCGGTGGCCGGCGCCCAGGGGCATGTGAAATCCGGAAAATTGCGGGCCATTGCCGTTTCATCGGCCAAGCGCACTTCCGCCCTGCCGGATGTCCCCACCTTCATTGAGAGTGGCATTACCGATTTTGTGGTTGACTCCTGGGTGGGCGTGCTCGCCCCCACGGGCACCCCTGCGGCCATTCTGAAGCGGCTGAACAGTGAGCTCAACGCCGTGCTCAATGACCCGCAAGCCCAGGAAAAACTTCTCAAACTGGGCATCGAACCTGCCCCAGGCAGTGCCGAGCAGTTTGGGGGCGCGATGCAGCAGGACTTCAACCGCTACGAGCAGGTCGTCAAGTCGGCCGGCATACGAGCAGAGTAAGTTCAAGAGCCGTCTGGTCGGCTCAAGGGTGGCACCGTTGCGCTGAACCAGCGTCACTGCTAATACCGTCAGAGCCGACCTAGGGACTGGGATAGAGCTTGTAGTCCAGTACCTGGCCCTTGTCGCTGACCCGCGCCAGCACCATATCGCCAGAGCCGATATCGCGCCCCATGAATTCCCGAATGTTGACATGGTGGGTGACCAGGATCAGGGCGTGATCGCCCTTGGTTTTGAGCAATTTGGCAATGAATTGCTGAAGGGCCTGGTTCTGTGCACTGGCCTGGGTGGGTCGATCAAAAAACGAAGCCAGTGAGGGTTCGATAATGACTGGTCCCAGCTGCAAAGACTGTGCAGTTTGCTGGCAACGACACCAGATGCTGCTGTAGACCCTTGCCTTCTCCACCCCATTGGCACGCAGCCACTGGCCAGCACGCACTGCCTGGGCCTTGCCCTCTTCATTCAACACTCGCTGGGTTTCGCACCGTTTGAGGGAATAGCCCGGCGGGTCTCCCACTCCCGGGGCGTAGGCGTGTCGCATTAGCAGCACATAGTCAGGCGATTTCAATTGCTGAGCCAGTTCGTTGGCTTGCGCGCTGATGGGCAAAGCAGACAAACCGATGGCAACCAGAGCAAACAATGCATATAGAAATCGGCTGGCAAAAAGTGTCGGTCCTTGACAAAAGCGGAGGGCATCCCGCCCCTTTGTTGCGATGGTATTGAATCGATAGAATTTCATGCAATATTCTGAAAGGAAATGAAATGCCTGCCACTTCGATGAATCATTTCACCATTCTGACCGATAACGTGCAAGACACACTTGCCTTTTACGCCGACATGCTGGACCTGCATGCCGGCCCCCGTCCGCCCTTCACGTTTCCTGGCGCCTGGTTGTATGCTCGCGGCGGCAACGATCCCATCCTGCATATCGTGGGCGGCAAACCTAAAGAAACCCTGGTCAAAGGCGTGATCGACCACATGGCGTTTTCAGGCAAGGATCTGGCCGAGATGCTCAGCAAGCTCAAATCGCGTGGCTTGAACTACGAACTGCGCCGCCTGCCGGACTATGGCACCTGGCAACTGTTTTTCCACGATAACAACAACGCCAAGATCGAAGTTGATTTCGACCCCGCCGAGCAGGAAGTGGCGGCCTGAATCGGCTCAGCAGAAAAGAGCGTTAGCCATGCCCAAGCGATGCAGCCTCAAGGTGCTGGGCCCCATGGGGCTGCGAGCAATAGCTGGTTGCTTTGAGAGCGCAGCAGCGGACGCAACTGGACCGCAAAGGCCATGAAGTCCTGATCAGAAAACAGCTTGCCCCAGAACGCCCGCCGCGCATCGTCACTTTCAAAACGCCACAAATGCACAAGCTGGTGAAGTTCTCCTGTGTCCGAGGTGAAATAACCGATCAGATTTTTGGCAAAACCCCCGCGCTCAAGGGCAGGCCACCCCAAAGTGGAATAGAGACGCACCACCTCTGGCATCTTGCCAACGGTGACGTTATAGGTTCTCTTTTCATAAACAACTGGCATGGCAGTTCTCTCCTGTAGTGAATTAACCAAATAAATGCTTAGGCCATTTGGGGGCAAGGGCTGAGCTTGACCAATATGTTTCAGCCACCCGGGTCAAACGCCGTTGCCTCCAGGGCAGCACGACGTCCCCGCTCGCTGCTGACCCCGGCAACAATCACGATGCCGACAACAAAATAAAGACCGGTCAACAGTATTGCAAGCCGGTGATCGCCGCCTGATAACCAGGTGACTGCGCCATAGGTCAATGGCCCCAGAATTGATGAACATTTCACTGCCAGACCCCACAAGCCAAAAAATTCTGCCTGACGGCCCGGCGGACTCAGGTAAGCCACCAGCGCTCGACCGGCAGATTGGCTGGACCCCAGGCAGACACCCACCAGGTTGGCTGCCAGCCAAAACATCGCTGCGCTGTCAGATCGCCAGGCCAGCAGCACCGTGACAATCCAACCGGCCAGGGTGAGCACGATGGTGGGCACATGGCCCAGCTTGTCCTGCACATGACCGAAGGCAAAAGCGCCGCAGGCGGCTGTGATGTTGACCACCAGAATCAACACCAGGGTCTCGCGGGTACTGAACCCCATGGCTTGCTGCGCATACACCGCCGCCAGTGCAATGACCGCCTGAATACCTGCCTGATAGAAGATGAGCCCAGCGAGAAAGCGCCGCAGGTCACGAAAATGCTGTGCCGCACGCAGCGTCTGCCCCAGTCGCTGCCAGGCGGCTCGCAAAGGGACCGATCCGGCTCGTGCCTGAGCCCGCTCCCGCAGAAACAGAAAAGTCGGCAGACAAGCCAGCAAAAAGAAGGCCGCCGTGATCAGCATGGTGACTGGCACAAAGTCAACCGCCCTGGCCCCTTGAGCTTGCGCCCAGGTCACATACGTCAGACTGGCGCCCAGCGCCACCAGCCCCCCCAAATAACCCAGGCTCCAGCCCCAACCAGACACCTGCCCCAGGGCATCGCCTTCGGAAACTTCCGGCAGAAAAGCGGCAATCAGGTTTTCACCTGATCCGAAAAAGAAATTGGAGAGCACGATCAGCACAACGGCCAGAGCCACGTCGCCGCGGCCGACGCCCGCCAGGGCAGCGGTAAAGACAATGCAGCCCAGTGTGGTGGCCAGCAGCAAACGTTTTTTGGCGGCCCGCGCATCGGCCCAGGCTCCCAGCAAGGGAGCACTCAGCATGATCAGGGCATAGGACACCGCCAGTGCAGCCGTCCAGGCAAAGGTGGCCCAGGGCGCATTGGCTGCCACCTCTGCGACGAAGTAGGCACTGAACACCGCGGTGATCACTACCGTGGTGTAGCCCGAGTTGGCAAAGTCATACATCGCCCAGGACCATATTTCCAGCGGAGTCACGCCCGGGGCCAGACGCTTGCGGGTTTTGTCACTCATGAAAAATCAGTTTTCATTGAAACTGCCGGCTACAAGCAGTGGATTTTGCATTGGGCCAGACGATCGGAGCAAACGTTTGTATTTGATTTGTATTTGTATAACCACGCCAACAGTCGCTACCGATGGTTTTCGATAAAGGCCAGCATGGTCTTGAAGAACTCAGCCCTGGCGGCATCGGTGGCACCCAGCGAGGCGCCCAGCGTCTCGCCCGAGCCCCAGGTGGCACGACGCTGGACCAGCGGGCCAAAGTAGGCACTGTGAGCCATATTGTCAAAGTAGGCAATGTCGATCGTACCGCCCTTCTTTTTGACAGCTTCAGCCCATTCCAGGGCGTTAGGAATTTGGCGCCCGGGTGTGCCCGAATTGCAATAGCTTGAACTACCTGGAGGCAGCCCGGCAAATTGAATATTCATCCGGCAGTCGCCGCTCAGAGTCCAGCGCTTGCCTGTGGGATCAGGGTTGCCATAGTCGTCGAGTTTGCCAAACGCAAGCAGCACCGGCACATTGATCCGGTCTGGCAGTCCAAGCCCCACCGGGGTGACACCTTCTGCGATCGCGCCCTTGACATGCGCGGGGTCCACCACGCCCGCCAGGTTGGCTACCACCGCAGCGCCGTTGGAAATTCCAAAGAAGTAGATCCGGCTGCTATCAATATCGCTGCGCTGGATCGCCCACTGGTAGGCTGCCAGCGCAGTGCTGTAGATCATGCGCTGGCGGGCCTCGTTGGTCACGGAACGAGCCCAGAAAAGTGAATCTCGCCCTTTGATGCCCTGCATGCTGTAGGCACTGAATGCCAAAGTTGCAAACCCAGCCCGAAAAAAAGCCTCATCTGACTTCAACACATCAGACAGGCCACCGCCACCATGCACGCTGATCATCAGTGCAGGCTTGGCAACGCCCGCCGGAAGCCGGAATTTGACGCTGGCTTCACAAGGATCAAAACCGCCCATGCGGCCGTTCACAGTGTGAAAGTTGGGTCGGATGGCAAAAAGTACCAACTCTCCCTGCTGTTCGGGCAGACAAGTCAGCACGGGCTGTGCCCAGCTACTGCCGCCCAGAAGCATTAGCCCAGCGATAAGCAGATCGCGGAACATCCAACCCTGGCTCATAGCTCTATCCTGTTAATTACCTTGCGCCTTCCTCGGATGCGTCTGGCAAGGGAGACTGCAAGAGGGTTTGTCTGAGTGAATACCCTGGCCTGAGACCCAATGCCTTGGCTGCCAGGTTTACATACGAAATCACGCCGTTCTCCCACATGTCAGCGCTGTCCCCAATTCTCGCGCTGGTGTGGGCGATCGTGGCTGCTGGCATCTTGTGGTCCTGCAGGATTTTCAGACCGGCAACACCCGCCTGATCCTTGCCACCACCGGCATCGTTGAACACCACCAGGCGCAAGGGCTGCTCCAGGGCAAATTGGGCCGAGCTGGAACCGCCGTGTGATGCAGCAATCACCACGCTGCCCGCATCAGCGTCATCAATCTGAGTGATTGAGTCGACCAGGACAATTGCGCCCAATCCACTTTGAGCCACTAGCTGCTTGCGCATGGGTAGGTTCGAAAATTGGATCGATCGATTTTGGTCATGAAAGTTCGCGCATGATACGCCGTAGCTACCTTCAACCCAAGTGCCCCGTGACCCGCCAAAACACAGAAGTGAGGCATATTTTGGGAAGTTGCCAACTGGATCGGTTCAACACACTTAGGCCGATTCCGGATCCAGAATTAAACCCGTCGGATTTCGATGCCAAACCTTTCAATTGATCTGACAACCAAGCAAGATCCGTTTCAGCTGACCTCCACTCATCTGCTTGAACCCCATGGCTGACAAAGAGACCTCGAGAATGCCTGTAATCCTCATTCACGGGCTGTGGCTCAATAGCTTCTTCATGGCCTTGCTGGCACGAAGGATTAAGCAGCATGGGTTCATCATCAAAACCTACTCCTACCCCTCAATGCGTCTGACGCTCAGTGACAATGCCAGCCGGCTGGCTGATTTTTGCGCTCAACTCGATGCTCCCAGGGTACAGATCGTCTCCCACAGTCTGGGGGGCTTGGTGGCGCTCAAGATGCTGCAGACACCGTCCTATCCCCGCTGCGAGAGCTTGTTGATGCTCGGAACGCCTTACGCCCAAAGTCATGCGGCGCAGGCGCTTGCGCGATTGCCCGGCGGCAAGGCACTGCTGGGTCACAGCATGACCCAATGGCTGGCTGACCCACCTCCCCCACTGCCCGACTGTGCGATAGGTATCCTGGCCGGAACACGCGGTTTCGGCCTGGGCCGGCTGGTTGCCCCTGACTTGCCAAGCCCCAACGATGGGGCAGTTAGCGTTGCCGAGACTGAACTTCCAGGTCACCATCAGCGAATTCTGATGAACGTCAGCCATAGCGAAATGCTTTACTCGCGCGAGGTGGCAAATCAATGCGCACATTTTTTGCGCATGGGTCATTTCACTCAATCAACATGAAACGCTTTGCCTTTGCAGTGCTGCTCCCAATGATGTTGGGTGGCTGCGCGCATCTTTCCTACTATCTGCAGTCCGTAGGCGGTCAATTGGAAATCATGAACCGTGAAAAACCGATTGAATTGCTGCTGCAGGACGATCAGCTGGACACCCGGCTGCGCGACAAACTACAGCTGACACAGCGGATCCGCGAATTTGCCATTCATGAATTGGCCCTGCCCAACAACAAGAGCTACCGGGGCTACGCCGATTTGCAGCGCCCCTACGTGGTCTGGAATGTGTATGCGACCCCAGAGTTTTCGATCAAGCCCAGAACATGGTGCTTTCCCGTGGCTGGGTGCGTGAATTACCGGGGCTACTTTGCCGAAGCTGACGCTCAGGCTCAGGCCAAACATATTGCTGCGAGCGGGGATGATGTCTATGTCAGCGGAGTCCCTGCCTACTCCACCCTGGGTTGGTTTGCCGATCCGGTCTTGAACACATTTATTCAGTACCCGGAAACCGAACTGGCCCGGCTTTTGTTTCATGAGCTGGCTCATCAGATTGTGTATGTGCAAGACGACTCGGTATTCAATGAATCGTTCGCCACCGTGGTCGAGCAGGCAGGAATCTCACGCTGGCTGATGCAGCATGGCAGCATCGCGCAGCTTGAGCACCATGCCCAGTTGCAGGAATTTCGGACCAGCATCCGAGCTCTGATTGCGCAGACCCGAGAAACCCTTTCACAACTGTATGACAGTCAACTCACTGACGCCGAAAAGCGCCAGCGCAAAGCTGCGGCTTTTGAAAGCCTCAAAGCGGCCTATGCCAACCGCAAGCTGGATAAGACAAGCTTCAGCGGGTATGACCGCTGGTTTGCTCAGCCCTTGGGTAACGCCCATTTGGCCTCGGTGGCCATGTACACCCAATATGTCCCGGCATTTGAGGCGCTACTCGCTCAACATGCAGGCAACTTGCCAAATTTCTATGCGGCAGTGCGAACCCTTGCCGGCCTGCCCGCGCATCAGCGCAACGAACAACTCGACCGACTGACGCCACGACCCAAGCCTCAGTAATGACTGGGCTTGTCTTGCACTTGCAATGCACTTCAAGTGCACTTGGATTGAGTTGACTGCTGTGGTCTTTCATAAAATCGCCAAAACCACGATGAGGCTGAAATGGAACAAGTCGAATTTCTGAATGGCAAGACCCGGCTCTATGGCATCGTGGGCGACCCGATCGAGCAGGTCAGATCGCCTGAGATGGTGACCTGGGAGATGCATCAAAGACCGATGAACGCTGTCCTGGTTCCAATGCATGTGCGTGAGCAAGATTTTGATGACGTGCTGCCCCGCCTGATGCAGTTGCATAACCTGGACGGTCTGATTTTCACCATTCCTTTCAAGGCCAAAGCCATCGTGCTGGCTCAGGCACTTGGAGCCCAAGCCCTGCAGGTAGGCGCGATCAACGCCTTGGCACGGCGTGGCGACCAGTGGCATGGTGAAATTTTTGATGGGCTGGGCTGTGTGGAGAGCTTTCGCCGCAGAGGCCTGTCGTTTAAAGACAAGCGGGTCATGCTGATCGGCCAGGGCGGCGCCGGTTCAGCGATTGGAGCGGCCATTGCGGCCGAGCATCCCGCCCTGATACGACTGTTTGATCAGGACACAGAGCGCTCTGAGCGCCTGGCCGATCTGTTTGGCCGGGTCAGCCCCGACACCCGGGTGGAAATTTCCCCCCCCAGCATCGACGGCATTGACATCCTGCTCAATGCATGCCCCGTGGGCATGCTTGACGATGCACGCTTGCCATTTCCGGTCAGCACACTGCCGTCAAGCCTGATTGTGTTTGATGCCATTGTCAAACCAGAGCAAACCCCCTTATTGGCACTGGCACAAAGTTGTGGATGCACGGTGGTGCGCGGCCGTGAAATGATGCTCGGGCAGATATCAAAGATCGTTGACTTCTTCAACGGGCAAAACTAAACCCAAACTCAGCGCACAGGGATAGGGCGTCTTTGCCGAGCCGCTTGAATGGGTGACCCGTGGCTAGGCTGCAACGCCAGAACATACCAGGCCTCCAAACCAAACCCTAATACTGCCGGCTAGGCAGTTCTAGCATCAAACCGTCGGTTTCGGGTCCGACCTTGATCTGACAGCTCAATCGGCTGGTCTCGCGTTGTTCAGCCGCGGCAAAGTTGAGCATCTCAAGTTCCTCGGCAGCGGGTGGTGGCAGTCTGGCCGCCCACTCGGAGGTCACATAGACATGGCAGGTGGCGCAGGTGAGCATGCCACCGCAATCGGCGGCAATCCCGTCAATGTGTGCTGCCAGGGCGGCCTGCATCACTGTCTGACCCACTTCGGCCTCAATGTCCTGAGGCGTCAGGGATCCGTCCCGCTGGCGGGTCAGAAAATAAAGGGTTGGCATGGGCTTAAATCCTGCTGAAATATTCGCGTCGCTGAAATTCGTCTTTGTCAACGGCTTCATTAAAGCGGTTCAATTCATGACGCTTGATTTGCTGAAAATAATCAACAAAATTTTTACCAAAGGCTGAGACCAGCACCGGGTCGCCAGTCAGAGCCTCAAGCGACTCGGCCAGGCTGGTGGGCAGTCGTTCTGAACTGGGCGCATAGGGCGCATCGGTGGCCTTGGGGGCACGCAAGCTGCCTTCAATACCATCCAGCCCGGCGTGAATCTGGGCTGCCAGATAAAGGTAAGGATTGGCCGCGGGTTCACCGATCCGGTTTTCGATGCGCGTGCCCGGGTCGCCGCAGGCTCCCACCACCCGCAACATGGCACCTCGATTGTCCCGCCCCCACAGCACGGACTGTGGTGCTAGCGGATTGCCCATGAAGCGGCCAAAGCCATTGATGGTGGGTGTGCAGAACACGGTCATGCCCCGGCCATGTTTGAGCAAACCTGCCAGGTAATGCTCACCCAGATCGCTCAGGGTATGGGCGGCATCGAGTTCAGAGCTACCTCTGGCAGGAGTTTCTCGTCGCAGGGCATTCTGGCCGCGCTCCAGCGACACCAGCGATTGATGCAAGTGCCAGCCACTGGACATGATGTTGGGAAACGGAGGACGGCAGGTAAAGCTGGCGTAGTAACCCGAACGCCGCAGGGCCATCCTCACCGCATTTCGAAACAACACCATGTTGTCGGCAGCCGTCATGGCATCGGTGACATCAAAGACCGCCTCAACCTGGGAGGGTCCGAACTCAAGCTCCAGGGACACCAGCGGCAGACCCAGCGCCTGTGCCGTGTGCTGCACGATCCGCAAAGGCGGCTCGGCCATGTCCAGCCAGGCCTCATTGAGCAGGTTATAGCCGGGATGGATCATCTCCAGCTCGGGCGGCTCACCAGGCCAGGCGGCCCTCGCCGGATCGAGCTGTTGCCAGCTGTCCTTGATGCGGTAAATATGAAATTCGATTTCCAGTCCGCAACGCATGTCCAGGCCGGCCATGTTCAAACGCTCAAGGGCGCGCTGCAGGACTCGGCGCGTGTCAAATTCAACGCGGGTGCCATCCTGGTGCCAGGGCTGGGCCCGCAACCAGCCAACGCCCTGCGTCCACGGCAACTGCTGGTAGCTTTCGGGTTGGGGCAGCAGCAGCAGGTTGTTGGCTTGGCCAAAGCCGGGAAGATTTTGTGTGCCACCCGGTTCAAAGACCTTGAACGCGGTGCGGTCTGAGCTATCTTTGAGCATCAGCGTGCTGACCATGCCAATGCCGTTGCGCAAGACTGACTCCAAGTGCGATGCAACAACTGCCTTGCCTCGCAACGCTCCGTGCACATCGCACCAGGCCACCCGCACCAACTCGGTACCCGATTGTTGTACTTTCTGAAGCAGCGACTGGACTGCGCGCTCGCGATCGGCGTCATGCTCGCCACAGCGTTCGGCAAATGTGCTCATCACCTCAATCAGGCCCGATCGTCGTCACCGGAGTCCAGTACATCACAGCCCCTCATGGGGTCGTCTCTGAAGCCCGGGCCGCCTGAACGCTGAGCCAAGGGCACTTGTTTCGCCGCTCACGAACCTGATCCTGCCACCAGGTACCCCAGGTTCCTGCGGGCGCAATGCCGTCAACCGTATCGGGGCCGACCATCTGGCCAGCCAGGCTGACATCAGCGATGCCGGGTGGGGTCTTGCCAGCCTGAACCGCCTCGATGGCTGACATCAGGTTGCGCCGATTGGCCATGATGATCTTGTCGCTGGTGCCCAAATGCTCGCGGGTGCGGTCCTGGATCGGCCCCATACTTTCAACCGCCCACTGGTCATGCACATTGATGTCTTCCTCGCCCATGCCCAGAAAGGTGCTGCTGCGCTGTTCCTCAGCATTGAAACCCCAGCTGTTGTGGCGACCGGCCTTGGGCACGTAATCCGGCAAGGAGATGAACTGCGTGCGCTGATTGCGCATGGCCTGCTTGTCAACCGGTTCGGCAAAGCTGGTGAAAAATGAATACCAGTAGGTGTGGGTGTCGTCCACCGGCACATGCATCTGGGTGATGGTCAGCGTGGCTGAGAGGGGGATGACAAAGCTGTAGGGAAAAATGCCCTGAGTCACTCTCACATGGGTGAGCTCGGACGTCATGGGTCGCAGGGTGGTAATTTGCAGACCCCAGGGACGGGGCTCGAAACTGATGTCGGGCCGATGAAACTCGCGCATCACACGGGTCATGGGCCACTGCTCGCCAGCAAAATCTCCCAGACTGGCGCTCCTGAACTGCCGACCGCCTGGGTTGTTGCCCACGCTCTCCAGCGGCGCGTCGTTCAGAAAACGGTGCAGGAAAGAGGTGTGGGCCGGATCCAGGCCCACCTCATACGCTTGCAGCCAGTTGCAATGCCACAAGCCCTTGAAGGCAAAAACATGACTGGAAGGTGCGGCAAAGCAGTCAAACTCGGGCAAGGGAGGCACCTTGTCCTTGTCGCCGAGCCATGCAAAGAGCACCCCGCTACGCTCAAGCACCGGGTAGCTGGCCTGGGTGACCCGCTCGCAAAGTTTGCTGCCCAGTGGCTCGGCCGGCGTTTCCAGGCAGCGGCCGGTTGCATCAAACTTCCAGCCATGAAAGGGGCAGCGCACCCCATCGCCTTCATGGCGGCCAAAGGCAAGGTCGGCATTGCGGTGGGGGCAATCACGATCAAGCAAACCCCAGCGGCCCTGGTTGTCCTTGAACAATATCAAGTCCTGACCCAGCAAGCGAACCGGCTTGAGCGGCCGTTTGTCCATCCGCGGATCAAGGGCGGGATCAAACTCATCCACCAGGGCAACCGGCTGCCAATAGTGACGCATCAGATTGCCGCAAGGTGTCCCCGGGCCGATTCGGGTCATCAATTCGTTTTGTTCGGCGCGCATAGGGTCTCGCTCCAGTCAGGGGTTCAGCATTCGGCAATGGTAAACCGAATTCAACAGCCCCCCCGTTGCTGATTCAGGGACACGCATCTCTGCCTACAATTCCCAACAACTCTTTATCCAGACCCGAAGCCCGCCGTATGGAATCACCTTACCTCCGACCCGCCCGCTTCACTGCGGAAGAATGGGATGCCCGCGTCAAGCTGGCCGCAGCCTACCGAATCTTTGCCCATATGGGTTGGGAAGAACTGATCTACAACCATATTTCGCTACGGGTGCCAGGGCCGCAATCCCATTATCTGATCAACCCCTTTGGCCTGCATTACAGCGAGGTAACCGCTTCAAGCCTGGTGAAGGTGGACCGTGATGGCAATACCGTGGGCCACTCCGACTGGCCGATCAATCCGGCCGGCTTCACCTTTCATGGTGCCATCCATGCGGCACGCGCTCAAGCACACTGCGTGATGCATGTGCACACCACACCCACTCTGGCGGTGTGCTGTACCCAGCAAGGCCTGTCGTTCACCAATTTTTACGCGGCCCAATTGTGGGGCCAGGTGGCCTACCATGAGTTTGAGGGGATCACCGTTCATCGGGATGAGGGCGAGCGCATCCTGGCTAGCGCCGGCAACAAGCCCGTGCTGCTGCTGCGCAACCATGGGCCGGTCGTGATCGGCCAGACCCTGGCCCATGCCTTCAATCTGATGTGGCTGGTGCAGCGAGCCTGCGAAGTGCAGGTGGCCTCACAGGCCCTCGGGCCACTGCAACCCATTGCGGTACCGGTGCTGGAGGCCTGTGTCCGTGACTCCCTCAATTTCAATCCGAACTTCGGTGCCGGTGAAGATTCTTTCGCCGCGATGCAACGCCTGATTGACCGAACCAACCCGGGCTATGCGGTCTAAGGTCTCAAGTCGGTAATGACGAATCGACCCGTATCGACCTGATCTGACTCGTTAACATTCGATCAGCAGTCACAACCCAGACCTGGGCGTGTCAAGTTGCCAAAAATCGCAGAATTTCTGCGGCTACGCGTTGCGGATCTTCGCGCTGAGGAAAGTGGCCCATACCGGGCAACAACACCCGCTCATAGCGCCCCTTGAAAAAACCTTCCTTATCTGCTGAACTGGCTACCGGATTCACCCCGTCAGCCTCACCATGCAGCATCAAGGTGGGTACATCCAGCACGGGCGCGGGGTTCAAGGCCACATCATCCTGCTCGTACACCGGGTTGCCGGGCGCATGCCGCCAGCGATGCGTGTAGGAATTCAGTGTCACCTCGGACCAGTCGGGGTTGTCAAAGGCCTTGGCGGTCTCTTCAAACTCGGCTAGGTCATACCAACCCGCGGGTGCCCAAAGATCCCACATGGTGCGGGCAAAGGTTTTGCCATCAGTGCGCACTGTGTGCTGACCGCGCGCAGTTGCCATGAACCAGTGGTACCAGTAGTTGCGCACCTGCTCCATGGTCAAGGGCTGGTCGGGTGAATTGGTGCCATAGCCTGAACTGACCAACACCATATGACTGGCCACACCCGCCTGCAGGCCACAGGCATTGGCGACAGCGCGCGCCCCCCAATCGTGCCCGACCAATACAGGCTGCTCAAGTTTCATCGCTTGCAGAAACTCCAGCAGGTCGCGCCCCAGAGCAGCCAATTGGCCACTTCGAGGGGTATCGGCCTTGAGAAAAGTGGTCGGGGCAAAACCCCGCAGGGCCGGCACGATCACCCGCCATCCATCGATCACCAGCCTAGGCACGACACCCGCCCAGGTACGGGTGGAATCAGGCCAGCCATGCAGCAACACAACCGGTCCCTTGCCTTGGGGGTTGTGATCTTCGTAAGCAATCCTCAACCAGGGCGTCTCAACAAATTGCCAGGTCATCCATCAATCGCTTTCATCTAGTTACTGTAAAGGCTTGTCTAATCAGGCTTACCAGGGGACAGATTGGAGAGGGGGCAAACCTTGAGGGAAGCAACACAACATTTACAAGCCCGAACTACCCCAATCGGCTGCCGGCTGAGCCGGCTCAGACTGCTGTCCGACTGCTCGAATTGCCTCGATGGCACAGAACTCATCTTTGTCAGAGGCATCGCCACTGATCCCCACCGCCCCAATGGCCACGCCTTGGTCATTGAGGATCAGCACGCCACCGGGTGTGGGA
>Ga0129333_10002342_pt1 | contig 17596 bp, 28 predicted proteins | sample CPB6_08_DNA_FD_94474 | JGI IMG/M metagenome (GOLD analysis project Ga0129333, IMG submission 94474) | Freshwater to marine salinity gradient microbial communities from Chesapeake Bay, USA - CPBay_Sum_0.6_0.8_DNA | ecosystem: Environmental > Aquatic > Marine > Coastal | place: USA: Chesapeake...
ATTGCCTCTATATGATCTTGTTCTGTTATTTCAAGTGTTTGCTCCATGCCTAATTCTTTGCCGCAATTGATCTCATGCAACCTATCGTAATATTCGCCTATGCTACTGGCCATGTCAACAATTTCTTTTGTGTCATGGATGGTATTGAATACATCTTTAGGCACATTATAGATGTTACGTATGATATGACTATAGCTACGACTATGAATGTTAGTTTCAAAGAATGTCCAATTAAATACCAAAGCTTCTAGTTCTGGCAAACTGATAACAGGTGTGAATATTTGACTGGGTCCACGGCCTTGTAGACTATCTAGTGCAGTTTGTCTGAGTAGATTGCTGGTAAAGATATGTTTGACTGCATCGCTGGCATCTTTAAAATCCTGACTGTCTTTGACTAGGCTGACTTCTTCCGGAACCCAAAAGAAACCACGAGCAGTTTTTTCAAATTCTGCGATCTTATTATACTTGACTTCTTCAAATCTCTGAATGGTAACCGGACCAGCAGGATCTAAAAACATCTTACGGTTTGTATAATTTGTGCTTTTTGTTAAATCATATTGTGCTATAGTCATATTATTTTCCTAGTTTATTAGCTTGTCTTACTTTTGTCATGCAGTCTTGAAAATCAGTAAATAAGTTTCTCCAGCGAGGCCGTAGTATGCTGGTTATTAAAAAGACAACATGTAGTCTCGGTTTGATACCTTGGTTGTAAAAAGTATGTCGGATATGACCATTGAATAGATAAAATGAACCATCTGCTGGCATATGAAAAGTACCTAGAGATTCTCCAGTTTTAGGGCTGAAAAATTCTGTAGCACATTGATCATTAGTATAAATTGGAATATGAATTCTTATGTCACTGTCTATGTGCGTTTTACTGATCATTTTTTCATCAACCAATAAGTATCTTCCATAATAAAGCAAAAGATTATGATCATAGAATTTGCCCAGTATAGGACGAAAGGTTTCGGCCCAATCATTGAGAACAAGATAGCTGGTACTTTTATGTTTTTTTTGTTTTTTTTCGTATATAAGTTTTAGGTCAGGACGATCGACCCAGCTAATGAGGTCTATGCTTTCAGAAACCTGATTTCGATCCCACTTTTCAAACCAGTCCGAATCGTAGGTAAATCCCCATGGAGTAAAATATAATGGTTTTGAATTAACGGCATCGAGATTTTGTGCAAAACTATTAGCATCAACACTGTCGTAGTCAGCTTCTTTGACTTGTGATTTTACATAGTCTTTCTGTATGCTAATCGCCTTGTATTTTTCTCCGTAATTTTCACTATCTTTGGTTCGAAACTTTAAAATTTTACTAAGATCGTCCAGTTGCTTTATAAATTCTAAAGGCCTGTCTACAAAAGGATTATCAAAGCGAAGCACAGTCCAATCTTCTCTAGAAACATTATGTTCAGTGTCATGCAACAGATCACGAATCTGATCGAAAGGAATGGTTGGAATATTAGAATAATTAGATAGTGATAATTCTGTCATAGTGTACAGGCCTTAATAATCATCTTATGCAGTTGTTGGCTCATTTTCTAGTTTCTTCTGTAGCCAATTTAGTAATAGACCATAGGCTGGCAGAATTACCAGTAGGCTAATCAGTATCTTACTGATAGAATTATTTGTAGCAACAATGTGCCAATTAGCTGCCATAAATTCGTTGGCGCCGTAGGCAAAGGCTGTAAAAAAGAATACATAGGTATCTAAGAATGTACTTACCACACTGCTCAGAGTAGGAGCAATCCACCATGTCTGATATCGTTCTCTAAAGTATTGAAACACATAGACGTCAAGTAGATTGCTGATAAAATAAGCAACTCCTGAACCAAGACCAATTCTAAATGCCACACTGTCAGGAGCACCGCCTAGTTTGACCACTAGCATACTGACTATGACAGCAGGAATAAAAGCCAGGGCAATCACAGCACGCCCAGTTTGTTTGCCTAATAATCTCACAGTTAGGTCAGTAAGAACTACTACAAGAGGGAAAGTAAATGCTGCCCAGGCTATAGGGCTGCCAAAGAAATCAAATTTAAACTGAACAATGTAATTACTGATAGCAATAATTACAATATGCATGGCCATTAATTTATAGGCCAATGCGCGGTCGACACCATCTAAGATTTTGTTAAACATAATTTTTCCTTATTAAAGTTTGCAGGCTTCACAGTCTTCGTCTTCGACGATTTTTTGGTTAAAATTTAAACTAATAATGTTAGCAGGTTGTTCTTCATTGGTTGCACGACTTCCTGCCTTATTGATCAAGCTATAGTAAAAAGTCTTAATTCCCCAATGATGTGCCAGCATGAGGTTCTTGGCAATCAGTGTAGTAGGAACTTTTCTATCAGAAAAGTGAGCAGGATTATAAAATGTATTAGTGCTAATACTCTGATCCACATATGCTGCTAAGACTGCTGCGGTCTTAATGTAACCTTGACAATCAGTCTGTTCCCACATCTGTTGATACTTGTTTTTAAGTTTTTGATATTCAGGAACTACCTGTGTAAATGATCCGGCTTTTGATTCTTTAGTACTGATAAGACTCATTGGCATTTCAATACCATTAGTACTGTTAATCACTACACTGCTGGATTCAACAGGAGCAATGGCCATTAAGGTAGCATTACGTACACCATACTGTTTCATCTGTTCACGTAAAGGTTCCCAGTCAAGTTCTGGAGTAAAGTTAGCAAGTTCATTAACACCCTTGGCTCTACGTTCCCATGGAAAGATTCCTTTACCATAGTAGGTCAGGTGACTGTCTTTGCAGGCTCCGCGCTCTTTGGCCAATTCCACAGTGGCTTCTGTTAGGTAATAGGCCTGATGTTCCATCCAACTTTTAACTTCTGATAAGGCTTCGGTTGTGCCATATTTGATGCCTTTTTTGGCATGCCAGTAGGCCAAGTTAGTTACACCAATGCCCAATGGCTGTATTTCGTCGTTGCTCAGTTTACTCTGTATGCTTAAAAAGTCTTGATAATCAAGAATGTTACAAAGGCTACGCTGGAGTATACGGCAAGCACGACGCATATCTTCAGGATGGCGGAAAGCTCCCCAGTTAATTGACCCCAGGGTGCATAGAGCGATTCTGCCTTCTTGGTCGTCCAGTCTCTTAAATGATCGTGTAGGTAATAGGATTTCACAGCATAAGTTACTTTGGTATATGGGATGATGCAGGCTATCGAATGGACCTTGATTTATGACATTGTCGATGAACACAAGGTATATACGTCCTGTATCAGTTCTTTCCTTAAGTATGCCTCCCTTAAATACTTCTTCAGCACTTATAGTCTTCTTGCGTAGATCTGGCTGCTTTTCGTATTTAACATATAATGCTTCAAACAGTTCAGTATCCTTATAAAATGCTTCATAGAGATCTGGAACTTCATTAGGATCGAAAAATGTTATGTCTTCTCTGTTTCGGAATCTTCTCCAGAAGAAACTCGAAAGCACAACCCCATAATCCATATGTCGGACCCTTGTCTCCTCGGTTCCTTGATTATTTTTAAGCACAATAAGATCATCAAACTGATAATGCCAAATAGGATAAAATACAGTTGCACTAGCATTACGGATACCTCCTTGACTACAACTACGCAAGTCTCCAAACCATTTTTTCAAAAATGGTAACATGCCAGTGTGCATGATTTCCCCACCTCTAATGGGGCTACCTAATGGTCTAAGTCTTCCAATCTCTAAACCAATACCAGCTCGCTTGCTGGCATATTTAGCCATCATCTCTCCGCTAGCAAAGATACTGTCCAAGTCATCATCACTGCGAATAAGCACACAGCTAGAGAACTGTTTGGTGGGTGTACCCAAACCAGCAAGCACAGGAGTAGCCAAAGTAAAGAGACCATCACTAGCGGCACTGTAGTATTCTTTGATGTAGCGCATTCTTGCATTGTTAGGTTCTTCCTTGTGAAATACTGTAGCTGCTGCAATCATGTAACGAACCTGTGGCGTTTCATAGATTTCTTTTGTAGCACGATTACGTACCAGGTATTTTTCTATTAGTTGCTCGATGGCAGCATAGCTATACTGCTCGTCTTTGTCATGCTCTAGCATGTTATTCATACGATCCCAATCTTCAGGTGTATACCACTCTAGCAGTTCAGGAGTGTATAGACCTACTGCGACATTTTTTAGCACGATGTCATAGAGATGTGGCACTGTGTAACTGCCATAGACATCTTTGCGTAACATGCTTGTTCTTAGTTTACCAGCCACATACTGATAATTTACATGACCCAGCTCGGGGTTAGATTCAATATCAATTAGATCTACAACTGCTCTCAGTGTGATTTCATCGATTTCTCGTGTGGTAATACCATCATAGAAGTGAGGTTGAGCTTTGATTTCTATCATGCTTTGGCTTACATCTGCTATACCTTGACATACTTTTGCTACCTGTGCCTGCCATTTTTCTATTTGTAATTGCTCTTGAGACCCATCTCTTTTATAGACCATAATAGTATTGCCTATCGTCATATATGATTTCCTTTGAAACTCTTTGCTATTGTTGAGGTACTTATTTAACTTCATAATGTAATAATTCTGTTATATTTTAATATGTTTTAGATCTTGGCGGTTTACCGTATTCAGTAGTTCAAAATCGCATTGTTCTAGCATTAAAACCTGACCAAGTATATAATTTAGCACAAATTTCTCATCGATAACTGCTATTAGATGTATATCTTTTTCACTGAAATTATTCACTAGGTATAGTTCTGTTTTTACATCAGGACGACACAGCCACAGTGTATAGGCCTGTCCAAGTGCAATGGCACTGCGACAAAACTGTCCTAGATTAATCATATCCCAAGGAGTAGGCCAAGTTGATGTATCGTAGGGATCAATGGTTTTTCGAACCCAAGGTGTATAAGTCCACCAAGCATTTATCATTTCAATTGTTTCTAGTAGACTTTTGTCTGCTGCTTGCTGCCTTAGTTCACGCCAAGCCAGTATTTTTTCTGTAGTAGTGCCGTACCAAACAGTGGTGTCATGCTGCATATATTACTTGTAGAATTGATCTACACGCTTGGTCCATTCTTCACAGTAGTGGTCAAATTCTGTGCCTTCGATAACGAATGGTTGTAGATTAGCATCTCTATCAACAATGTTTATCACACATTTTCTAATATCAGTTCCATGTACTTCATTATGTGCTAGAGCATAAGCACAGGTCTGTAAAAAATAGTCTGTGATCCATTCTCGGCGTTTTGGTTTGTTACTAGTTTTATGATCAATGATAGCAGGTGTGCCTTTGTGAACTCCGATCATGTCACTGGTTCCAGCATATAAGCCAGGATAGTATAAGCTGGCTTCAATTCCCCATACTTCTTCAATGTCGCAAAAGGCTTCTGTGATCATAGTATCAGCCATATTACGTGCCATTTCTTGAACTATGTTGTTTCCTTTGGGACGTTCATGACCCAGCACATAGTTTTCTAAATGTGTGTGCATGAGTGTGCCTAGTCCGCTGGCTTCTTTGCTGATCCTTGCGGCTTCTGTATCACCTACACGCCTGCGCCATTCCAGTAGGGCAGTCTTGTCTGAAGTTTTATCCAGTATGGTAGTCACACTGGCTACCTTGCCCGCAGGAGTTTCGTAGAGTCTAGAGCCATTGGCTTCAACTCGTTTTAATTTTTCATAGTTGTATTTAGGATTGAATAACATAGATATTATTATACTTTATTTCTATGCTAATGTCTATGGAAAACTACCAACTTACTACCCATTTGAACGTATTGCCGGTAGTGGAATTGGTTCTACGTTCGATACTGTAACCAAGGTCAGTAAAATATGTTATAATTTTACCCATTTGAATAAATTTGGCTCTATCTTCTAGTGTACCTTGCCATGTATTAAAATAGGCCTGAGCTAGTGCTACTACTTCTGGGGTGCCTGTAACTGCTGTCATTGTTGTAGATTCGTTGACTTCAGCACTATATTCTCCATCATAAACCGCGGTTAATATGGCATCTTCAATATCACGAATTTCATTAAATATAATTGAATCATTTTGTGATTTAGCTCTAGCTTCAGTGGCTGTTAACATTACATTTTTCATTTTAACTGATCCATGGCTTGTTTCATTGCTGTTGTTTTTAATTTTTGTTGATCTTTATCAAAACGAGTTGTCATTGTCTTAGGCGTGTCTTTGGCCAATTGAATTTGATCCAATGTGCTGGAAGAAACAATATTTTCTAGGTCTTTTCTGTGACGATGAAAAAGATCCACTATGACATCAGGTGTGATAGCATCTTCTGAATCCATGTCATTGATCAACTGATTCATGTCGATAGTTTCAGCGCCTTCTGCCTTGGCTCGTAGTAGTATAGGTCTAATCAAGGCTAGAACTTGCTGATCACTATCAACCAACTCATATAGACGCATTATTTTAACTCGCGGCCTGTAGGTAGATCTTCTTCGCCACTGGCAGCATCATCTAGACCAAACTCGTCACCACCTGTGTCATCAGTGGGTTCGAGTGCAGGTTCTGCACCCATTGTCCCAGCCATACCAGCTGGTGCTTCTCCAGTCAGTATACCCTGTGCTTGACTAAGACTGTCTTTGCCTGATTTAACCGCATCTAATAGAGTGCTAAAAGCTGCATCTGCTGCGTCATTGAACTGTTGACCAACATCCTGACCGAACTCTACCTTGATTTTTTCAACTAATGGCATAAGGTCATCTGTCTGCATCTGAGCCACATCTTCAGCCATGCCCTGTAGTTTTTCTACCATGTTCTTGGCGACAAGAATCAGTTCGGCCTTGGCCAGTTCTTCACCGCTCTGCTCATTGACTCTACGACTAGTACGCATGGGAGCAATTTCTTTTAGAACTTCTTTAAGTGCTTCAATGATCAAGGTATTCTTAACATAGCGATTATCATACTGATAATTAACTACACCATTGGCAATATGTTGGTTTTCAGTGATCAGTTTCGATATCAAACTTTGAACTTGAACTGGGTCTCCTTTGGCCTGTAATTTTAGACCATAGTGGCTGTTCAAGAAGTTTTCAATAACACGCTTTTTGCGCTGTTCTGGATTAAAAATTTCCGAAGTATTCATGTTAGGTATCCTTTTGTGTATTTATCAATAGACTTTAGATAATCGTTGTTTTATATAATTGAGTTTTTGATGCTTGTCCAATAACTTAATTGAGTAAAGCTCCTGATTATTCTTGCTTTTGTCCATTCGTTCCTTATAAAATTTAATGTCTTCTAAACATCTAAAATATTCTTGGTCCAAGTCGTAGATTATCTTATAGGTTGGACAGGGTGTGCTTACATGTTGATTTAGGTAATAGATTATTTTCACTGCACTGTCAAATAAGGCTATATGATCAAACACTGAAGACTTATTTGACTCGTCATAGACTGTGTAGTTATTTTTAGCCAATGGAATCAATGTGTATCTATTATAAAATTTAACTCCTGTCTTTGTTTCTACTCCTTGTCCTAACATTACTAGTATAGTGTTAGGAATTGAATCTTCTAATAAATTGTTAATCTTCTTGTTTATATTAACTATATCATGTTTGTCGAGGAAATAATTTGTACGATACTGTTTCTGTTTCTTCATTATAAATTCTTTTTATTAGACCTAGCTTGGTCATTTCTTCGGCTAGTCTTTGATGTCTTTCATCAAGCTGGTGTCTTGGTAATTCATCCAGGTTCCTGAGCATCTTGAACATTTCTCTCTGCTCATTAGTCACCATATATCGCAGTCCTGAAGCTAGTTCACCGATCCTCATACTTTTTCCAATCTGTTTTCAATACTGGGCTGGTCATTGACACATCTGATTTCTCTTTGCTTTTACCAGTAAGTTTAACACTGCTCACACCCATTAATTTATCAGCAGCATCTAATATAGCTATTTCAGCATCAGTATAAGCCAAGGTGCCTAGATTCTCTGCCCAGGTGCTTTCTTGTTGAAATTGTTCGCCACCTTGAGCAGCACTGGCTGCTGCCACTGCCACACCGTAGCGCATCTGCATGTAGGTGTCTGTATTTCTCAGCTTAGGTTCTATTCGTGCGTTAGGCAACGATGGATCTATTTCTCCCTTGGTAGACCCGTAGTCTTTTAAATGGCCTCTTCCACCACGATAGGCTTCGGATACAATGTCCCGTATCTTCATCTACGCTGCATCCTTTGTAGGAGATTCTGTATTTGTCTAACTTCGGGTTTATTCTTCATTGTGGGATCAGTCAACATGGCATTAAGATCCTGTTCTTCTTCGCCAGACTGTGCTTGTTGACTGGGATTGGGATTAGTTGGTTTTCCTGCAATAGTAGGAGTTGGTTTGATAGGTTTGAATCCAGTGGCCCGGGGTGCTGTTGGCACTGAACTATATTCTTGTGTAATCTGTTCTTGAGGCTGTTCCTGACTTGCACCAGTGCTGGCAAATCTATCATCGTACTTGGCTAGTATATCTCTGGCCGCTGTTAGATCATCTTTGCCCACATAGGTTATAATATCTAAAATTTCAGTAAATTTTAAATCTTTACTAATACCAGCTATGTCCCCGTCATCCATACTGCCGCTGGGATCTAGAAACTGTATTACGTCTTTGAGACTGCGGTCATCTGCCATATTATTACCTATTAGTTGCCCTATTCAAAGATTTTAATCTCTTGCTCAAAGGATTAAACATCTTGGTTCTTCGAGCTTTTCTTACTATCTTTGCATTGAAACGCTTTCTTATGCGTTTCATTAAAAATCTTTTCTTTACATTTATAGCACGACTACAAGCTCCTACATTGCTTACAGTTCGGCCTTTCTTTTTACCACTGGTACAGCGAACCATTCTTTTGAGTTTCTTACCACGCTTGGCCCATACTCTCTTGGCTTCAGTTACTACATCTTCTCCAATAATTTCAACCTGTTCCATCATACCGGTATTTTCGTTGCCACATAGGCAAGAGCAGTGATTAGAGCAGCAACTACTGTGCCACTGGCAGCAGCCATGGCTTTAAATCTATTATCGCTACCACGCTGTATAAGTTCCTTGAGCTCATCCATATCTTCAGACTGCTTGCGCTTCATTTCATGAACTTCTTGGCTCAGCTTATCTAAGCGAACTTCCAAGGTGGTAAATTTATCTTCCAATCTTTTATACCTCTCTGAACACAGTGTGACGTGAGTTTCTAAGTTCTGCTTCTCTATATCATATACCGAGTCTGACATAACCATTCCTTTATTAAAGTATATTACAACTGAGAGCCATAGTTATGCCAAATGTAAGCCAAATTTTATCAAATATTTATCAGATTCTACAGGTTATCGTTGCGAATGAAATAGATGTTTTTCTGGTCTGCGGCACCAGTTTCAAACACATTTGAATCAAATGTAGCTGTTTCTTCTAGATCATCGTAGATAGGAAGTCCATCAATGTCTCTGACAAGAGTGGCTACAGTAATACTGCCTACTCTTTCATTGGCAAAGCGTAGAATCCATATGTTATGATTTCCTGTAAAATCTGTTCCGAAATCAAAATCAGCCATGTCAACTGCTGTTAGTTTTTCCACGCTGGTAAGAATAGGCTGACTGCCTAGACTGACTGCCTGTAGAAGTGCATTTAGATTCTGCGCCTGTTCATAGGTCGTTCCTGCTGCTGGATCATATACTCCAGTGTCTGTTATATCGATCAGTGTATAACAGGTAAAATATTCAATGTTACCTCCTACTACTTCTCCTGTCCTTGCGGTTGCTTGCATAGTTAAAACTCCTTTTAATTATTTAGTAGCCAAAAGAAAAACCGCAGGACTTACGTCACTGCGGCTTCCCATCCCGAAACAGGAATTACTGATTAGAATGCAAAGTCAGCAACTGAAGCACCGCTTAGGTCATGAGTATTAACTGTACCTAGAGCTTGAATAGCTGCTTCCAGATCTGCTGCTGTCCATGCGCTTGGCTCGCAGGCAACACGGAAAGTAGTAGTGCCAATTGCACCGATCAGGAATGTTGTTGCTTTAGTTTGAATTGTCTGAACAATTGCTTCTAAGGCTGTGTTTGGAAGACCAACTTCAGCTGTTAGATCATTGTCAGGTGTGATTGTGAACATTTTTAGCGTAGCTGTACCAAATCCACCAGCTCTTACGCCACCATTTACTCTTGCCATTTTATGACTCCTTTTTGTGTCTTTCGAAACCTTTGTTTCTTAATTTTATTTATCTTTCTTAGGTCCAAACATGTGATAACCCAGCTTATATCCCCCAATTAGACCCAGTGCAGGTGCTATAGCTCCTAGTCCAGATACAGGTTCTCCGTAACCAAGATTAGCTAGTTCAGCATCAATTGGTCCTTTCAACTCCCATCCTTTGGTCTTGCCTAGATCTTCAATGAACACAGACAGTTCACTGCGTTTGGCAAAATGTCTATAATACTGAAGCATTCTAGTTACAACTAGGCTACGTTGCATGTCTGTCAGAGCTGGCCACTCTTGAACCAGTCTTCTCATACTTCGTAGTTTACTATCTGTTATATTTAACTGCTTTTCCATTCTCAATAGTAATGAAGCAGCATCAGCTGATGTCATTTTAGCATCAGCTAATAGATCAAGATAACGCTTGATTGTAGGTAGATGTAGTTTCAATCTAGACCTTAATATAGCATCTGCTTCAGGATTTTGATTGATCTTGGTACTGAATATGCTGGTAGGATCTGTTATGATATTTAGACTGACATAAAGATCTGTACCGCTCAGTCGAGCCTTGCTAAAATTTCTATAACTAATAGTCTTGTCTGCATATCTTGCAGCAATCGGTGCAGTTTCATATTCACTGTGTAATATAAACAAACTGAGCATGTCTAAATAGGCAAAATCAGCTACTCTTCTGAGATCTAAACTGGCGATACCTGCACTGGTTCTGTACTGACGACTTTCGACCATTAGGTCCCATGCAGCTCTGTCTTCAAATTGGTCCATGTTTTGATTCTTTGATAGCTTTTATTCCTCTGCGAAATTTAGCATCATCTCCTGTTTTTAAACTGTTAAACAACCTTTTTAAAAGGTCATCGCTTTGTTCAGCTGGAAAATTATCTCTAATATACTCTACGAGATATTTTGTACCTGCGATGACATTAATAGCTTTGTTTTCTACAAAACTCTCTTTGTCTCTGTCTGGCACTATATTAGTAATTTCTTCCAATATTGATCTAGTCTGCTTACGCACTGTATAAATTCCTTGTCAAATATTTATCCGGATAAATAAAGTTAACTATGGAGTAAATCATGACTTTTCAAAGCACATCATTTGATATGGGCAGCGTATTAAATAAACTACGCAGTATCCAAGAAGCAGGTCCAGACGCAGTCGATATGGGCGGTCAAGACATTGACAATGCAAGTTTCACCAGAACTATGGCTAGACTTGCAGCAATTAAGGATGCCGTAGGTGAAGACCACTACAATGCCATGCGAGCAGGCGTTAGAAGTTTATACATGAATCGTAGACCAAATCTGCAACAAATGACTGCCTTAATAGAACTACTAGAAACTATCCTAAGCTACGTTGCTGAAGATAATGCGCTTTTTCAAAGATTAAAAACAGATCTAGCTCGAGACAAAGCCGATGACACTGCCCCTGCATCAGCGCCTGAAATTGGTGCACCAGCTACAGCTCAACCAGATATGAGACAGTTAAAGGTCTAGACCTTTTTAAGTATACTGGCTAGTTTATTATTAGAGTCCATGGTTCTTACAGTGACCTTGGGCTCTATTTTTTTATCTAAGATTTCTCCAGTATCAGGATCAATCACAGTCGTACTTTGACGTTTAATTCGATCCATCATAACATCCACTGTGGTAGGCACATCAGCACTGTCTTCAGTCAGGTCAGTGATACGAAGACTTGTGGTATCAAATTGTAGCTCTATCTTAGTTCCCACCGCACTAGAACTACGAGTTTTCATAAACTGAATCTGTACACGCTGTCGTTCACGCATGGTAATGCTGTTAAAAATACCAATTACATTGTCAGCAGTCTGAATCTTACTGAGTCCGCCTGCAATGTGGCTATGGTCAAATTCTACAGTTTCAACCGCTCCCCTATTCAGCTGACTGGCAGTACAGAATAGATAATTGCTCTGAGTAGCCATGGCTCTTAGTTCTTCACTGACCAGTTTGTCCTTGATAAAAAGATCTGCCACACTGATTTTTTGGCTGGCTGGCATCATAAGATCCAGATAATCAATGATAACCCAATCAATTTTTCTATTGTGCTGTATCTGAAATTCTTTTAGCCAACTCTTGATGTCATTGACAGTGACACCGGCTGTGAGCTGCACTATCTGTATCTTGCCTGCTTTCTTGCCTTTCATGCGAATCTGCAGATCCACATCTTCAATATTACGATAAATTTCTTTTGTAGCGATTCCCATGAGCATGGCATCCATACGCATACTGCACAGCCCTTCGCTGAGTTCTAGACTAAAATAAACACCGTTAAGTCCAAGTTGACTCCAATTCAGTGCAAGATTTTGTAAAAATAAACTTTTACCTGCACCCGAACCACCTGCAAAAATATTAAGTTCTCCTCTATTAAAACCGCCATATAATTTGTCATCGATGCTTTTCCAACCAGTGCTGGTTCCACCGTTCATGTTTTTAAGTCTAGTTAGGCGTTCCATAGGATCAGCATAATAGTCTGTACCGAAACTCTTTGGAAGACCTACACTGGTAGCATCTTTGATTAGACGTTCTACTTCACCGTAACGCTGTTTGTCTAATAGATCTGCACTCTTGAGAATGGCCTTTTCGATGGCTTTGTGTCTGGCAAACTGCTCGAATTCTGTAAGAAACCATTCCTTGTGCGAGTCTACTCCTCCGGGGATAATTTTTAGTTCAGTAGCAGTAACAGCTTGAATCTGTTCCAGTGTGGGACAGTCACTATACTGATTGGCATACTCCTTGATGAATTTAGCAGCTTCCTGTAGACTTCGATTAAAGTAACCATGATCCAAAACATTTTGACAGCGACTTAACAGTTCCTTGTCACTGATTAAAAATTCTAAAAACAACTTCTGCAGGTCTGTACTATATTCTTTAATTTCTTCATTCATTGACAATATCTTCTTCCTAGTAGTCTAATTTTAGTAGGGCTATGTTCAGCTGACTGTAAGATGCTGTGTACTGTAAACAATCTACCATAGCGTAGTACAGCATCCGCTACATCTTTACAATCTTCCCAATCAGGAAAACTCACACTCCAGCCATATTCTACTGCACGTTCGACTAGCTGTCTGCTGGCAGCGTCCTTGTCGGGTATTACTATAGGTTCTATATTTAATTCTTCTATCAATTGTATCTGTCTTTCACTTATACTGTTGCTGCCTACACTAACGCCACTGGTAAAAAGTGCATCAAATTCTCCTTCGCTTACTATTACATACTGTCTGTTGGCAGTATGATGATTCAAACCAAATACAAAATCCGCCGGAGCCTTACGTATATACTTGCTGGTTTTCGGCGGCATTTCTCCTACATATCTTGCAAGATAGCCTATTAATTTATCTTCGTGTATGTAGGGTAATATGACACGTTTATTCAAACTGCCATATTCATAGTCTGTTTCTAACCATGGTGCTAGATCCAGTAACTGTCGAGATTCCAAATAGTCTATCTTAGATTTATCTTTAAGTGGCCGCATTTCAAATCCAGGATCAAATTCAGGCCAATCTGGTCGCCATTGCAGTTCAGGATCTTTTTTGACCAACTGTTCTAGGTCTGCCTGACTGAGCAGTTCTAGGTAAAGTCGTTGTATTTCAGCTTCGTCAAAACCCAGCTGCCTTAGTAGCTTACGCATTCTAAAACCCAGTGTCCAACCTGGCATCCAGCCTGTCTTAAAATTACAATTGAAACAGTGATAGCTGACACCGCCATCAGCTGCATAGATTAGGCCGCCCCGATTCCTAGTGTCGGGTCTACTCTGTCCATTGACCACACACATTGGACAGTTAAAACTGACCCAACCTTTGGACGATGGCTTGCCGTGAACACGGCTTCTTAATAAACTTTGTAAGGCTGACATAGCCTTGCTATTTTAGTTTCTATAGAGAATTTTGTCAACTGTGCCGATATTAGTCAGAGCAGGACTGTGCTTGATCTTGATCCAGCGAGCATTGGTATCAAAATTTACAGCCTGTGTTGCCGACGAATCTGTCAATGACAAGCTGGTAGAACCATCTTCTAGAGCGATGACAAAATAGTTTCCTGTACTGGCATATTCAAGACTGCCCAGTACAGTGATAGTTCCTGTATAATTACTAGTGGTAATCTGCAGAGTATGCAAGGTATCTGTATCATTTTTGGCTACATTACCCGGCAATGCCTGACTTAGGTAATCACTGCCTAAGGCATAGAAGTCTACTGTTCTGCTAGCGACAAATTTTGGATAGGCACCATCTAACAGTTCTATCTCCAAGGTGGCCTTTCTATTGTTATCTGCAAAAAGACTATGACTGATTCCTTGACTGTCGGTTATGACTGCACTGATTTGATAGAACCCAGGATCAACAGCAGCAAGATCATTGCTGAAAATTGTGAATTCACAGTAACCACTTTCTGGTTCTACCAAGTTGGCTTTACGCTGTAGGATTAGCTGTCCGTTAATCACATTCATAAAATTAACATAGATAGATTTGCCTAGTAGATTGATTGGTTTTCGATCTTGATTTTTAACATCAAAACCCAGGGTACTGTCTACTCCCTTGTAGATAGTTTTTCGTGTGGTATTAAATGGCATATTTCTTGTCCTACTGAATTCACCAGCGTAGGTTAGTACAGTCCTTTGCGGATAGTATAACATTGTAAATGTATCACTCATAATTATATTTATTTAAAATAATTGGAGATGTCAGTATAAATAACACCGATGGCCAATCATAATGAAACTCTAGAAAAATTCCCGTTTTTAAGTTTATGTAGAGTAGGGCAAGAAGAAATTCTTGGAATCATGCAAAATTATAGTCAAACTTTGGCTAGCATCTACATCTATAACTTGTTAACTTCTACCGAAGAAAAACAAACATTTCTCGAATACGGGGAGGAATGGTGGTGGCAGAGTAATCGTCTCTTGCCTATCAACCTATTCATAGGACCAAAATTCAAGCAGTTTAGTTACTGTCTTAAAACTTATAATGTTAAAGATTTTGAAATAGTCCACGGTGAGCCAGTGAGTCTTCAAAATATCATGACCAAGCGTATCAAACGCAGACAGATACAGCTGGTTCAAAAACTCTAGCCATAGACCATTTTGTTCATTTGCAGGCCAATGGCCATGGCGTAGCCAATAGCATGACTCTTTTTAAATGTATAAGCATCATCATTTTTCTGCCATACCTCCTCTTCGATTTCCTTCCATGGTCGACCTATCAGATGTTTCTTTCCAGGCCTTATGATAGCCAAAATCATAGCCAGTTGTTCTATGCTTTTTGGTTTCATCTGAATTACTGTGGCACTGTGATTATGGATATGAAACAGTTGTTCTATGATTTCCTTATGCTCAAGCAGTTGCCAATTTGGTTCCAGTGCTAGCAGCCTATCAATTTCATCATTACTAGAAAAATTTTCATATATGCCTACATTTAGTAGATCTATCTTAAACCAACCATGATTCTCAGCCGTCTTATAGTCTAAGGTAGCATAGCCAGTGAAGGGATTAACCGGTACATTATGAAAGTAAACGCCAGTGTTATGTTTGCGAACCTTATCTTGTTCTAAGATATAGGCCGGAACATGTTCAATTAATTTAAGAACATGTTCTCGATCAGCGAAGTCAATGTCTACATCTGTACTCAATGCAGAGTTCCCCTTGGTTTGAAAGGTTCAATTTCGCTTCTTTTAGAAAGAATAGATGTCATCATGGTGTTGTAATCGTCTTCGCTGAGTGCAGTACGATATATGGACATGCTCTGTGCCATCATGACTGCGGCTATCACTAGAGGATCATGATCCTCTAATAAAAGATCAATCTTATCAAGAAGGGTTGTATAAACTTGGTCTATCTGATCATTGTTTTTCATTGGTTCTCTTTCTGTGTACACGATTGGCCTTGTTTTCTGCTGCTACTAGTCTTTGTTCCAGTACGGTTACTCTTTTCATAAGATTATGAAAGGCCTGTGCTGTAGGTACAATGACTCGTTGTCCTTCTACTAAAAATTCAGCCATGCCATTGGATTCCTTAATGGCCATTGGTTTAGAACTTTTTAGTAGAGCTGGAACTTGTCTAGATTCATATTGATTCATTTTATTTCTGCCTGATTAAACACCTGCTGAACCCAATCAGCATCCTGCCGTTGTCGCATGACTTTGGCACGCCAAGACCTTGGATCTAGATAGTCTACCAATGCCTCAACTTGCCCTGGTTCTAACCTATCAATCAGTCGACTGCCCTGATCAGTTGCAAAGGTACACCAAGGACTTATCCTACCCATACGAATATCTTGTACTGCTTCAACAGCAGACACCTTGACAAAATATTCAGTATATTCATGTTTGGTTCGTTCAGCCCATGCTTTCATATTTAATACAGTTCTTTCTACAGCACGTTCTACAGTTTCTTTTTTGGTTCTTTCTTTGACAAAATCTTCATAGGTCCTATCGCTGTTCCATTTAGACATAGCAATACCCTTCATGGTAATAAATTCTACATAGTCGTCTGGCCTATCAATGCCAAGATCAATTATGAATTTACTTAGACGCATGAAACCTGCAAAATTAGTATTAGTAGCAAAATCTTCATAGGTTTTATTGGCCTTGGCATTGATCATAGCACGTTGCCGCCATACCAACCAACTCTGATAGGCTATACGGTTTTGTTTTTGATCTTTTTCAAATACTCTACGCTTTTGTTCACAAGAATGACCTGTTAGAGTTTTTTCTTTGGCAAAAGATCGATTGCAGTATCTACAATTATAGGTCATTTGCAGCAGCAAGAATATCTTTGTCCTTGACCTGATGTTGTTCTAAAAAATCCAAGGCCTGTTTCTTATCAAATTGACTGTACCATAGATCCAATTCTTGATCATTTAAGTAAGGGTATTTCTCAGATAGGAATTTCTTAAATGCATTAGATTTTTTCTTGCGTCCTTTACCAGGAGCAATATAAGGATGTTTGACACTTTTTCCGACACCAACCACGCTCATGAGCTTCCAGACTAGATCAGGATCATGTTTAAGAGTGTTGAAATTGGTATTCACCAGTTCATTGGTCATGATTAGATAGTGTTCTATGATCTCCTGATTGGCACTTTCGGCACTGCTGAGATAACGCATGACCAGCCATGGAGCAAAGCCCTTGCGTTCTTCATCTGTTAATGAATTCAAAAATTGCTTATTACGGCTGTCGGCCGCTGGCAATACTCGTTTAAACATGTCTAACATAGGTTGTTTACTCATAGTATACTAGATCATCTTTTCAATAGCAAGTACTTCAGGCAGCTTATTTGTTTCTTTGACAAAATAAGCACAGAGTGGTTTATCGGAATTGTTCAAAGGAACTGCTAGTATGTGTCCATGTTTTAGTTTAGGTGTGAACCATCGTATGTCTTGAAAGATATTGGTGATCTCTAAAGG
>Ga0129333_10002343_pt1 | contig 17595 bp, 12 predicted proteins | sample CPB6_08_DNA_FD_94474 | JGI IMG/M metagenome (GOLD analysis project Ga0129333, IMG submission 94474) | Freshwater to marine salinity gradient microbial communities from Chesapeake Bay, USA - CPBay_Sum_0.6_0.8_DNA | ecosystem: Environmental > Aquatic > Marine > Coastal | place: USA: Chesapeake...
AATATGCATTCATCGCATTAAAAATAACTTTATTCATTTTTTGCTTAAACTCTACAATTGGAACATCACCAATTATGTTTTCAACAACAGGATTGCTAAATAAATAAATATTTTTAAAAACTCCAGATCTTGCATATTCTTGAAGAATATTATAAGTCACTCTATCTTGAAGTTTTGATAAAGAACCAATTAACTTTTCTTCTGGTTTGATATAAAGAATATTTAATTCTTTGTTTTTTAATTGTTTTAAAATCTTCAAAGAAGCACCAGAAATTTTACCACCACCGCCAATAATTAAAATTATTTTTTCAGTAACATCTTTAAAAAAATCCGTTAAATCGGGTACTTTTTCTTCATATAATTCTGGCGTTTTCTGAGGGGAGAACGCAAAACAGTTTTCGCCTTCAATTTCAGTATCTATTAATTTTACTTTGTAACCGCTGTCCTCGAATAATTCTGCAATGTTACATCCAGCAGCGCCAAGTCCAATTATTGTATACATTATTCTACCTTTAAATTTAATTTCTTCATATTACCATAATCTCGTCCAACTTTAATGTTACAAAGAAATTTTCCAAATTGTGTGTTTTGTAGAATTTTAGCAATTTCTAGGATATATTCTTTTTCATCATCAGACATATCAAGCACCAATTCATCGTGTAGTAAAAATGCAATAAAACTTTTTTTATTATTTAAAAAATCATCGATTTTGATTGTTTGCCTGTGAAAAAGATCAATAAATGTTGACTGATTTAAATATGGAATTGCATGATGTTCGTCGCTTTCAATTTTACGACCAAATGGTGTATGTACATATCCATTTACCCAATAAAGTTGTTTTAGCGTATCTTTTTTGAAGACGTTATCAAGGTTTTGAGCGTATTTGTGGTAGATAGGATTACTAGAATTGTATAGCCACTCAATGACAATTTTCTTGGCGTTGTTGCGCGATACATCTCCAAGAATGTTCTTCCCAATCCACTCATATAAATCTTCCTGCGGTTGCACACAATTTAATAGTGCTAATGATGTTCTAAGCTCCGCTGCATTAACATCAAATGCTACAAACCAGTCATTATGCGGCTTTAGAGCGTATCTAAATTGTTTCTGAAAGCTTTGAATGGGAAAGCTACCCTTTTTCATAGCCAACCTTCCAGTTACAGCTCCAAATAGATTATAATCAACAATTTTACTAACATCACGCATTTTATGATAATAACTTAAATCTTTTTCATTTAAGATATTTTTCTTCAATGCGTCAAGATCAATATTTAACTCACGATATTTAATGTCGTTAAGCAGCTCATTGAATCTACGATAAAAATTATACTCTTGTGGTTTTTCATAAGTATCAAATACGTGTTGAGTAATTTTGCTTTTAATTTCACAGTATTGCTCCAAGAACTTTTTTGGTGTTAAATCAAAAAAACAATTTTCATCTAATGAAACTTTTGCTTCAATAAATGAAGACATGAAGGATTTTAATCTTGATTTAATCTTTGACCACTCATCGCGTAGATGATCTGGGCAAACTTCATCAAGAGTTTTGCCATCACAATACAAATTTGCATATTGAATTTCTTGCCCCTTTAAATAGGGCGAATAACTCCAAGATGCCGTTAAATTTTCGGGGATTTCATCAAAATGTAACTTACCAGTGGTGTAGATTCCTACACATTCTTTTTTGTCATCAAGAGTTTGGAATAACAATTTAGCCTCATAAAATTATTCGTGGCTGGTCTGGTACTCCGACCGCTTGTTCTTGTTGTAGCATCTTATTTTTTGCTTGTAAAGCGTCAAAATAAACAGCTCCAGCGCCTTGATTAAATTTATTATTTATAATTCTTAATGCTGATTTAATATTTTTTATTTCAACAAAACTATTAGCATATTTTACCAAACTATCAAATTGTTTTTGTGTTAAGCCTCTTGATAATTCTAAATTTTTAAAATATGTATAAATTTTAATCCAATAAGAATCTGGGAACTCTCTTGTATATTCTTCAAAAGATACTGAAGTTCTTTCTTTTAGAATCGTCTTTGAAGCATCTCTAGCGCATACATTACTATAATCTTGACCATAATATGTGTTTTCAATCAAGAATGTATTGTAAGAATTATAAAACATTAATTTTAGTTGGTTAATATCTTCTAAATAAAGTTTTTTAAATCTTTTATTAAAAACATCTTTTCCATCTTGCAAATTATATTTGTTTAAATAAATCTTCATTGCTGGTGAATTTAAATCAGCAAATAATATAAAAGGTAAATTTTTATCAAATTTAAATCCAAATCTTTCACAAGCTTCTGAAAAACAAATAAATCCTTCGTCTAAATAATATTTTATATATTTATTTACATCATCATCTGGTAAATCTTCGCTAATACTAAAAATTAATCCACTTGAAAATATTTCTAAATTTAAAGATAATGCTAAACCAGATTTTGTAACTGGTAAAATATTTAAATGATCAACTAAAAATTTAATATATTCTTGATTAAAATTTTTATAATCAGTTATCTTAGAGTCTAATTGTTTATCGGACAAAATAAAACTTCTAAACTTATGAGCAGTAACTAAATGAGTGGCTGGATATAGTTCATCTATTCCTTCAAAAGCCTTTTTAATACTTAAATTAAAATAAGCAGATTGATTTGAAAAAGCGTTTTTTATTGCTTGTCTGTTAAGATAATCCTTCATATCGTTAAAAGCGTCAGCAACAAAATTTTGAAGTTTTAAAACTTTATCATTGGCTGTTCCAACAGTTGTGAAAAAAGTATTATTTTCGATTGGCGATACAACGTCACCTTCATAGTCTAATACTCCATAAAATGCATTATTATTATATAAATCTCCAAATGGAATTTCTTTTAAAGTAGTTTTTTCCAGAACGTCTTTTAAAATATCCTCACTTACAAATTTTAATGTTTCTTGATAATAAAACTTTCTTGCCTCAAATAAGGAGATATTAGAAGTGTTTTGATTTTCGGAATTTAAAGGAATATTGTTGTTTATTTTACTCTGTTCAATCATTAAGGACTCCTATTATTCGCCGTTGGGAATACTTCTCCCTGTTCTAAAACACCAACAATAGTTGATTTAATTGAAGTTTGAAAATTATTATCACTTATATTATTGCTCACTTCTAATACCTGGTAATATCCACCAATACCTAATTTATTTTGTAAATCTATTGCTTGCTTATCTTTAAAGAACAGCGGCTCTATAAAAAAGAAATCTCCTGGTCTATAAATATTATTACCAAACATTTCAAGATTCACGTCATAAACTTCACCAAAACTTGCTATTGTTTTATCGCCAGTGCTGCTTTGCAGTCTAGCCTCTTTATAGAATTGCATGTCAGTTTTTGAAAAAGACATTTTCTTAATAAACCCAGCATCAGTTCCTATTGAAAGATGATAAACGCCATTTTTTTCATCAGCATTTATCCAACCAGCGTAATCTTCTCCTATTAATTTATTTCCTATTAATGAACCTGGTAATTTATTAGAACAATAAAAGATTAAATAGTTTCCGCATTCTTCCTGAGTTCTTTCGCTAAATAATTCCAGTGAAGCTTTTTTAAGCGTTTCTTCGTTAATAACACCAGAAAAATTTTCTTCTTTTGACTTGCCAGTTAGTGCGTCTGTCGTGCCAGATTCTGTTCCTTTTGTTCCAATAAATGGAATTGTTAAGTTGATAGAAGAAAGGCGTATACCATTATTTAAAACAGTTTTTCTACCAAAAACAGAAGGCGCTATTGCTGGTGCAATTAAAGTAGTTAAAATATCATTTATAAAAGCAATTAATGGATAGACTGATTTTCTTGGTTTAATAATCTTATCAAGAAAAAATTGCTGCAACAAATAAATTGAAATTGGTATATCTGCTATATTTAGAATATAACGTGTATAGTTCGCATCAGTATCAAAAATATTTTGAGTTCCATTTTCAATTTTTGATGTGGTTGGAATTTCTATCTCAAAATCAGTAAATACTAATCTTGGTCTTTCGAGTGGATCTGATATTCTAGTATTGATGACAGAACAGAAAATATCTAATAAATCACCAAGAAATATAAATTTAATTTTTGAATAACCTGGTTTTCTTTCTAAAATGGAACTTCTTGTATTCTTTTCTGCTCTTTTTTCATGTATATTTTGAGCAGTTTCTACTTTGTCACTATTTGGTTTTTTTGGATTAGAATTTTTTGGTGCAGGAACTCTTGGAGGAACATTACTTACTGATAAATATTTTCTGTCTTCATCTGTAATACTATCTGATTTATAATCGCTTATGGTTCTATTTTTTTGTAAATTTTTAATTCTTATTTGAGTGCTATTTTCTTCAACTTTTGTTCCAGTAATACCAAGTGCGGTCTTATTAAATAAAGCGCTATAAATTTGTCCTTGTGGATTATTTTCCTTTGTTAAACCTATTAATCTGTTAAACACTTCACTATAAACAGCATTTTTTGTATTATCTAGTTCGTTTTGTAGTGCTGATATTTTTTTTCTGGATGTTTCTTCCCTTGCTTCAATTTCTTTTTGTTTTTGTTTTTGAGAAAGCTTTGAATCTTTTTTTCTTAATTCTGCAATACTCATTCTTGTAGAAGAAGTTATTTGATCATAATTTTCAATTTCTTTTTGAAGCTCATCGTGCTTTTTGGTTAAAGATAAACAATCTAAATCTATTAAATTAGAACTCATAGCTGCAATGTAACTTATTTTCATAGTTACAGTACCATTTTCTTCAAATGATAATTCATGCGTTGTGGGAGTTAAATATAAGATTACTTTTGAAGTTCTTATCGCATTTTTAATTTTCTCTATTTCATCTGGTTTAAATTCTTGTAGCAAATTTTCAAAAAAAGTTGCTGATGGTTCAGAGTACCCTACAACTGCTTTAAGCCTAAAATATTTTCTATTAACTTCGTTTCTTTTGGAAGATTTGTTATACTCATTCATTGGTGTATTAACTGCTAAATGAGCATACATAAAATCTAAATCTACATCAGCTGGAGGCGGTTTTAAAAATTGATCAGCAGTTACAGGGATTGGCTTAACAAGGTCTGCAACGTTTTGGAAAAATATTTCTAATTCAGCTAAAATATTTGTATCAACTTCGGCTGGATTTACACCAACATACTTGTAATTAAAAGATTTTATACCAGCACCATGAAATCTTCCATTTCCAGCTAATAACTCTTCTATTGATTTTTCTTGGAAAGCCGATGTTCCATCTTTACTGCTAACAGGAATATCATCAAAAGGAACCCTCCACGCGTATCCTTTATTTCGGCTTCCCTTATCAACATTTGGATAAAATATTTTATAAAGTTTTATTGTGGGCAAAAGAGAAGACAATATTTTAGTTGGAACATTTTTTATAAGATATTTTACGGAGTCATTTCTATAAATTCTCTTAGTTAAATCAATATGACCATTAGTTCCTTCTCTAAAAAGACAAAAATTTTTGTATTTTATATCCTTTCTTTTTATTCTGTTTGCACCGACTGTTGCTTCTGTATCAACTAATTTATCTACATTAAGCATCAAGGCTGCTTGCTCATTTAAACGCAAGCGAGATGCATATTCAGCTGCGCTTGGTCCTTTTGATTCTTTAGCTTTTTTTGTAGCTTCTTGTTGCTGTTCTGTAGCCATCTTTTAACCCTTCATTACATTTAAAGCTTCTTGAATTGGAGTTGGTATAAGTAATTTTTCACCTATTTTAACATGAGATTCAGTTGGTTTATTGTTAAATTTAGCAATAATCCACCAATCTTTTGAATCACCATAATATCTATCTGCTAATTTATAAAATTTATCGCCTACAACCCATATATGTTCCACCAGTCTTAATCTTCTAATATTTTTTGAATCGGGATATATAAATGTTGGTGTTGTATATTGATTAATAAATTTTACATTTCTTTCAAGAAACACTTGTCTATACATCTCTTCTTCATTTTTTAAAACTTCTCTGTCTATGTATCTATTAATCATTATTGTTATTTCCTATTAAAGTATTTCGACAGGAGCAGCTGGACCAGTAAATACGCTTGCATCTCTAAGTTGTCTAGCAGATTCGTCAAGAGCAGTAGCTGGTGCTAAACTATCATTTACCTGGGCTAAAGGCACTGGTCTTTCGCCTATTTGATCTGGATTTATCCTCGCGGGCGGATCGGGCGGTTGAGGAGCTGGCGGTGTTTGTGAAGGTAAGCCAACAAAATTATTTGGAAATGTTTCTGTAGGCTTATTGTTAACAGTAATTCTTGGTATATGATTTCCATCTTTAATTTTATGTCCAAGAGCATGTTCATGGATAACGTTAAAACCAAAACTCACTTTATATAATTTTGGATAAATAACAGTATTATCGTCGTTAACGAAAACTCCACTATCTAACTCTGGTTTAAAAGTAAAGCCATCAATCCATCCAAGTAAGCCAGCTTCTCTTGCAGAATTAATTTTTCTATCTTTATCTGATCTGCAAATTAAATTTGCTAATTTTATTCTAACAAGCGGCGGCGAGCCGATAGTAGCCGTTCCTCTGCCTTCTTGATCTTCATACACTGGATAAAGAGAATTGATTAACTTTTGAGAATTTAGTGCATTTGTTACTGCTGCCGATTTAGAATTACTTGGAACATCAAAAGCTAAAGTAATTTTTCTTGTTGTATTTTTATATGTAAAAATTGGGTCCATTCTACCATAAATTTCTTGAGAATTCCAATTTGATGTAAAACCATCACTAAAATCAGTTAAGAAAGCAGCAAAAGAAAATTCTTCGTTTAAGCTAAAAGAATAAATATCAATTCTATTTACGTTATTTAAAGTTATTGGTACTGTCATTGTTATCCACCACTGTGTAAGATTGCTTTAATTCTTTTCTTTCCAAAGCTATTAATAGCATTTGCAAAGGCAGTTCCATCTACAATTAAAGTTATTTCTTTGCCTTCTTCAGATTCTTCTTCTTTATTCTTGGCATTTAATTCTCTTAATGCGGCAACAATTGCGTCTGAATCTGCATCTTTTGATTTTGCTTGAATTTCATAATATTCTTTAGATATTTTTACAAATTCTTTAGTTGGTTTTAGATCTTCTTCTTTAATACTTTTAACTGCAATTATGCTTTCACTTAAATTTTTAATTTCTATTGTTTTGTTATCTGGTAATTGATTTAAAGAAGCAGCAAGAACTTGAATTGCTACGCTAGTTTCTATGATAGAAGTAGAAAAAGCATTTAAGCCAAATCCAGTTGCTCTTCCAGACACTACATTAAACATTGTAGTAAATGTTATTGTTAATTTATTCAAAGTTTCTGATAAAGTATTCATTGCACCAATTGCTGGATCTAGTGCTATGAATTGATTAGCAAAAACAACTATAGCTCCAGATATTACTGATAAACTTTCTGAAAAACCAGTAATTTCCATCAGTTTCTTCAAAGAGGTTGTTAGAGCTGTTATAGAAGACGCAATTATTAAAATAGCTGGAGCTGAATTTTGTGCAATTATGACAAAAATTGGAAATGAAATAGATGCAGATTTAGCAAAAAGCTCTAATCTTTCAGAAGCATCTTTTATCATATCTTTGTTAAGAGAATTTAATACATTTTTTATAGCAATTACAAATTTTTCAAGACCTTCAGATGCAATATTTATATTTGATAGTTTTTCTGCTGCTAAAGCAAATCTATCAAAATCATCGTTTGGAAAAGCTTTTAGCGGAACAACTAGCGCAGTAAAACCACCTGCAAGTGTGATAAGACCACCACCAATGGCTGCTAACTTAAATGCTATACCTTCTTTTTCTGACAACAAGATGATTTTATCAAAAACTCCCAAAATAACATTTTCAAAAGTATTTGCAAGTATTTTTACAATTTCTACTAGTGAATCAAAAGCTTTTACTAAAACAGTGCCAACAACATCAACTAATTTAACTATTGGAGCATAAATGCCAATTATAATTTCTTTTAAACCATTTAAAGCAACAACTAATACGGTGCCTATTACAATAGCAAGAGTTTTTACTATAGAACCGAATTCTTTAATTATAACTATAGCGACATCTCTTAGATATGGGAAAATAGTTTCTACTGCAAGCATTAATCTATCAAATATTCTAACTAAACCTTCCATAACAACTTTTCCAACTGCAACTATTAATGGCTGCATCCTTATTAAAGAATCAGTCATTATATTTATGCCAACGGCAACCATCATAAATGCTGCACCAAGTGCTAATAGTCCAACAGCAGCAGCAGCACCAGGACCAGCCATCATAACTGTTCCTAGAGTGGAAATAATGGCTACAAAGCCTACCATTACAACTATTAAGCCTGCAACGGCTGCAATTGCTTGAGGACCAGTTAATCCTTGGAAGGATTGGACTAATTTTGCTAATCCTTCGGAAGCTATTTTAATACCATAACCAATCGCAATTACTGCAACACCAATTGCTACGATGCCAAGAAGAATTTGTGGTCCAGATAGTTTCTTTAATCCTTCGCTAAGGTTACCAATTCCTTTTCCAGCATTTTTACCAGCTTCTGGCAAGGATTTTGTTGCTCCACCAACTTTTTTAAATAAACTGACAATACCTGAAATAGCTGAAACAATTTTTCCACCAAAAGCAAGAGCTATTGCAGTTCCAAACATAACAAGTGTAAATGTTCCCTCGCCAAAAGTTTTATTTAACCAATTTCTAACATCTCTAAAAGCATCAATAATGCGCTCTACGACTTTAACAACAGTTTTTGCTGTTGGCATAAAATCAGCTTGTAATGTTTTTACTAATTTTTCAACTTCTGTAACTGTTGCTAGTTGTGTTTTAGCGAGCTTCTCTTGTGTGACAGCTTGTTTATCCATTTCTTTGGTAACATCAGTAGTAGATGTTCCAAAAAACTTGCTTGCCTCGCTCATATCAGTTATATTTAGTGTTGCTGCTAAAGCCTTTTTTTGATATTTGTCTAGAGAATCAAAACTTTTACCACTTTGTTCAAGAGATTGTTTGATCATCATCACTCTTTCTTCTTCTGATGCGTTTAACATATCTACTGAATTTAAATAATTTCCTCCAAGAACTGCATTTAGCTTACCAGCTGCACGCGCAGACCCTTCGAATGTATCAAACTGATCGCCAACTATGTTAGTCAGACTTCCCATTTCCATGCCTAGTGCTTTTGCTTGTTTTTGTAAACCAACATAAATATTTATTGCATCCTTACCATAAGCAGCTAATTTTGGCATACTACTTGCAAACTCTTCTAACATTTTTTGAGGAGCTATACCAGCTCCTATTGCTGCTTGAGCCAATTGTTCGTTGGTTTGCATAGCCTCCGTAGCATTCATTCTTAATGCTTTATTTAATTCATTATAATTTTTTCCAGTTACGCTAGCAGAAACACCCAATCTTTCCATTTTTGCGGCTGAAACCGTTAATTGAACCTGCATCGTCTTATTTAAGTTAGAAAAATTAGACATTGTGGTAAAGACAACTCCACCAGCTTTACTAACCTCTGTAAGACCAACTCCATAATCAGCCAAACCAGCAACAGTACCAGTAAAATTTAAATTCATTTGACCAGTTACAGCAACTAACTGGGTTGAAGAAGATAGAATTTCTCCAAATAATTTTCCTATTGTGCCTAAAATGCCGTTTAGGGTAAAAAAGTTTGTAATTTGGGTATAAGAACCATCAGTTACCAAATCTACTTTTTGATGAATTTTTTGATATAGCTCTAAAGCTTTTTCTTTTAAGCTGTTTTGTCTTTCATAGTTGGCTGTTGCTTCTCTTTCTTGTTTATAGGCTTGTTTTGCTCTTTCAAGATCTTCCTTTTGTTTTTCTATTTGTTCGTCTGTTACGTCTTTTTGTTTTTTTAATTCTTCAAGTTTTAATTTTTCTAACTCATATTGTTTTTGTCTTTTTTCAACACCATCATCTAATAGCTTAATTTCATTTTCAAGTTCTTTTTGCGAATCGGTTCTCAATTCATTGGCTTCTTGTTCTAAAGACAACTGAGCCTGTAATCTATCCTGTCTTTCTTGTAAGGCTATAATAGCTTTTTCATCAATACCAGTACTAGCTGTTCTTAAAGCATTGATTCTAGTTTCAGTATCAGCTATTTTTTGTTTTAAAGCAAATTCTTCTTTATAATCAGCCATATAATTTTACCTAAGTTACACTTCAATAGATAAATAGAAAACAAATAAAAAAAGAGCGGGATTTCTCCCGCTCTTTCTAACCTCTTGATGCTTTCTTCATTGCATCATTTTCTTCTTTGAGTTGATCCATTAATTTTTCTACAAACCATTTTCTTAATTGCACTGGAAGGTTATAACTTTCAAAAAGACTGAAGCCGCCATAATACTTTAAAAAGAAAAATTGTTCATAGACGTTTAATTGGTATTCATCACTTAAACCAAAAAAAGTCTGCTGATAGCGGAACCTCTAGGTCCGCTTCATAATCGCAAGAATTACAAGAAAATTTTCTAACTAGATCTTTTGATTTAACAACTTCTTGATATTTCATTCTTAAATATTTTGAATCTTTTGCTGGCATTGCGCTAAGAGCGTTTTCTACCGTAACTCTTTCTGTGACGCCTTGAATAGAAATAACTGTTAGTTTTAATTGTTCCAGCAACATTGAATCATTTGCAGATTTTTTCTTCATTTCACTTAAATTAACAATTGTTTTCTCATCATTTCCAACCAATGCTCTACAAACAACCTTCCATTTTGTAGCTGGCAGAATGATCGTAAAGCAACCATTTTCGTCAACGTGAGTAGCTTCTTCTGTTTCTTCTACTTCGTCTGGGGTGAGTTCTTCTAATAAATTGAACGTATATTTGCTTTTTTGTGAGCAAGAAGGACAAGAAACTGTGGTTGTGTAATCCGCACCATACGCTGCAATTCTAGCTGAAATAATAATTGCATTTCTATCTTCAACAGTTAATGAATTCTGTTTGATATTTTTATCAACAATTAATGATTCAATTAGCTTATCTAAAGCAACACCTTTTTTTAACAAGCTTTTGGAAGTTAAAATATCTTCTTCCTTGGCAGTCATTTGTTTAATCTCTATTACATCTTTTTTATGCAATGGATGCGTTGGAGGATAAAATTTACCTTTAGATGGTAAATTAACAAATTCCGTTGGGACAACAAAACTTAATCCTAGGTTTTGCTCTCCGTTTTGACCGATAAATTGTTGTGGGGGTGTAGCGTCTTGAATTTCTGGTACTGCTCCGAATCTCTCTTCATTATTTCTCATTTATAGCCTGCTTTCTTTTATTGCGCGCTCACGGCGCGTTTTGTTTGAAATTGTCTTTCATCATCAAGTTGTGTAGCCCAATCATATTGAATTGTAAAATTTACTTCAACAAAATTGTCATTTTCATAAGTTAGTGTACCATAATTAACTGAACTTATAAAAGGATTAAGCAAGGTCCAACGTTCAACTTCAAGCCCTTCTTCATTAATTTGTATTAATCCTAAAGCATTTCCAAAAACTTGTTTAGAAGTAGCTTTTTCTTTGCTTATTTGCTGCTGTGCTATTCTTGGTACATAATAGCCAGCTTCATAAGTTAAAAGATTAATTGCTCTATCTAAAGTACTTTTAGCTGATAAAGCAGAAACCATTTTAATAGTAATTGGTTTCCACTTTAAAAGACCAGGGTAACGAAACGTATGCGTTAATAGCCGATGTTCCGTTACCCCAATTTCATATTCTGGTTTTTTACATTCTTTTAATGCAAACTTAAAAGGCAGCAATCCTTCTTTTTCTGTAAACTCAAGATACCACCTATTTTGGCGTAATGGTTCTTTTAAATCTCTTTGACCCCAGAATGCCATGCTTCATAATCCATATTAAGGAGGAGTAGTTGGAGGAGCAGCTGCATCGCCAGTTCCAGCTGGTGTCGCGCCAGTGCTTTCTCCAGCTACTGGTGTTTTTTCAGCTAACTCAGCCCAATCATAACGAACTGTACAAGTGCATTCAACAATTTCGTCTGAGCCGTAATCCAAAGCACCCCATTGTACGGAAGTAAAGAATGGATTTCTTATTTTCCAAGTTTCAATATCTTGACCTTCAGCATTAATTTGTACTAAAGTAAGCTCACCAATGGTTGTAGCAAACTTCTTTTTGCTTAAAGTTTTCATTTGTGCTGCTGGCATATTTTCATCACTTGGGACCAAGTAATTTGAGTTTGTTAAAATGTTCTTTAAGGCAGCTGCCATGCTTGGGCTAGTGATTGAAGCAAATGTTAAATTAATTGCTTCCCATTCTAAACGACCTGGATAATAAAATGAGTGATTTAAATATTTGTGGGTAATTTCATTAACTTTTGCTTTAGGTTTATCTGCCTTCTTCAAAGCATAACGAACTGAATCTAAGCCAGCTGTTGAGCCGAAATTAATGTACCATCTAAATTGTCTTAATGGTTCTGCTTCAGCGCTATTCCAAAATGCCATATTTTTGTTCTCCTAATAATTGGGATACTACTTTTATATAGTATCCCAAATTATTTTTATTTATTTTTATTAATCAGCGAATGATGCACCAGTATTTGCGATTACGAAGTCTAGAGCAATGAATTCAATTGCGCGAGTTGGCTTCAATAAGATCTTGGCGTATACAACGTTACGATCAACTAATTCTGGAGTTGTTGTAGTTTCATCCAACACAACACGGAATTCGCTCAAACCAAAGCGAGATTGAACACCTTCTAGGAATGGAACTGCAAGATTGGTAAATCTCTTCCAAGTTACAGCAATGTTAGGATCGAATAGAACAGTTGAAGCGAAACGGCTAATTTCTTTCTTCAAGTAGATCATTAGACGACGAACATTGATGCGGTCTAACGCACTTGGAGTTACTTGTAAGGTCTTTTGACCGAAGATAACAACTCCTTCTGCTGGGAATGTTGCAATTGGGTTGATGTTTGCTTCATATAAGGTATCACGGTCTTTTGATGATAATCTTAGTGAAGTTTGAAGAACTGGTAAACCAGCTGCTCCATCAGTTAACCCACCACGATTGAAACCAGCTGGAGCGAACCATAATTCTGTTCTACGTTGTGAATTTGAGAAAGTTCCCAAAGCAGCAACAGATGGTGGAACCCAAACTGTATTGTTGTTGATTGTGTCTTGGATTAGTACCCAAGGGAAGAATGTGCATCCATAACTGCTGTTTAAGCTGCGGCTCTTTAGATTTGCGACTGCTCTTGTTACATTTGGTTTACGAGCAGCTGCTGTAGTTGAAGCTGTAGCTTTTGCTTCTTCTGGAACGTAATCACCCTTCAAATCGATAACAGCTAATGCATCACCACGAACTTCACATTTTTCAATTAATAATGTAGTTAGTGATTCATTTTCCACACCTGGAACTGCTGCAAGATTCATTTCTACTACTTCTGGGTCTGAAATGCTTTCAATAGCTACTTTAACGCTGTTATATGCATAGCTGTCAAATTGGTTTTTAGCATTTAATACTCTTGCATTGAATGGATCTTTTTCAGTGATATCTACACCATCGCTACCACCTACAAGTGGCATTGTAAAGCGATTAAACGCAGAAAGAACAATGCTTGAGCTATTTTCGGTAATTAAACCACGGGCTGTAAATGAAGTACCAGCATATCTTGCGCCTTCATCCCAAACAACTGGATCGGATGGAACAATTTGATTATTGCTAACTGTTCCACTAACATCATCTAATGAGAATAGGAATGAGTGGTAAACTGGAGCGGCATTTTTTGGTGCGCTTCTTAAGAAGTCTGGAATGTCTTTGTTGTGCTTCTTTGATGAGGCAACATTTGTTTTCATACCAAAGTAAACTGATGAAAGCGAACCAGCTGCACCAGCAACGTTGCTGCTAGCAGAAACTAATAGTGGAACTTCTGGTAATGCAAACGAAGCAGTAAATGCAGCATTTCCAGTTACAGGGCTTTCAACGAAAGTCACGCTTGAAATTGTAAATCCATCAGCACCGCTTGTTGCATTTTTTACGGTGTCAGTATAAACTGTTGGACCGTAGAAGCCGAATGGAATAAAATCGGTATCTGTCAAGCCAGCATCAACATCCGCATTCATTTCTACACGAATGAATTTTGACTTATTGTTGTATAGACCATATTCAAGGAATTTTTGTTCGGTGTAATCCCATTCAGTATATTTATCACCAATTTTCTTAGCAATATAATTTTCTGATGAAGGATCTAATGAAAGACCAGTAAATCTTTCTAGATAAACTGGAGTTAAATCTGTGTCATCCATCTTACGAACTGCTACGCTAAATGAACCAAACTTAACAAATTCATTTGGTGGTTCTTTGATGTCTTCAATTGAAATTTTTAGATTTTGACTATTCCATTCACCTTCTGTTAAGCCTACAAATCTGAATAGCTCTTGAACTGGATATTTACCAGTTACGGCATTTGGAGCAAATGAACCAGTTGCACCCTTATGTTGGGAAACAACCCAACCGCTTGTTGCGTCTTGTGCTTCAACTTTGTGATTCTTGAAATCTACTGCACCAGCACCATTTAATTTAACTAAGATAGCAGCAAAATCACTTCCAGCTACGCTTCCGCCGTTATTTTCTTCTACCCAAGTTTTAAATGTTTCACCTAGGAAGTAGTTTTTGTATGAATTGCCGTTTGAATCAACAATGTCTGTATTTGTTAAAATTGGATTTGTGTTTAATACTGAGCGGATATATTTCTTTGAATTTTCATCAAAGTTAACGCTGCAAGAAACGCCGCCAGCGACCATCTTAACTTCTAGATTTCCACCAGTTTGTACGCGAACCCAAGTATTTTGTTTATTGATAACACTTTCAGTTGAGCCACTTAATGGTTTACCAGTTAAGCCATAATTAAGTGTAGTAGCACTATCAGCATAAATAATTGCAGCCAATGAAGCAACAGCTGATGGCATAACGTATGAATCTGTTACTGGAACGCCGCCAACTTGTGATGATGAAATAGGAGCAAAGAATAAGCCATAGGCTGCGTTTCCTGCTGTCCATCCAGCATCGCCAGTAGTTTTATTTGGGTGTTCGTAACCAGCTAAACGGACGAATGTAACTGGTGATGAATTACGTAGATATGCTTGAGCGGCATAAGCACCGTAAGTTGGAGCAGTTTTGTTGCCATCTCTCCAAACATCTCCACCTAAACCACCAGCAACTGGCTCACCGAATACTTCTACGAAATTAGAAAACGAATCTACTCTAACAGGACGCATAACTGGTCCGCGTAATGCTCTACCAATTACAACTGGTCCAATGTCTTCTGGGGTTCTTGGAAGTTGTGAATTATCAATTTCATTAACAAAAACGCCTGGGCTTACAAATCTAAATTTATCAACTGACATTATTTATGTCTCCTTAAAATAAAACGAGAAGATTTATATTACTTTTATTTATTATAAATAGTAGATCACGTTTTCAAATGTCTAAATTACTTTGCATTAAAGATGCTTTCTCTTGCTTTAATACATTTTGCAATTATTTCAAATTTATGATCTATTTGACCAAATAAACGTTTTGATTCATTTAACGTAACAATTTCATAAAATGTGTCACCATATAATAAAAAATCACCCTCTCTAACAAATAAATCCTGGTCTTCTGTTAATCTTCTACGATGAAACTTAACAGTAATTGAAGTAACACGATCAATGCCATATACTTCAGTAGTTGTTTTTGAGCCTTCCCATTCAATCAATGCTTGAACTTTAATAGGCGCTAGGAAAGTTTTTTGGATAGCCTCTCCGTAAACTGGATGGTAGTTTGTATGCTCTCTGCTTATTGGATAATATACTATCGTTTGTCCTATAACACGCTCTATTAATTCATCATTAACTTGTTTTACTAAATTTCTTTCTTTCTCTCCAAGAAATAATGGAGGAGGTGGGGCATCTTGTGGAATTTGCGCTTTATTGTCGTCTTTTTTATTTCTAGCCATTTTTTATCCTACAAATATTAGATTAGGGAAGAAAGTTTGTGCTTTATTAGCATCCTCCATTAATTTAGCGCTATCTTCTCCAGCCTTCAAATAAGTCATCTCTGCTAACTGAGTCTTTAATTCTTCTCTTAACTCTTTTTGCTCTTCTTTGCCTTCTCCAATTAATTTTTCACCGTTAAGTGTCACACTTTCACCAGGAATTGGAACAGTCGAAAACTTGCTACGAACATGTCCTAACATTTCTTTGCATAGGGCTAAAGCAAAACGTCTAATCCATTGTTTACCAATGCTATTTATTTTATCAAATGGCAAATTTTGTAAAGGCATTGAGTTCATATTATTAATACCATTTACTCCAGAGGTGGTATTTCCTTCTGGCTCCTTCCAAGCATCTGAAGGTACAGTAAAATCAACCCAATAATGCGTTGGACTTGCTTCGTTTGGTACTGGGAAAAGTCTCAACATATTTCCTCTTAATTGGTAAGACCAATCAGAGACTCTTGTTTTAATAGCATCCTCATACGCCATAGCTTGTAGTTTATTTTGCCAAGCTGGAATGATTTCAAAGGTGCTATCGTCTGCATACTGACCATAAGTGCTTAAGTTACCAACAACGTTAAGACCGCCGAAATAACCATAGAAATTCCAAGAAGCACCTGGAGTTTTATAATATACTTTACGAATAACAACTTTTTTATTACCAACATTCCAGCCATTTGCCTCGCTAGCTCCACTTATAATTGTTTGCAAATCATAATCTTGAACAGTTGCGACTCTTTCAAAAGAAGCGGAGTATATTGGCTCATTTCCACCTAAAACAGCCTCTGTGCTTGCGCCTGCTGCTAAATTTTTAACATAAGTAAATGACATTTTTGGAAATGCAAGATTAGCATTAGCCATAGATGCATCTGATCCTGTTATTTGACCATCATTATTAAAAGTTCCAGTTGTCTGACCAAGTACAAATGGTAACATATTTTTTGATTGATGTAAGTTGATAAGGTATGAGTATTCTAATGTTGCTTCTTCATAAGCAGCATATACGTTACCTTCGACTAATTCAATATCTAAGATATCACCACCTAGTTTTTTATAAACATAAGCAACTTCTTCTGCCGCTCCAGTTTTAAACATATTTATTTGATCTTGTGACCAATAATTTGAATCCACATATATTCCAAATGGAAGTGTACTAGAAGTTACATTTGTAGTATTACCAGTGACTGGTAAAATTACTTTACTCATTTGAGAAGCAGGAGAGAGCTGTGGTAAAGCCATTAAAATTTCCTCATTGATATTTTATAAATTAAATAGTTTTTTCTATTATTTAAAGCAAATAAAAACCCCGCCAACCTTGCGATTAGCGGGGCTTCTACGATTATTTAGCTAAGATTAGCCTAGTAAGTCTTGGCAGATAACCAAGCCGTACATATCTGGGCGAACCATTGCTTTACCATAACGAGTCATAACAGCCTTACGTGGTACGAAGGTGTCTGGATCGAAGATGGTTGGTGTGCTTTGTAGTGGTACGTATGGAGCATAAACGTAGCCGCTTTCTAGGAAGCTACCGCCCTTACGACCGACTAGGATGACGTTACGGTGGAAGTATGGGTGAACG